>MDTC01024782.1_pt1 | contig 11754 bp, 12 predicted proteins | sample 811181 | NCBI WGS metagenome assembly MDTC01 (sample SAMN05326644, study PRJNA326480) | marine metagenome | isolation source: seawater | place: Pacific Ocean: North | collected 2011
GAGCAATCTCAACAGGAGCAATGAGTATGAGCACACACAAAACCTTTTGCCGATTCTGCCATGCTTATTGCGCCATTGAGGTCGATGTTGAAGATGGTGTTCCCATTGAAGTAAGAGGGGATACCAGTGATCCAGTCTATTCCGGTTACACTTGTATCAAGGGGCGCCAGCTTCCTGCCCAGTTCACCAACCCAGGGCGGGTGCGCAAGCCCTTAAAGAGAATGCCCGATGGTTCGTACCAGGAAATTGATTTACAGGTTGCCCTCGATGAGATTGGTGCCAAGGTCAAGACCTTGCTCGATGACAACCCACGCGGTGTAGCCACCTATATCGGTTCGTACGGGTTTCAGAATTCCGCTGCGCTACATATAGCGAAGTCGTGGCACAAGAGCGTCGGCTCAACCTCATATTACACTTCCGTAACCATCGATCAACCGGCGAAGCAGATTGCCTGGTCAAGAGTCGGCTCCTGGGGCGGTGGTAGCCACAGTTTTACCGATGCAGATGTGGTCATGCTCATTGGTAATAATGCCGTGGTATCACAGTATTCGCCCTTCGGCGGTATTCCTCCATTCAGTCCCTACAAAAGGCTGCGTGATGAAATCAAGAAGGGCATGAAGGTCATCACGGTAGATCCACGTAAAACAGAGGTTGCAAACCGGTCCCACATACACATGCAGATTAATCCCGGTAAGGATGCGACACTGCTGTCCGGTATGATCAATATCATATTGAGTGAAGGGCTGGAGGATACTGAATTTTGCAATGCATATGTTCAGGACCTAGACAGTTTCAGAAACCGGGTAAAGGACTATACCCCTGGCTATGTTGCTCAGCAGTGCGGTATCCCGGAAGAGCAGTTATTTGAAGCCACGCGTCTCTTCGCAGCCGGGCCAAGGGGCGTAGCATCGGCAGGGACAGGGCCTGACATGGCATCTCATGCGGTCCTGACGGAACACCTGATTGTCGTGCTCAACCTAATCTGCGGCAGGGTCAACAGGGAGGGTGAGCGATTCCCAAACCCCGGTATGATGACGCCCGAGATACCGCGCAGGGCTGAAGTAATTCCTCCTTCCCCTGTGTTTGGCATCGGTCCCAAGAGTCGGTTCAGGGGGCTGGGCGAGGTATTTGGAGAGATGCCTACTGCTACTCTCAATGATGAAATCCTGGAGGACGGAGAAGGCCAGATCAAAGCGTTATTTTGTATGGGTGGCAATCCGATGGTCGCATTTCCGGATCAGGATAAAACCAAACGCGCGATGGACAAGCTGGAATTGCTCGTTTGCATTGATATTGTCCGTTCCGCGACATCCAAATTAGCAGACTACATTCTCCCACCCACCCTGTCTCTTGAACGTGATGACGTGACCATGCTGACAGATGTCTGGTACGACCAGCCCTATAGCCACTACACGGAGGCCATTCTTGAGAAGAATCCTCAGAGCCTCGAAGAGTGGGAGTTTTACTGGGAAATATCGCGAAGGCTGGGCATACCCATAGATCTGCCGGGCGGGCAGCTAGGCCTGGAGACATGTCCAACCAAGTTTGAAGCGCTGGACCTTCTAACCCCGGGTGCCAAGGTGCCAGTTGCCGATATTCGGGCAAAACCTGCCGGGCATCTGTTTGAGAAAATCAACATCACGGTTGAAGCCGGGTCAAATAGCGATTCACTGTTTCAACTGGAGCCTGAAGGCGTTGCTGAAGAAATACAGGAAATTCTGGCGGAGCCTGTTTGGACCGACGGCAAAATTATTGATAATGACAAGGAGTACACCCACCTGTTGATAAGCCGTCGATTGAAGCATTACTTTAATTCTTCAGGTCACACATTGCCGGCATTGATGGCGAAGGGCACGACTAACTACGCCTATATGAACCCATCTGACCTAGCGGAAATGAGGATTGAGGATGGGCAGTTAGTTGAAATAAGTGCTTCAGCAGGATCATTAGTGGGTGTGGCAGAATCCGCGCAAGATGTAAAATCAGGAACTGTGTCTATGGCTCATGCTTTCGGTGATCTACCGGGTAACTTTGGTGATGTTCGAGAGGTTGGCAGCAGCACCAACCGTCTGGTTGACGATGATCGCACCTATTGCAAGATCAGTGGAATGCCTCGTATGAGTGCTATCCCTGTCAATCTGAGAGTCGTTGCTGAATAGCAGGTCGGATCTAAGATCACCGATACGCGCTCTGAAAACGGGTCGTGTATCATCGCTTACTTTTTTGTAGTCAGGATGATTGGATATGGTTGAAGTAGTAGATGATTTTCGACATGTCGCCCCGGCAGAAGCGGAAAATGAACTCTGGGGTGATACGCTCTGGATCAGCGTTGTCGATAGGGAAGCCAATATATTTGGCATTATCCACCTTCATCTAACGAACAAAGGTTGGGGACGGTTTGAATCACTTTTTGTGATTGATGGTGTGCAGCAGCAGTACGGGAACAAGTATCCGCTAACAAAAGACGCGGACCAGGGACCCTGGTCAGATGGGTTGCTCACCTATGAAGTAATCAAACCCCTCGATGAAATTCGTGTCCAGTTTAATGGTCCGCGCTACGGCTTTGATTTGAACTTCAAGGGTCGCTTCCCAGTATTTGATTATGCCGACTCTGTCTATGGCAACCCCTTGAGCCATGCAAACTATTATGGCGGACATCTTGAACAGGGTATGCACTGCACCGGTAGTTTTGAGATTCGCGGTGGACCCAATAAGGGCGATGTGCGCAAGCTGGATTCCTGGTCCCACCGGGACCACTCCTGGTCGACTCGGTTTGCAGATGAGCCGGCATGGGACTACGGACAACACAATATACAATCCCACTACTGGCCTTCTATTCAACTTCCCGACAAACATATCAATGTATTTGGACTGTTCCGAGAAGATGTTCTCAAGCTAACGTTTGAAAATGGCACTGAGGCAGTCGACAGTGGGTCTGACAAACAGATTATTGGTGGATTTGTTGCCAGTGCGGATGGGGTCGAGGCTGTTCGAGGTGCATCTGCAAAGGTGCTGCTTGAGGATGATGGAAGAACTGCCGCAGCCTTCAGCTACGAAATTATCATGCCGGACGAAAGTATTATTCATGTGAATACGGGCCGGAAGTATGGTCAGGTCAAGCTCTGGGATCGTGGTGAAAATGACCTTGAGAACAGGCTGGATTGCTATGAACCTTTCTTTGATTTCGAGATTGAGGAAACCGGGGAGCAGGGATATGGGGTTTGTGAATATTCAATCGCACCACCCTGGCCGCGGTGGCTCGTATAACTCAGCGCATGGAAATTTCAGGATAAGAACAACTGAATAGTTAGAGGTGTCTGCGATGCAGGGGGAGATCTAAATGCTTTTACTATCGATGAAGAGGGTAATAAAAATGTTACCGCACTGGCTGTTCGGCCCCGGGTTGTTCGATCCAGTGTGCAGGCAAGCGATGAAACATCGATTGCTCCTGTTGTTAAGTCTGATGTTTATGGCAAACAGCAGCAGTGCATTAAATATTCTACTGACCAATGATGATGGCTGGGATACTGAAAATATTCGGGTTCTGAAAATCGAATTAGATGCTGCCGGCCACGACGTTATTATGTCGACCCCCTGTACTCAACAAAGCGGCAAGGGCGGCGCCCTGACCGTGCTGAAACATCTACCGGTCAATACCTCAAGATCATCACGTGGTGAGTATTGTTTGGGGGATGTTGATGCAAGTAAATCCTATGCGGAATATGCAGATGGCACACCGGTAATGTCCGCGTTGTATGGGATAGATGTGTTGGCTCCGCGAAAGTGGGAGGGCGCCCCTGACCTGGTGATATCAGGTCCGAATACAGGCAACAACCTTGGAATGGTAAACAATAACTCTGGGACCCTGGGCGCTGCACTGGTTGCCATCAGCCGGGGAATACCGGCGATAGCGGTCAGTGCGAACACCATGTCGCTCATTGATAAAACCCAGGCCCCTATTATTGCTGATGTGACTCTCAATATCCTTGCCCAGTTGGAAGCAAGTCGCTCACCTTCAGCACCGCTTTTACCACCCTTGACCGGATTGAATATTAACTTCCCGAAAGAAATTAAGAGTCACAAGGGAATCAAATTTACACAGGTTGGCTGGGAATCAGCTTTTGCTTTGGGGTTCTCCACTGACCTGTCAAAAGAAAAAAGGATCATGGTGCTGGCAGCGGCGAGAATACTCGATTCTGGTAAGGTAAAGTCCTGGGATGAGGCCATGAAGGTGGCAGAGAGCAGGTACAGCGGTAAGAATGGTCTGACTTTTGTTACCAGCGGCGCAGATGACGTTGACCCTCTATCTGAGGGTAATGCGGTGCACGAAGGGTATATAACCATCAGCACTTTTGACGGCAGCATACAGGCTGCATCAGAAAAATCACTGGCGACGCAGCGGAGACTGAGCAGCCTCCAAAAACAGATGAAGTCAAAATAGTTACCTGCCTGGTATGCATCTTCAGGTGCAGATTTTTAGCAGCGCCATTTAAAACAACAAGAAAAAGGAAAAGATTATGAGCAGAGTTGCTGCAGAAGATAAAGACGCATTTTTTGCTGATGTGGCCAAGGCCAGTGAAGAATCAGTCTGGTGTGCGCTGGCGACGATTTCAAATAATGAGCCCAGAGTACGGATAGTGCATCCCACCTGGGAGGGCGATGTCCTCTGGGTCGCAACGGGTCCTGAAACCCTGAAGATAAAGGAGATGGAACAGAATGCTGCAGTTGATGTGCAGTTTCAGGTAGCACCCCCAGGCTTTATTCACATCCTCTGCCGCGGTCGGGTGGATTTATGTATGGATGAAGAAACCCGGCAGCATGCCTGGGATGCAATGAACTACGATATGACGCAGTTCTTTCCTGGCGGGGCAACAGGAGACGACTTTATTGCCGTTCGCATAAACCCAACCCGGGTAGAACTGTCCGAAATGTTTGGCACGGCAAACAAGCGTGTGTGGCGCCCAAGCTAGCAACAGTCCGATATTAATATCTGTCAGGCTTGAATCTTACTATTAGTCTGGACGTTCTTAAGGACCGGGTGCTCGACCTGCTGATGGGCGATCAAATGAACCCTGGCGGAATTTGGCGGCGTCGATCTCCATGGGGGTAATGGGTTCTGAAGTCGTGCCTTCATTGATACAAGCACGCTCAATGATGCGCCATTCATCTCCCCGCTTCTCATAGACATCCAGGTAGCGTCCATACCAGGTATCCAATATGTCAGCGTCCTTCTGAAATAGGTAGGTGATGTTGTAGGCTTCACCACGCGCGTGTATGCCATCATCATCCAGTTCGATGAAGTGGTTGAAAATACAGTGTCCTGTTGAACGCCACTTCAGGTGACTGACCATGCAGATCTCGGAAAACTCCATGGCATTACCGACAAAGACGCCATGGTCATCGGTTGCTTCCGGCCAGTATGCCGATTTCATCAATTCCTCATCCAGGCGGTCAACGCCCCGACAATAGCGCTTGGCAACATTTCTTATGGATTCCAGGTCTGACAATTGCTGGGGAGAAAATTCCATATTCCTTTTCCTTTCTGGGGCAGGGGAGCCTACAGAATAGCACTTTCAGCCTGCAGGTCGCGAAGGAACAGCGACCTGCAGATGAATAGGCCGTATCATCGACGCTGGTAGTGCTCGACTACCAGAGATCGTACTTTTGAACCTCGGCTCTGCCAACAACCATATGATGTACTTCATCCGGTCCATCAGCAAAACGCAGGTGGCGTACATCCGTATACATTTCTGCAAGGGGTGTCCATTGTGAGACACCAGCCGCGCCATGCATCTGAATCGCCTGGTCAATAATTTTACATACCTTGTCCGGTACGATTGCCTTGACCCCGCTGACGTAGACCCTGGCTTCCTTATTGCCGAGAACGTCCATGGCTTTTGCAGCCTGCAGGACCATCAGGCGCATGCCATCAATTTCAAGGCGAGCCCGTGAAATGACTTCAAGGTTCTTGCCCAGTTTGGCAATTGGTTTGCCAAAGGCGACTCGACTTCCGGCGCGTCTGACCATGAGCTCCAGTGCTTTTTCAGCTTTTCCAATGGAACGCATACAGTGATGAATTCGGCCGGGGCCCAGGCGAACCTGTGAAATCTCAAAACCGCGGCCTTCTCCCAGCAGAATATTCTCTTTAGGTACTCGCACATTGTCGAACTTAATGTGCATGTGCCCGCGCGGTGCATGGTCTTTTCCAAAAACTTGCATGGCCTCAAGTATTTCAACTCCCGGGGTATCGATGGGCACGAGTATCTGCGATTGCTGCCTGCTGGAGGGAGCATCAGGACTTGTTTTAACCATTGTAATCATGATTTTACAGCGTGGGTCCGCTGCGCCGGAAATGTAAAACTTTTCCCCATTAATTACCCATTCGTCACCATCGGGGACCGCCTCGGTGCTAACATTTTTGGCGTCAGACGAGGGTATGCCAGGTTCCGTCATGGCATAGGCCGAACGGATTTCACCGTTCAGTAGTGGCTTAAGCCATTGCTCTTTTTGTTCCGGCGTACCTACCCGCTCCAGCACTTCCATGTTACCTGTATCCGGTGCACTACAGTTCAGCGTTTCCGACGCCAGGTTGGACTTGCCAAGTTCAGCAGCAATGTAGGCGTAGTCTAGATTAGTCAGACCTTCACCCATTTCGGAATCCGGTAGGAAGAAATTCCACAAGCCTGATTTTTTGGCCTTCGCTTTCGCACCGTCGAGTAATTCCAACTGACGCGGATGCCAGGACCATCGATCTTCCTTTTCTCTGTCGAGTTCATAAAATTCCTCGGTAATGGGGTCTACATTGTCCTTAATGTGCTTTATTACTGCATCCATTAAGGGTTGCGCTTTCTCTGACATTGCCAGAGTAAATAGATCGCTTTCTAAATCAGGCATATCGGTATTCTCAGCTATTTTTTGGGGTGTTACTAATGTACGACTTTGATATTGATAGAACTATTAATATCACAGTGCATGATATGTGTCATTTAAACTGGAGAATGAAAAGACAAGTTGCACTCACCTAGGGTCATTTTCCCCTGGGTGCAGCGCCCCGGGTTCTAGAACGATGACGCTTTTGTGTCAGATGCTAGCGGTCAAACAGAAATGCCCGCGTCTCCTCTCTCGCGGCAGCTATATCAACAGCCTTCAGTCTGTCCGTATCACCAACTTCCTCTGGTACATAAAAGTGTATCTGATCACTGTTCTCGTAGGCCTGCCAGACTGCCTCCGCTATCGCTGTCGCTGGCATTACTCGATAGGGACCCACCTTCGGAAGGCCTTCCAACATAGTGTCGTCAAAGGGGCGTCCTGCATTGGCCGCAGTTGCCCCGCGCAGCATGGGTGTATTGATGCACCCGGGCAGCACGTCCGCTGTTCTCACGCCGAATCTTTCAAATTCGAGGGACAGGGCTTCGGTCATTCCTTTTACAGCAAATTTAGATGCCGTATAGGCGACGCGCATCGCGTGGCCATAGGTTGCAACGGAAGAAGAGGTGCTCACGCAAAGGGAATTTTCGGTGGCCTTTAGCAGTGGCAAAGCAGTACGGATACCTATGATGACACCATAGATGTTGATATCGATGATTTGACGAATGGTTTCCATTGGCATCTCGTCAAACCAACCTCCGGGCGCAATACCTGCGTTGTTAAACATTATGTCCAGCTTTCCATCGGTGTGGCTTGCGAATTCATCTACTGCGGTGGCGAAATCGGCCTCATCCGTAACATCGAGTTTGCGGGTTAGTACCTGTCCGGGTTCAAACAGAGATTTGGCAGTTTCCAGAATGGATTCGTTGATATCATACAAGCCAACGAACCAGCCCCTTTCTGCAAAGTAACGGCCAGTTTCAAGTCCCATTCCGCCACCGCCACCGGTAATAAATACCGACTTTTTGTTCTCTGACATATCATTCTTCTCCCTTTTACACTGAGTCTAAACGCTGGATTTTAGTTGTTTGGATCCTGTTCGCTCTTGGCAATATCTAGCCAAATGCTTGAGCGGGCTATAAACAACGCCAGGTAAGCAAATGGCAAATTGAGAGCTAGCCCACTCCATATCCGAATTCAAATAGGAGCGAATTAGCCGGTCTGATGCCGCCGACCATACCATTGTTTTTGATTCAAAACCTGACAACCTGCTCCTCGAGGCATGGCGGGAGGGGAATGACTTTTTGCCCCTCAAGGGGAATGACCTATGGTTCACTGGCTGGACAGGCTGCAGGCCAGTCTGGATAACTTGTTCAAAATGCTATAGGTTTTGCCCAACAATTCAGGGAACATCCCTATGAACTATCCTCATTTTCAGGAGGCCTACCTGGTCAATGACCTTGAAGAGGCCATTGGCAAGTGGCATGCACTCTATGGTGCCGGACCTTTTGTGGTGGCGCCTCACCACAGGGCGGATACCTTTATGTATCGTGGCACAAGTGTCGAGGCAGATGTTTCCTATGGCTTCGGTTATCTGGGCGACATGATGATTCAATTTATCCAGCAGCATGATGACCAGCCTTCTATTTATCGGGATATGTATAAGCAGGGCGAGCAGGGGTTTCATCATGTGGGTTGTTTGGTGACAGACTTCGAAAAGGAAAAACAGCGATTCTTAACTCTGGGTTTTGAGCTTGCCTGTGAGCTTTATGCGGATAATGTCAATGCATGCTACTTTGATACGCGGGAAGTGAGTAGTGGTTTCACGGAATTGCATGCAGACCCACCTCATATTCTGGGTGGCTTCGCGACATGGAAGCGTGCCCATGAAGGGATGAAAGCGGGTGATAGTCCGCTTCTGGCGCGGTAGCGATATCGCCAATGGCGCAACTCGTCACAATCCTCGTGCCTCATTATAAGAACTTGATGCTGAGTAAGCTCCGCCTGCGCTTGCTTCGAAAACATACGTCCCTGGAGCTGGCCCGCGTCGTAGTCATTGACAATGGCCCCTAGGATGAATTAACGCAATACCTTCGAAGCGTTGAATGGATTGAACTGATTGAACGGGAAAGAGAATCACAAGAATCCAACGCCCTGTCCCATAGTCGCGCGCTTGATCTTGCAGTTATCAGCGTAACTACGCCCTATGTACTCTCAGTTCATACGGATACCCTGGTAACCAGCGATGAGTGGTTGCTCTTTCTCCTGGAACCCATGCAGCGCAATTCGAATCTTGCCGGGATCGGATCCTGGAAACTGGAAGACAAACCCTGGCACAAGAAAGCTGCAAAGAGCATAGAAGCACTCTTCAAGCCAGCGGCTGCTCCACAATACCTGCACAGCCACTGCGCCCTATATCGAACTGATGTGATCAGGGAACTGAACGTTACTTTCTCCCTCTGAAAAGAAGCCGCAGGCAAGGCCATGTACGATGAAATGATCGCCGCGCAGGTCATGAGATGGAATTTTTGCCTGCGACAATCCTGCTGCGTTACATGGAGCATCTTAATCACACCACAATTGTGCTCACTTCTGATCTTGGTGGGCATGCTCAGACTTTCAAGGATGGCACTCGAAGGATAAATAAGCGTCTCGTGGTGGCGATCTCGGTGCTGGCTGATGACAGTCTTGATAGATAGAAGTGCTTGCCCCAATAGATCAATCTAGAGTAATTCAGTTCTTGGGTACCATTCTCAACTGCAGGGTGCCTGCGCTGGCACTCGGCGCCTGTTTCATGCCAGAGGACTGGCAGGTGGCAAGCTCTCTGGTTTGAAAATCGTGTGGTGTCGCGTATTGTCTCCCGTTTCAAGAAACAGCCATCACAGAATCAGTTTCCAGCAGGGTCTTGAGGTTACTGAGAATAGCCATCCATCCGTTTGAAATCTGAGGATAAACCACGCTCTTCTCTGGGAAATCCTCGTGGATCAGGGTTAGTTTTGTTGAATCTTCGACTTGTTCGAACAGGAAAGTGACCTTGCTCGCCTTCTCCTTTTTGGCCTGTTCATTGTAGTGAACGTGCCAGGTAAATAAGAGTTTTTAGAATGGCTCGGCCGTCAATACTTTACCCTCCACCGCTGTCGAACCATCCTGGTTGAGATAGGTGACTGCCGAGCCGGGTTTCCAGTCGGATCGTATATCGGTGGCGTGAAAGTACCTGCGGGTAAACTCAGCTTTCGTCAGGGCTTCTCAGACTTGTTCCGGTTCTGCTTTGATATAGATAGTACATACATATTTATCTTAACTCATTTTCCTTCTCCAGTTCTTGTTTGAGTTGCAGCAGGGTTGTGGCCTGGTGGCTCGCGAATTTGCTGACCCACCGCTCAAAGATCTCCTGCAGGGGCACGGGGTTTAAAAAATGGTGTTTGTTGCGTCCATCCTGCACGCAGCTAATCAGGTTTGCCGATTCCATTATTGAGAGGTGTTTGCCGACTGCCTGCCGCGACATACTAAGCTCATTGCATAATTCATTAAGTGTCAGACCATCCGTTTGGTGAAGGACGTCCAATAGGTGATGCCGGTTTGAGTCGGCAAGGGCTCTATAAATGTCAGCCATATCTGATACGTCTGTTTCTTGAAAAATATGCAACCATAAGGTTGCATGTCAAATAGAATTCCAAATTTCCTCATCTAGCCTGCGGGGTGAGCGATTTTCGGGTGATATAATCCGAGATCCTTTGTTGGCTCTGGAGTGTCATGTGTGTGAGCGTATGGTTGGCTTGTTGTTTGCGGCGCTATTCTTTTTATCAACGCCGGTTGCCGCAGATGTACTGAAGGTGTCTGATTGCTGGTCCAGGGCGTCAACACCCGGTGCTGATACAGGCGTAATCTATTGCTCTCTCAGGAACGAAGGGGAAAACCCATTGGTTGTCGAGAAAGTGACCAGTGAAGTTGCAGGGATGATCATGATTCATGATACGGTTCACCACAATGATATGGTCATGATGTCACATCTTGATAAGTTGAGTATTGAGCCCGGAGAAGCGGTGCAGCTTAAACCTGGCGGGCTGCATATGATGCTGACGGGAATGACTCGGGCATTGGTTGAGAAAGACGTGTATCAGATTGAATTCCTTTACTCTGATGACAGCACCGCCACGGCCGACGTTCGAGTGGGTTCGATTGGCCAGCTAGTCGCGCCTTAAATGCCGGAAACCACCGTGCAAAAGCTAAATGGTGCAATGAAATTGCAGCTCGCCGGGGACCTCAATTCTGCTGAACCCATCTACCAGGATATTCTTGAAGATGAGCCGGACAATGCGGATGTCAATCACTTGCTAGGGCTTATCCGCAGCGAGCAGGACGACAGTGATGAGGCAGTTCGCCTTATCCAAAAAGCGATTGGACTCAATGCGAATGCAGCCCCGTTTCATCACAACATTGCGGGTATATACAGGTGCATGGGAAGGCTCCGTGAGTCTGAATCAGAGTTCCGCAGGGCAATATAACTAAAGGCAGATTACGGTGAAGCCTAACCGGGTCTGGTGGAAATGGTGACCTTCGAAAAGGGCGATCCATTGCTTCAGCAAATACTGAACCAGTTGTCGAATAGGAATCCGGATTCAGGATTACGCAGCTACTTTCACTTTGCCGCAGGGAAAATCTGTGATGACCTAGGGGCGTATGATGAAGCATTCAAACATTATTCCGTGGGAAATCGGGACGCGAATAAAACTTTTGACCACAGTGAATTTCGCCAGGCTGTGAAGGATACGATCTATATCTTCAGCCGGACTTTCGTGCAACACAATATCGGCTCTGGTGGTTTAACGGGAAGCCCGATCTTTATCGTCGGTATGCCGCGTTCTGGCACCACACTAGTAGAGCAAA
>MDTC01143660.1_pt1 | contig 11754 bp, 9 predicted proteins | sample 811181 | NCBI WGS metagenome assembly MDTC01 (sample SAMN05326644, study PRJNA326480) | marine metagenome | isolation source: seawater | place: Pacific Ocean: North | collected 2011
GACTGTTCACGGCCTCGATCCAGAAGGAGAACCATCTCCTGCTGATGTTGCAGAAGTGATTGATTTCATCAAGGAAGAAGACATCTCAGTCATTTTCATTGAAGAATATACTGACGAATCCTCTGTTAAGAGCATCGTTGATGAAACTGGCGTTTCTGTCAAAACCCTTTACACGATGGAAATGGCTCCAAAAGATATCAATGACGATTATATGTCCCTGATGGGCAAAAATCTCCAGAACCTGATGGATGGAATGAGTTGTTCCGTTACAACTGGCGAATAGAATAGCCAACAATAACAAATACATTACGTAAGGTGAGACCATGCATTCAGTTGATATTCTGCCAGTATTATTCGTCGGGGGCGTGTTCCTCGCCCTTTCCGGAAGATTACTTTTTGGATATATCAGAGCACGTAATGCATAAGTCGGCCAACTTTCAACCTGTAGATGAAATATGTTGACTACTCAACAGGTTGTGGACATGTATGGAATCGGTAGTTGTTGGAGATATGAATTCCGAGAATGATGTCATACTTAATGTCAACAATATCTCCGTGAAGCGCTCAGGGAAACAGGTTCTCAAAGACATTGACTTCAAAATCAAACGCGGGGAGTTTGTCGGGCTTGTTGGGCCGAACGGAAGTGGAAAATCTACTCTTTTGTTAACCATCCTTGGTGAGTTAATCTCCCAACAAGGCTCAGTGAGCATCTACGGTCTTCAACCGGCCTCCAATCGTTTGTATGGTAAAATTGGATGGGTTGCGCAGGCAGCTTCAAATTTACCAAAAGATATCCGGATTACCGTGCGTGAGTTGGTTAGATTAGGCACTGTAAACGGTAAGAACATGTTTCGATTTTCAGATGGCGGCCGGCGAAAAAGAGTGAATAAAGCCATCAAAATGGTGGGACTTGAAGATGAACAGTATACAGATGTGGCACGCCTTTCAGGAGGTCAACGTCAGCGAGCTGTAATTGCCCGAGCATTGGCTTCTGAATGTGAATTTATTTTGTTGGATGAACCTCTTGTAGGTATTGACCGAGAAGCCCGAAATACCTTGCTTAAACTGCTGGATAACCTTTGTCATGATGGAGGGAAGACAATTCTGATGGTATCTCACGACCTGGCTGCCATACGTCAAACCGCACACAGAATGATATTTTTAGAGCAAACCATCAAATTTGACGGACCGAGCAATGAATTCCCTGATTTGGAGGAACTAGCAAAACTACGAGGAATTGGAAACGTACATTCCATCTACGATATGGAGGAAGACTGATGGGTCTTGGAGATGTAATTATGGCCCTTGTGGGACCCATTCTAGAGATGATTGCTCCACTTATGCCAGGGGATATTTTCCCGTATTTTTTCTCTTGGGACTATTTTCAACGCCCTCTGATTGCAGCGGTTATGGTCACCATCGTTGCAGGTATTTTGGGTTGCTATTTACTGATCCAACATCTTGCTTTGATGGGAGATGGGCTTGCACACGTTGCATTTGGTGGTGTTGCAATAGGCATCGTCTTGGGCGCTACTGCGCCAGTATCATATGCACTTGTGTTCAGTATCACCGCGTCCATTCTTATCCATGAAATGCAATATCGGGAAATGCTCACTGGAGACGCTTCGATTGCGATCTTCCTTACAGGGATGTTAGCCCTTGGACTTGTTGTTTTGCGCTTAGGGGGCGGGGCTATTACCACCGATATTGAAGCGTATCTCTTTGGGAGTCTCTACATGATAAATGAGTCAGACCTCGATTTAATCTCGTTCGTATGCATCGGTTCTGTTATTGTTCTCGCTTTTATTCGTAATGGATTGCTTGCTTGTGCAATTGATCCTGTGTCAGCGCGCGTTCAGGGTATTCCAGTCCGCACCATTGGTCTGATGTTCAGTGTGACTACCGCTGCTGTTGTTGTCGTCATGGTGCAGGTGGTTGGAACATTACTCGTGACCGCTTTATTGGTGACTCCAGCGGCGACAGCACAACTCATAAGTCGGAGTTTTCGCCAATGCATACTGTGGACTCAGGCGTTTGGACTTTCATCTGTAATACTTGGAATATACTTCTCGGCCGAATACGATACCGGTGGCGGTTCAATGATTGCATTGGTTGCTGCAATCATCTTCGCAGTCGTCGCTATTTCAAAGGTCACACTCAATGCCTTCATCAAAGCCGATGACAATCTTAACTGAACGTTTCATTCGTCGGTCACGTCTCATTGCGGCTGTATTTGAGGAAATCTTGTATCTATTGAAGCCAATTGGTTAGAATTTCCAAATGGTCGCCAGCGAGTTCCAATTCACCCGAGAGCACTGTATCAATTGGCCAGAATTTAGCGTCAGCAGCATCATCTCCGCCCACGGGGTTTTGGGTTCCATCTTCTGTGATTTCGTAAACAACGCTCACGATGTGTTTGCGTGGGTCTCGTTTTGGGTCGCCCATCACCATTAGAAGGCGGGGTGAATGTCCGTCAATTCCAGTCTCTTCTTTGAGTTCACGAACAGCGGCATGAACAGGGTCCTCTCCTTGGTCTACAAACCCGCCGGGGAGTGCCCAAGCACCTGCCATTGGTGCATGCTTTCGTTGAATCAAGAGGACGGTATCTCCACGTCGTACGGCGGCGTCAGCGGCAAGAGCTGGATTAAGCCAGCCGTTGCACTCATCGCATGTGGTCATGTCATTCACCGTACCGTCGTCCGCGTTCTTGGTACGTTCGGATGGCCTTGAGCAGGTCTTTCTTTTGGAATGAAGGCCAAAAGACATCGGTGAAGTACAATTCAGAATAGGCCATCTGCCACAACAAGAAATTGGAAATACGTTCTTCACCGCTGGTTCGAATCACCAAGTCAGGGTCGGGCATATCCGCCGTGTAGAGTCGGTTTGAAACTGCTTTTTGGTCAATGTCATCAAGTTCAATATCGCCAGCAGCGTAGTCTTTGGCAATGGTTTGGATTGCGACGATCATCTCTTCACGGCTACCATAAGCCAAACATACTGTGAAGACAAAATCGTCGTAATCTTTGGTTTTCTCTTCAGCATAATCAATGGCTTCTATGACGTTTTCAGGAAGAAGTTCCCTTCGCCCGATGATGTGAACTCGAACGTTGTTTTCGTGAATTCTCGGGTCGTCTGCAATATCACGAAGGCCTTCGGCATAGAGTTTGAACAGGAGATCCAATTCGTCTTGAGGTCGGCTAAGGTTCTCGGTTGAGAGGGCGTAGACGGTGAACCAAGGGATCTTGAGTTCCAATACCCAGTCCAAAACCCGCTCAAGTTTTTCCTTACCGATTCGGTGACCGATACCAGTAGCAAGGTTGCTCTTCCACGCAAAACGACGGTTACCGTCCATAATGATGGCCAAGTGATTGACCTGAAGGGGGTGCTCAAGAACCTCTCGCAGCAACTTTGCCTGAACTGCGTGGCCAAGCACATCGCCCATGCGTTCTGAGATACCCATGCTTCGCCCCCCTTCTCTGCTGAGGGCATACGGTGTTTGATTGCTTTCCTTGGAACTTGAAGGCAGCGCCATCATCTTTGAAGGGGTGAATGTGGTGCGAGTAGCATGGAGGATGAGCCGTTTTGGGATATTCCTGCGCAATCCTCCGAATCAAAAAAGGGGAAGAAGTCAACCTCATCGGTTGAAGGTGATGGTTCACCGCCTTGGTATCCATCTGGATTGACTTCTGAGCCTCTTGACCCTTCGACTCTTGAACTTGGCTTAAGAACGCCCTGGGGTCGGATAAGGGGTTGGAATTACAGCGAGGCCATGGACAAGTCATGGTGGCAAAAATCTCCAGGTTCGTGGTGGGGTTTTTGGCCCGAAAAAGTAGATTCAGTTCGCGTTGTGGCTCATGCTCAAAACAAGATCATTGTTGCCCTTGGTGAGGAATTCGTTGTCCACATCTATCCGCTTCAAACCGGTCATGATGTTTCCACGCTTGTTCGCTACGAGCCATGGGAAAAGATTCTGCAATCCAAACGAGTTCTTCTTCCGATGGGTGGCCTACGAAACGATAACGGTGACCAAATGTGCATGTTCCCCTATCATGAGGTTCACTCGCCTCAAGAAGTCACTCAAAATCTACAGGACAAAGACAAATTGTCCGCATTAGGAGATGCTGTGGGCCGCCTTCATTCCGGTCTGAAGTACGAAGCGACTCCAAACACTGAATGGCGATGGAATGCACGTCTGAAAGCCATTGAAGATACCCTGAAAACATCGACACTGTGGCGAGCCCCTCACACAAAACACGTTCAGGGTATTCCGCCCTTCAACATCAGTCTTGATGGAATTCTTTGGGGAGATGAGGTCCACCTTGTCCCACAGCCCCGCCCTCTTGTCGACCATTTGTTGTGCGAAAGTGAGCGTATGCCGGGTGTTGCAACCCTTGCGAATCTGGAACAGGCCATCGCTCTTCGAGGTGGATTCAGTGAATCCGCATCCCGCGCTGTTCTCTACACAGGATGGGAAATCAAAGCCCCAAAAACATGGGGTGGGCATTTTCTTAGCACGCTCAAAGGCGGTGTTTGGATTTGGAGGTACGAAGCAATTCTGCTCGAGTTGGCCCGAGCCCGAGCGTTCAAACAACCGAAGGCAGAATCCATGTGCATGGATTGGCTCAACGACGTATCCCGCATTCAAGCAAAATTAGGCATACTTCGGATGACAAATCTGGGCGCTAAAACTTCCTTGATGTTCTTCATCATGTGGTTTATTTCACTTAATTTTGCAGTGGGGCCGCTGAGCGGTTTGTCCGGTTTCCCAGGTCGTCTTTCACTGACCGCTCTCTTCCTGTTCTCAGCGATTGGATTGCGCTCCTATACCGAGCAGAATATCCCTGAACCGTATTGATTCAGCGTTGCTGACGGACACGGCCATCGTAGAATTCAATGCCCAAGTCTTCTGCAATGTTCTTGAGTCGGATGATGAACTTGGCTCGCTCTTGACGCTCTTCCACGCCACCCGAGACGTCCCAGTAGAGGTTGAGGTCAACATCCAGCGATGTCGCTGAAATCATGCTGACCTGACAGAATGAGGAGTCTTCCTTGAGGGTTTTTGGATTCTCTTTGATGTCGTCCATCACACGCTCGCAAAAGCTTGCAACGGCGTCACCATCGGCGTTGATGTCAAGATGGAATTTTGTTTGCCAACGGCGCCATCGGCGCTTGCCCCAATTCTCAACGGGCGTGTTGACAAGGTTGGCGTTGGGCATGGTGATGATGGTATCTGCCGAAGTACGGATTAAGGTCGTACGCAGGTTGATTTCAATCACTTCACCCTCAGCGGTTCCAACAACAATCCAATCACCAACCTTGAACGGTCGGTCGAGCAGGACTGTGATGGCGCCGAAGAAGTTGGAAATAGAATCCTTAGCAGCCAGTGCTAATGCCAAACCGGAGATCCCCAATCCTGCAATCAGTGAGGTGAGGTCAAAGCCCATGGAATCGGCTACGAATACTGCTCCAACGAAGATGATAACGAACCGCAGTGTGCTTTGTACGGCTGAAATAAGAGTTTTTTCGGTCCCGTCAAGAACATCATCGTTGTCAAACAGTGCAACGACGTCCTGAACGATGTTGACCAAACGAAAGGCCCAAACAACCAGAGCGATGGCGACAATGAATTGAAGAATTCCTGGAAGGAAACTCACGGCTATTGAAGGCATGAGAATTGGAGATCCAGTTCGTTCCATGTCTTCGATCATGAGGTTGATGGCCACCATGGCTAATCCAACACCAACAGCGGTACCGAGGGCTTTGTCAGAATCTTGGACGGTTTTGCCCTTGATGGCTTCTGAGCGAATGATCGTACGCAGGACGGTGGGTGCAAAGCGCATGGTCAAAAGACGGACGATGAGAATCCCGATGATGATGGCAAAAAGAAGGGCGAAGGTGTAGGTGGTAAATCCAAACAATTCATCCCGCAGAGAGGAATCTGCAGCGGGCGTCCATAAGTCATCCATGGTCCTGCCAAACGGTTCTATGGGTTGTTCTTTTCCCTTAATTTTCTAGATTTTCATCTTCATCTTGTAAAAATTCTCCCTTTGATACGCACGATTGCTTCAAGAAGTCAAGCGTTTTGGAGTGGGTGATAGCATGATGCCGACCGCGACGAAAACGTCCCCATCCGGAGCACCACGACCTTCATTGGGATTCTTGATTTGCCTCCCACTTCTTCTTTCACTTGCAAGTCCTGTTGCAGGTACTGTTGCTGTTGCAGATACAGCCATCACCGTGGCTCCTGAAGACGTTTGGTCGGACGATTATAACAACATGATTTTCCCTTGGGCGCCGGCCAATGACCGCATTCTGCAGTTCAAAGAATACCACACCTATGAGACCATGAAGTCACGAATGCTTCGTCTTGCTGAAGAAAATCCTGATATTTTTGAGTACCACGAAGGAATGAATGGTGGTACCAACGCACGAGGCGAGGAAGTTACCGCCAATGCCTACGAAGGTTGGTTTTACGGTCACGCCTCACCTTGGATGAAAATTACTGGCGACGTTCAAGACGGAGAATACAATCCCTTTGTCGGTGATAACGGCAACTACGCCGACCGTCACGATGTCATGATCGTAGGAAACCACCACGCTCGTGAGTGGATGTCCTATACCGTGGCCATCATGCAAATGGAAGTCATTGCCTTCTCCTACGATAACATCGGTTACGATAACGACGGTGACGGACTTGTCGATGAAGACCCATGGGGCGATGCAGACGGTGATGGAATTCTTGACGACGATGGAGACTGTTTGCGATTGGACGATTCTTTCCAAGATTCCAACGGTGACGGTACGCCTTGTGGACCGGGTGACCTTGGTGTCGATGAAGACTACTCTGAGCAGTGGATTACCGACCTGGTCAACTCCCGCGAAATCTACCTCATTCCAATGCTGAACACGGATGGCAACATCTACGATCGTGATGTGTACATGCCAGGCCAATGCCCTGGAGAAGAACCTTGGGATTGCTCGGCGGCTGGTTGGAGAAAGAACCTTCGAGACAACACCGTCACAGGAGTTACTCCAATTCCAGATCTTGACGAATCTGTTGACGAAGGATGCGATGGTGTTGACCTCAATCGCAACTATCAGTTCGAATGGGGTGCTCCTCTTGGTGCCACAGGACCTTTGTTCCCGGGCATGTGTTATGCAGGTCAGAACAACGATGTGTACAACGGACCTGTCGACGACACCGACAACGACGGTGATGGTCAGGTCAATGAGGACCACGTGGACGGTAAAGACGACGATGCTGACGGCGTTACCGACGAAGACTGGTGGGGCGGTAACTCTGAGCCTGAGACCAAGTTCATCCAGGACATGACCGAAATGAACGACGATACCGGTGACGGCGCGAGCGAGTTCAAGGCAACCATCACCCACCACTCCTTCTCCGAACTCATTCTCTACCCTTGGGGTCACTGCACTGACTGTCAAAGTCCTGACCACTTCCAACTGATGTACCACGGTCAGCAACTTGCAGACATGACGCAATACGCCAACCTTCAATCCTCAGATCTCTATCCAACATCCGGTGACTTCTGTGACTGGCACTACGGTGTTCACGGCTCGTACTGTTATACCTCTGAGATTGGAACAGCTTTCCATCAGCATGAAGACGACATTGACCACATCGCAGTCCGAAACTTGGGAACCGGTTTCTATATTGCTGAAATCGCTGATAGTCCACGCGAGCGTGCTGATTTAGAAATGGCCAATATCTCTCAGCAAAACTATCTCCAAGCAGGAGATAAGGTTGACATTCCCTCAGCAGGCGATGTTCCAATCGATATGTGCGTATCCAACATGTTCCCGTACAGTGAATCCAACAGCAAGGTTGAGTGGCGAATGGTCAAACCAAGCCGCCTACAAAGCGACTACGGGCCACGAGAATGGTCGACGACAGAATGGAGCAGTGCTTCAGTAGAGCGGGTTGATGAGGCCTGTACGACTGCAAGCGGAAATGGAACGATTCTACGAGCCATGATTCCTGTGGCAGAGGTTAGTACCGGGGAATTGCATTACAAAGCAACGGTTTCAACGCTAACCGGTGCGGACCTCTACCAATACCCTGCAAACGGTGATTATTACACGTTGCAAATCACCTACCGTGCTGCCTTTGGAAGTTTCTTGGGTGCGATGTTCATGTTCACCGTTGTCGGCACCTTCGTTTGGGGTGGTTTGGCAGTTGCCCTACGTATTATGTTGAATCCAGAAGAGGACGCAGTTCTTGAAGCAGAATTACGTTCAGAAGTTGTAGGAGAACCCCTTTGAGGTGATATCATGTCAGATTCAGACCAGTTTAACGGCCGTATGGGTCTTATTTTCGCATCCATTGGTGCTGCAATCGGAACAGGAAACATTTGGCGTTTCCCAAGAATGGTTGGAGCCAACGGTGGAGGAACCTTCCTTGTCCCGTGGCTCTTTTTCCTGTTTGTGTGGTCGATTCCACTCGTCATTGCAGAATATGCTATGGGGAAGCGGAGCCGAACCGGAACAATCGGTACATTCCGTATCTTTGCAGGACGTAGGTTCGCTTGGATGGGGCTGTGGACCGCTTGGATTTCCACCGCTATCGGATTTTACTACGCTGTTGTTTCGGGATGGACTTTGAAATATTTCCAACTCGGAATTAGCGGTGCCCTCACAGGTGACAAAGTGGATACGACCGAAGTTTGGAATGCGTTTCTCCAATCTCCAGGCCAAGTTATTTTCTTCCAATTCGTTGTCGTTCTCTTGGTTCTTGGCGCCATTTGGAAGGGTGCTAAGGCCATTGAAAAGGTCAACTTTTACTTGATGATTTCACTGTTCGCGTTGCTGTTCCTTACCTTGTTCCTTTCACTGTGGATGGACGCATCTGACGGTTCGCTTGACGGAGCTCTGTTCATGTTCACCGTTGACTTTGACATGTTGTTTGAGCCGGAGGTTTGGATCAACGGTTTGTCCCAGTCAGCATGGTCGTGTTCTGCTGGAATGGGTATGTGCATTACGTACGCAGTCTACATGCGTAAGGACGAGGACACCGTTCTCAACGCCTTCACCATGGGTCTTGCCAACAACAGCATCTCCATCATTGCCGGACTTGCTGTTCTTTCCGCTATCTTCGCCGTCAACCCTGACCCGCTGGCAACCGTGACCGGCGGTTCGTCTGCTATCACGTTCCTTGCTCTGCCAGAAGTCTTTGCTCAAGCACCCGGTGGCGCTATTGGCCCTCTGTTCATGATGGCTGGATTCTTCCTCGCTCTTTCGTTTGCAGCGATTACATCCATGATCTCTACAGTTGAATTGTGTGTCCGAAATTTCGTTGACCACGGCTACGACCGAGAGCGCTCAGTCCTCATCACTGGTGTAGCCATCTTTTTGTTTGGCCTGCCTTCTGCTGTGATGTGGATTAAACTTGACAGCGCAGGAGTTGCCTTCCCAGAATTCTTGGAAGTTCAAGACCACATTTGGGGATACGGCCTGATGTTCTCTGGATTGTTTATCGCCTTCTCCATCTGGAAGTATGGATACATCAAGTGGCGCAAGCAGGTCGACGAAGGCACTGCACCGGACGGTCTTGCTGGCTACATGGGACTTGGTGTCTCAGCATTCCGTGATGATTTCATCAACACAGGAGACAACGATTTGGAAGTTGGACGCTGGTGGGACGTCATGATTTACCTCGCCTTCCCCATTCTTTTCGTTGTCCTCATGGGCTCGTATTTCACCGACATGATCGCCAATACAGAAAACGTCTGGGACCCATCCAACCCCAAGGGATTGAGTATCATCCTGTTGTTCTGGGGCGTTGTTGCTGTGACCTTCATGTTCCTCAACAAATTCCTCATCGCACGGCCTCTGTTCCGCAACATCCCTGAAGGTGCAGATGTCGACATATCGTCCTTGCCTGGTGGTGAGGATGAACTCGTTGTCGCCTTGGGAGAGATTGTTCCAGGGTTTGAACATCTAACAGTAAAGGACGGCGTCCTTGAGGCCGAAATCACGGGTTAGGACGTGGTTTTATGGCCGAATTGTGGGAGACTCTCACCATCGGCCTTGTTCTCTCACTTTTCTTTATTGGATTGAGTTATTTCTTTTGGCGACGTTACGACCGCCCGACGCCTCTCATGATTGAACGAGAGGAAGAGAAACAGCGCCTGAAAGCCGAACGCAAAACATGGCGGCAAGTCGAAGCGAAGATGGAAGCCGAACGAATGGAATCGGAATCAAAAGCTCGCCGTGAGCAACAGAAGGCGAAAGCTCATGCGAACAGTGTAGCGCCTGATGAGGAGCACGTTGCTGAGGCATGGGGTGCACTTGGTGTGGAAGCACCAAAAACTGCGGCAGTTTCCTCGTTTCAAACCGATGAACATGATACCAATTCTCAACAAGAAGCAAGCGTGCAAACCGGTCTTGGTGATGCTGAAGTAAACGACGATGATGTTCTTTCAGTGGACGACCCGGTCAAGGTTCGCCAAGATGCTGGAGTTGCTCCAACAGAAGCACCGGATTGGGAAATCATTGAGAAAATTGCAGAGATTGCTGAAAAAGACGACCATGAAGTTCCCGAAGTTCCTGAAGCACCGGATTTGCCTTCAGTAGAAGAACTGCTTGTTGACTCACTTGAATCCGATGAAGAAGAAACACCCTCCGGTCCAGCAAAGGACGACCCGTGGTCGGGTGCCCAATGGCCCAAGGAATGAACTTGAGGAAACCCATTTTCGGACACGAATCAAGCGAAGGGGTGATGAAGCCTCGGGGGCTCGCAAGCAACAATGGTACAACGTCCACGCGGCACACGGGATTTCCCACCGGCGGCGATGAATCGCCGTCTTGCCTTGGAGCGTTTGCTTGAAGATGCGGCTCAGCGTCACGGATTTTCGCGTGTCCAAACGCCCGTCTTTGAGCGATTGGAATTGTTCACGGCCAAGTCTGGGCCAGGCATTGTGTCGCAACTCTATGCCTTTGAGGACAAGAGCGAGCGTCCGTTGACGCTACGGCCTGAACTCACCGCTCCAGTTATGCGCATGGTTGCTGAAGAGGGCATGCAAATGCTTCCTCGCCCTCTTCGCCTGTCGTATTACGGCCAATGTTATCGCTATGAAGAATCCAAAAAGGGGCGCTATCGAGAATTCTTCCAATACGGTGTGGAACTGATTGGCGAATCGGGTCCTTTGGCTGAAGCCGAAGTCATCGCTCTTGCCATCAACATGTTGAATGCATGCGGCTTAGAGAACTGGGAGATTCGAATTGGCCACGTCGGCATTCTCAAAGGAGCGTTAACCGGCCTTGGATTGTCTTCTGAAATTCCCGATGGAGCAAGTGAACCTCCGGTCGCCAGTGCCATGCGTTTTCTTGACAAAGGCGATGATGCAGGCTTGGCCGAACTGTTCACCAACAATGGAATTGACCCTGAACATGCAGCGCCGCTGCGAGCATTAGCTGAACTTGAAGGCGGCGTTGAAACGCTTGAACCAGCGCGAGCCATTCTCTCATCGTTAACCGGTGTCTCACTCGAAGCGTTGGACGACCTCCAAACCACGCTCAATGCAGTTGCAGGCTTGGCATCCACGCCACCATCCTTGACCGTTGACTTGACCGTTGCTCGTGGACTGGATTACTACACTGGAATGGTGTTTGAAGTTCAAGTGCCTGAGTTGGGCGGAGAAGGACAAGTGCTCGGAGGTGGTTCGTACAAACTGCTGCATCTCTTTGGCCTGCCCGACCTTGACCCGTGCTGTGGTTTTGGTCTTGGCTTTGACC
>MDTC01116872.1_pt1 | contig 11753 bp, 10 predicted proteins | sample 811181 | NCBI WGS metagenome assembly MDTC01 (sample SAMN05326644, study PRJNA326480) | marine metagenome | isolation source: seawater | place: Pacific Ocean: North | collected 2011
GCTACATTCAACCCTATAGTTGATGGTAGTGGTTCTATAACAGGATTTAACTTAATATCTTCATCTAAAAATATGACAAATGGAGTGACTACAAGTTTATCAACCTCAACAGGATCGGGTGAATCTATAGTTGTTGACAGTGAAACATCCCCATCCGGGAGTGTTGCGGATGCTGTATATATTTCTAAAAGAGTGAACTTGAAATCACCATACGAATCTAAAGATATTAGAGTTTATCTTGATTTATTCAAACCATCAGGATCTAATGTCCACGTATATTATAAAGTTGCTAACACAAATGATTCCACAATTTTTGATGACAGAAATTGGTATCTTATGTCACAAGTAACACCAGAATACATTGTCTCCGAATTTAGTAATGATTACAGAGAATATGTTTTTGGAACTAATGGTGGTGTAGAGTTAGTAACAAATGGAACACTTGATAATTTCAATGTTTATGCAATCAAAGTAGTTTTTTCTTCATCAAATACATCCAGACCCCCAAAGGCAAGAAATCTAAGAGCAATTGCTCTACAAGAATTTGCTGGTGTGTAGAACATATAAATACATACAAAGCAGGATTGGTCTTTTTGTAGATTTAAAAGAAAACACTCTTTTTCTTATGTTTGATTTTAAAACACTAAGAGGTTTTCATTATATTAAGTAAAAGTGTCATTTCTGCTTTAAAAGGGACGACAAAAAATAGTATCACTGCCAATATACTTTTACAAATCGTCCGGGTCTGGCAGGACTAAAGCGGAAACACATTATATATAATACGGAGTTTCGCCAAACTTTTGTTTTTTTATAAAGGGGTAGAGATGGCAAATCCTACAAATAGAGAAGAACTAAAACAGTTTTGTTTGAGAAAACTTGGAAAACCTGTTTTGGAGATAAATGTTGCAGATGAGCAGTTAGAAGATAGAATTGATGATGCCCTCAAAATGTATCACGATTTTCATTATGATGGTATTGAAAGAGTTATTATAAAAAGTCAAATTACTCAAACTGATAAAGATAATGGATACCTATCTATGAGTGATTCAGTTGTTTCTATTGAGAAGATACTGGACTTGAACACTGGAAGTTCTAATGAAATTCTATTTGATGCTCAATTTCATATGACTTGGGATGCATTATATGCTTTCAATCAAACACCTACTCAGTTACAGTATTATACAGCCACTCAAGAAAACCTAACACTAATAAATCAAATCCTAAATGGTAAACAACCACTTAGGTATAGACGACACACTGATAGACTTTACATTGATATGGATTGGGATAAAGTTGCTGTAGATGACTTTATTATAGTTCAAGCTTATCAAATAATAGACCCCAACACATATACACAAGTATGGTCTGATAGATGGTTAAGGGAATATACCACTGAACTATTTAGAGAGCAGTGGGGAACTAATCTTATAAAATATTCTGGTGTTCAAATGCCAGGGGGTCTCACTTTTAATGGTGAGAAGATTTTAGATGACGCAAAAACCAGAATAAGAGAACTTGAGGAAGAGTTGAGAAACACTTACGAAGAACCTCCAACATTCTATATGGGGTAATAATGGCAACTAATCCTTATTTCAATAAAAACTATTCTTCACAGTCAGAACAAGACTTATATGATGACTTGATGGAAGAGTCTATCAAGATTCACGGAATTGATATAAAATATCTACCAAGAGAACTTGTGAAAGTTGATTCCATTTTTAGAGATGTTGAAGTGTCAAAATTTACAACAACTCACGATATAGAGATGTTTATTGATAGTGTTGAACAGTTTGGTGGTGAAGGTGACTTTCTTTCCAAATTTGGTGTAGAGATTAGAGATAATCTAGAACTCACTGTAATGGTTAAGAGATTTGACACACTAAGCATAGGAAGACCAAAAGAGGGTGACTTAATATATTTCCCCTTCAATAAACAACTTTTTGAGGTTATGTTTGTTGAACATGAAGAAATATTCTATACTCTTGGTAAGAAGTTTGTCTATAAAATAAAACTAGAACTTTTCGAATACTCTAATCAGATGATAAACACTGGTGTTGCTGATATAGATAGTATTCAATATGAATCTGCATATTCAATAGAACTGACAACTACAACAGGTTCTGGAGACTATGTTGCCGGAGAGAATGCATACCAAGGTTCAGATTTATCATCTGCAACAGCTAAAGGTCGTGTCGCATCTTGGGCAAACAATAAACTTGAACTAATAGATGTTGTTGGTAAATTTGTAGAAGGTGTGAATGTTGTCGGTGATGCTGGAGCATCCTATGCAATAGACCTCCCACAGAATTATGAGGATGTTGAGTTAGAAATTCCAAATGATCCACTTTCTGATAATAAAAGTTACGAAACAGAAGCAGATGAAGTTATTGATTTTTCAGAAAATAATCCATTCTCTGAAGAAGATTATTAAAACTCTTATAAATACATTTGATTATGGCTTTATACAATGAATATTTTTATCATAAGACTGTTTTTAAGAGTGTTGCTACTTTCGGAACACTATTTAATGATATAACCGTTAAAAGAAAAGATGCATCCAATAACACCTTGAAAGAAATTAAGGTTCCATTATCCTATGGTCCAAGAAGCAAGTTTCTATCTAAGATACTATCTCAACCAACTGATAATAGTGCAGATAAAAGAACAGCAATAACATTACCTAGAATAAGTTTTGAGATATCAGGTTTTGCTTATGATTCTCAAAGAAAAATGAATTCCCTGGGTGTTAGATATAACACAACCCAAAGTGATGTTGAAAAGTCTATGAGGAATCCTGTTCCTTACAATATAGATTTTGGATTGAATATCTACGTAGAACACTTTGATGAAGGTTTGCAGATTATTGAGCAAATAGTTCCATTCTTCAGTCCATACCTAAATGTCCCTTCAAAACTTGTATACGATGATATGGGAGTTGTTGATGACGTTCCTGTATTACTTAATAGTGTTTCACTGGAAGAGACATACGAAGGTCAATTTGAAGACAGGAGAGTTATCAACTGGACCTTGGGTTTTACAATGAAGACAAATATATTCAAACCAGTCAAAACATCAAAACAAATCAAACAAGTTGAGGCTAATATTATATCTACTCCAACTGGAACAGGGGAAGTTACTGCACAAGAAGTCCAACAGGCAAATGAATCTGGACCAAAATCCAAAACAATAATAAAACCAGGATTGACAGCACAAGGTCAACCAACAACAAAAGAATCTGAATCTGTTCCGAAAGAACAAATAGAAGCAGATGATGACTATGGATTTATCACAGATTTCTTAGAAGGTGTGTAAAATGTCAAAAGATTTCAAAGACATCGAAGACAGTTTAGATGTTCTCCCAGAAGATTCTGATATAAAAGACTTGACAGAAGTTCAAGATGGTGTTATAATAGAAGTTCAAGATGAAAAAGATGAGTTTTCAGAAGAGATGCAAGATAGTCGAAGAAAAGATTACAAGTTTGCCAGAAAGAATCTGAAAAATGCTGTAAATATTGGAAATGAGGCACTTGAAGACTTGATAGAGATTGCAAAGAGTTCACAGCAACCAAGAGCATATGAAGTGATAGCAACCCTTGTAAAGAATGTTTCTGATGCCTCTGATAGACTGATGGATGTAAATAAGAAACTCCACGAGATTGAAATAATATCGGAACCAGAAAAGAATCTAAAGAATATGGATAAACTTGAACTGAACCAACAGAACAATACTTATTATGTTGGTTCAACTGCTGATTTACAAGAACTCATCAATAATACTATGTCAGATAAAACTTTAATAGAAGTTGACAAGGATGATGATAAGGAAGAGTAGCATATGCCGACTTATGAATATGAATGCACAAAATGTGGTCATAAATTTGAAAGAATACAAGGTATAAATGACGAACCTTTGAAAACTTGTATAAAATGTAACGAAAAAACACTTAAAAAACTATTCCACACTTCTGGAATTATATTCAAAGGTTCTGGTTTCTACACAACAGACTATAAGAAAAAAGGAAAGTGATGGAATCTTCTGATCAAGAGATTGAACATTTTCAAGGAAACCCACTTGTTAAAAAGGTTGGGGCAAAAATCCAATTTTCGAAAGAACAGGTTACGGAATTTGTAAAATGTGCTCAAGACCCTTTCTACTTTATTGAAAAATATATGAAGATTGTCACCATTGATTCTGGTGTTCAAGTCATCAAACTCTATGATTTCCAAAGAGAGATGATTGATAAGTTCATCAATGAGAAGTTTGTTTTGGCAAAATGTGCTAGACAGTCTGGAAAGACCATTGGTGTTGAATCCTTCATTCTTTGGTCTATTTTATTCAAGGATAACTATCGTGTGGGTATGTTTGCAAATAAGTTTGACACATCCAAAAAGATTCTAAAAGAAATCAAATACTCATACGAACAACTTCCTATGTGGTTACAACAGGGTGTTATTACTTGGAACAAGCATAGTATAGAACTTGAAAATGGTTCCTCAATCACTTCATCCTCAACTTCTGGTGATGCTGGACGTTCAAGAACATACAATTTAGTATTCTTGGATGAGTTTGCCTTTGTCCCAGATTATGTTGCTACTGACTTTTTTACGGCAGTTTATCCTACAATATCTTCTGGTAAGAACACAAAAGTTATTATTATTTCAACCCCAAACGGATTGAACTTCTTTTATAGAATGTGGGTTGAGGCTCAAGAGGGTAGGTCAAAATACCAATTATTTGAAGCAAACTGGAGAGCAGTTCCAAGTAGAGATGATGCTTGGGCTGAAGAAACGGTTGCCAATGTCGGAGAAAAGGCATTTCAACAGGAGTATGAGTGTGATTTTTTAGGATCATCAAACACTCTAATATCAACCACAAAAATCAAAGAACTGGTATGGAAGAGACCCCTACGAAGACATCAAGGTGGATTGACGATATACGAAGACCCAAAACCAAGAAATCAATATGTTATAACAGTTGACGTTTCAAGGGGTATTGGTAAAGATTATTCTGCTTTCACGGTAATCAATGTTACAGACTTTCCATATAAGGTCTCAGCAAAGTATCAGAATAATGAAATATCACCAATGTTATTTCCTAATGTGATATATGAAACCGCATCTCATTTCAATCAGGCAATGGTTCTGGTTGAGGTGAACGATATAGGTGAACAAGTTGGAGCAATTCTTTACAATGATTTGGAATATGAAGACTTGATTATGACAGAACACGGTGGAAGAAATGGTCAAAGAGTTTCTTCTGGTTTCGGAAAAAATGTCTATTATGGTTTGCGAATGACAGGTAATGTTAAAAAAATTGGAATGGCAAACTTGAAAACTATGGTTGAAAGTAATAAACTAATAGTTGAGGATGTTGATATCATCTCTGAAATGTCAACCTTTGTTCAAAAAAGAAATAGTTATGAAGCTGAAGATGGATATCATGATGATTTAATGATGTGTCTTGTAATCTTTGGATGGTTATCAAATCAAGAATATTTCAAAGAATTAACAAATATGGATATTAGAAGAAAACTCGAAAGAGAGAGAGAAGATGAAATGTTAGAAGCAACATTACCCCCTGGATTTGTTGTCCGAGGAGATGAAGATGAGGTATTCACTGATGATGAAGGGAATTCTTGGCACATCGTAAGGTGAAAATGTTACTTTTTATAAATATCTGTGAATAAAAATAGTTTTATTTTTTTATTAAAAGGAGAATAATTATGGCATCACTATTAAGTCCAGGTGTTATAACAAGAGAAATAGATTTGACGACAGTAACACCTGCCGTTGCATCTACAGAGGGTGGAATTGCATTGCATACTCAATGGGGTCCTGCTGGAAAATTAGTATTAATAACCGATGAAGCAGACTTAGCAGAAGTTTTCGGAAAACCGAAGAGTGGTTACAATGCAGAAAACTGGTTCACAGCAAAGAATTTTTTATCATATTCTGGTGCATTATATGTTTCTAGAGCACTTAATACTGATGCTCTAAATTCTGTAAGTAATGGAGACAGTGTTTTAGTAAAAAACTTAGATGATTGGGAAGCTGGAGGACAACTAACATCAGCTGCATTTATAGCAAAATATCCTGGAGCTATAGGTGATAGTCTGAAAGTGGAACTAGCAGATTCTTCTGTTTTTGCTACTTGGGCATATAAATCTCTGTTTGGAGATGCACCTACTCAAGATCAACTTCACGTTGTTATCATCGATGAAGGTGGTTTATTTTCTGGAGAAAAGGGTAAAGTCTTAGAAAAGTTTGAATTTCTTTCAAAGTTATCCGATGGAAAATATGAAGACGGAAGTTCCTCATATTATCAAAAAATTCTTAATGACTCATCTGAGTATATTTGGGCTAAAGATCATTTATTACCTGAATGGGGTAAAACAGAATCAGAAACTGTAGTTTACGATGCTGATGGAGATATCACTTCTCTTGTCCAAGCAGATGATCAAATCATGATGAGTGCAGGTTCTATATCCACAGGTCACTCACTAGGGTTTGGTCACAATGGTACCAGTGACGATCAAAACCGAGTAAACGCAATGGACCTCTTTGTAGACGACGAATTAGTTGACATTTCCTTTTTGTTAGCCGGTAAAGCAGATGCAATTGTTATCAACAAAGTATTCGCAATCGCATCGTCACGGCAAGATTGTCTAGGTGTTATTTCACCTGAGAAGGAAGACTGTGTGAACGCAATAGACCCAGCAGGTAATATAAAAACTTTTAGAGAATCTTTGAGTGTCGGTGGTCTTAGAGACTTAAAAGGTAGTTTCATGGTTATGGATGATAACTGGAAATACCAATTCGACAAATACAATAACGTAAATAGATGGGTTCCTTGTAACGGTGATACTGCTGGACTAATGGCAGAAACTGACATCGAAAGAGCTGCTTGGTTCAGTCCTGGTGGTCGATCTTTAAAGAATGTTATCAAACTTGCTTGGAAATCCAAGAAAGCAGAGAGAGATGTTCTTTATCCTCTAGGTGTCAACTCAATTACAACTTTCCCAGGAGAAGGAGCAATCCTTTATGGTGATAGAACAATGTTGAAAAGACCTTCCGCATTTGATAGAATTAATGTAAGAAGACTTTTCATAGTTTTGAGAAAGACTATTTCTAGAACTGCAAGAGCATTCTTGTTTGAGCAAAATACTGAATTTACTAGAGAGAGATTTAAAAATACTGTTATACCTTTCTTGGAAGAAGTTCAAGGAAGACAGGGTATCACGGATTTCTTAGTAGTTTGTGATGAAACTAATAACACAGGTCAAGTTATAGATCAAAATCGATTTATAGGTGACATTTACATCAAACCAGCCAGAAGTATCAACTTTATCGAACTTAACTTTGTAGCAGTTCGAACTGATGTTGAATTCAGTGAAGTTGTTGGTTCGGTATAAAATAGGAGATAACAATGGCTTATTCAATACAGAATATTAAATCGAATTTGACAGGTGGAGGAGCAAGGTCTTGCCTATTCAAAGTATCCTTCACTTATCCTGCTGCAATTGGTGCTGTTTCTGAGGAAAAACTTGAGTTCTTATGTAAGGGTTCAGTTATTCCAGAATCAACTATCAACGCTGTTGACATTAATTATATGGGTAGGATTATAAAGGTTGCAGGAACTAGACCAGCATTTGCAGACTGGACTGTAACTATAATCAATGATGAAGATTTCGCAATCAGGAATGATCTTGAAAAGTGGATGAATTATATGAACGGTCACGTAGACAATAAGCAGTTAACTGCAATGACTGACTACAAAACAGACGGAGTTGTAACTCAGTTATCCAAAGACGGTTCTAAATTGAGAGAATATAAGTTTAGAGGAATTTTCCCAACTAACGTTGCTTCAATTGCTTTAGATTGGTCTTCGGAAGATATTCAAGAATTTGAAACTACTTTCTCAGTTGATTGGTGGGAAGCTAGTGGAATTTCTTATCCAAAAGGTGACAACGGAACAGGTAGTATTTAATAATACCTTATAACTATAAAGAAGGGTTCTGCTAAATAATAGTGGAACTCTTTTTTTATATATTGGAGAAATATAATGCCAAAATTTCTAGGTTATGAATTTGATTTATTCGGTTTTTTGAACCGAGATGAAAAACCAATTGGACCGATTCTAAATGAACCAAATGATGATGGTTCAAAAATTGTTGAAGTATCACAGGACAAAGATGGTGCTGGAGTATTTTTTACATCAGGAACTACTTTAAACTATGACAGTTCTTTTCACGATGAAAAAGAACTTATAAAAAAATATCGAAATATGGCTTTTCAACCAGAAGTTGATGAAGCTATTAATGATATTGTCGTAGATTCGGTTGTTGGAGATGAACGAGAAGACACTGTGAAAGTTGACTTACAAAGGACTGCTTGGTCAAAATCAGTTCAGAAAAAGGTAGCCGAAGAATTCTCAAATGTCTTGGATATTCTAGAATTTAGGTCTAAAGGTTTTGAAATATTCAAATCTTGGTATATTGACGGTAGAATATTTTACCAAAAAGTTCCTCATAGTAATAGGAATAAAGGTTTACTTACAGTTAAAAGATTGGACTCTCTGAATATTAAAAAGGTTAAAGAAGTGACCAAAAAGACAGATAAGAAGACTGGTGTAAACTATATAACTGATGTTAAAGAGTATTATGTATACAGTAAGCATTCCAACTATCATCCTGGATATACATCATCAAATGCGAATGTAGTTACTAATATTAAAATCCCTATGGATAATATTGCTTATGCTCATTCAGGATTATTTGATAGTGGCAAGGAGCAGGTTCTCTCACACCTTCACAAGGCAATGAAGACGTTAAATCAACTTCTAATGCTGGAGGATAGTGTTGTAATATATCGCATCTCTAGAGCACCTGAAAGACGAGTATTCTATATTGATGTGGGTAATCTTCCAAGAACAAAAGCAGAGCAATATCTTCAAGACATTATGAGAAGATTTAGAAATAAACTAGTCTACGATTCATCATCAGGTGAAGTAAAAGACGATAGAAAATTTACCACAATGACTGAAGATTACTGGTTGCCAAGAAGAGAAGGTAAGTCTGGAACTGAGATTTCAACTTTACCTGGAGGTCAAAATTTAGGTGAGATGGACGATGTTGAGTATTTCAAGAAGAAACTATACAAAGCACTAAACATCCCAACTTCCAGATTAGAACAAGAGACTGCCTTCAATATGGGTAGAAGTGGTGAGATAACAAGAGATGAAGTCAAGTTTGCTAAATTTATTGATAGATTGAGAAGAAGATTCTCTGACATATTCTATGATCTTTTATCCACTCAACTTGTTATGAAAGGTGTAATGAGTAGAGAAGAGTGGGAAGAAAACAAAGACAGAATTGAATTTGTATATTCTAATAATTCTTACTTTTCAGAATTGAAGACAATGGAACTATTGAGAGAAAGATTTAATTTAGCAACTGAGGCTGAATCATATGTTGGAGAATACCTATCTCGTAGATGGATGTATAATAATGTGTTCAAATTCAGTGATGCTGAGATTGCTGCAATGAAAAAAGAGATTGATCAAGAAGAAAATGATGGTGAAATAACACCTGATGATTTTGGAGATGCCGGTGCTGACTTGACAGACAAAGACCAGAGTAAAGAAGAAATCTCAAAACCTGGAGTATTAGAAGATGAAGTGCAGAATGTTGCCAAGTTTGATAATATAAATAACACGAACTCTAAAACTGTTTCACAGTTATTGGAAAAGTTTTCCTCCATTATGGATGACAAGTAATGCCGAATTTTGAACTCAACATAGACATTGAATCGATTATACTGAAAGAGAATATTGACAATTCTTTTAAAGAGGTTTTCGATATACAAACTTTTTCGGTGGATTTTAATAATACCCAAAATAAAAATTTCGATGATATTTTTAAAGAAGAGTTTGTATTAAAAAATGATATGTCATTTAATGTGGAACTTGATAACAAATCCTCAGTCTACAATACAGACTTCAGAAGACATTTTGATTTACACTCATTCAATGTCTTCTGTGAAAGTAATTCTAATATTGATTTAAATTCTAGTTTTAAAGATGTTTTTAACACTAACAAGTCTAGAGTATTTCACGATTTGAAGTCTAGAGTTGATGAAGTGGATATTGTAGAAGATATTCCACAAGTGGTTGAAGTTGAAGAAGAAGTGGAAGAAAAATTCCCATTTACAATTGAACTCAATGAAGATGGAACAGTTTTTGATTATGATTTTAGAAAATGTTTCAATATTATTAATTTTGAAACTTGTGTTAATAGAGATGTAGATATTAGTGATAATCTTTTCGAAGAATATTTTGAAATCAGATGTGAAAGTACTTATGACTACGATATAATCAATAATTTGAAAAAGGATTTCAGTAGTAGAAAAGTTTTAACAAGAGATGATATCCCAGACCAAGAGGTTGATATTCACTCTTTAGATGAGGATATGAAAAATTCCACATCCTTAGAGAAAGATTTTGAGAAGAAATCTTCAATAATAAAAGAGAAGACATTCTACAAAATAGTTGAAGTTGAAGAAGAGACGGTAGAGATAGAAGAAAAGGTTTTACCAGAACCTAAAATAGAGACACCAAACCTTGATGAATTTGAAAGAAAGGTGGACGGTCTAGAAGAAAAATACGAAGACCTTTTACAAAAAACTAAAGATCATTATGAAGATCAAATCAATAAGATGACCGAAGAATTTGCAAAATTTCGAACTAACATTGCATCACAAGTCAGTAGGATGGCTATGGTTTCAACATCTGCTGGTGGTGGTGCTGTGAATATTCTTGATATGGATGATTTTGATAGGTCTAATCTTCAAGATGGCAATGTCTTATCTTATAATAGTTCTTTGAAAAAATTCCAATTAATTGATAATTCAGCATCAACTCTCGATTTGATGCATTCTTTTTGTTTCGAAATGACACAAACACATTTGGATAATGGGTATTTCGACTTACCTCACCCTGCTGACCTAAATTATATTCATTTATCTGAAATTCTAATCAATGGTATTCAGAATAACTGTCCTGACCAATACACATTCACTACAACAACTAGAATAGACACTTCAAATCTAACACTAGATTTAGGTGATAAAGTCAGAATAGTTTACATAAAATCTTAATTTTTAAAAAAAAATCATCTTTTTTTCATTTTTTGGATAAAAGGTGTATATATACATTCATATAGTGAAACTTGAAAAGTAAATTATGTTATATTATTTTTATTTTCAAGGAGTAAAATATGGCTTTAAAACTTAGAGGTGTAGTCCAAATACAGGATGCCTCTATAGAATTGTCAAAAATCAAAGATATCTCCTCTGGTAAACTTATAGGTAGACCGGAAGAGTCATCTTTAAATTATAATGCTGAAAACGCAGCTCCCTCAGAAATATCTGGTGAAGATATTAGAAGGATTGCGGAACTCCATATTGATGATAATGTTCACTTTGCTAACTTAGAGTCTGATGCTATTACTGCAACATCTACAACTCTTGCTGGTGCCCTTAGTGCTGCTTCTGCTGACTTAAATGATGGTCAACTAGATGCTGGTGCTGCTAACTTGGCATCTGCTACCATTTCCGGTGATGTTAGTGCTTCTAATACTGCTTTCTCAGGTACTTTGAGTTCTGGTGCTGCTACTTTAGCTTCTGCTGCTGTAACAAATGCACTAACATCAGGGTCCATTTCAAGTAGTGGGATATTAAGTTCTGCTGGAAAAGCA
>MDTC01195916.1_pt1 | contig 11753 bp, 12 predicted proteins | sample 811181 | NCBI WGS metagenome assembly MDTC01 (sample SAMN05326644, study PRJNA326480) | marine metagenome | isolation source: seawater | place: Pacific Ocean: North | collected 2011
CAATAGTACTTATTGAAAAAATATGATTTTATTTATTGACACTGCCTTTAATAAAACTATTTTAGCTGTAAAAAAAAAATAATGAAATTTTTAAGAAAGAAATAAATAGTGATAAAAATATTTCCCAAACATTAATTGAAGAAACAAAAGAAATTTTAGAAGAAGCAAAATTAGATAAAAGAGACATAAAGCTATTAAGTTTTAATAATGGGCCGGGGAATTTTACAAGTTTAAGAATATCTTTAACATATATAAAATCCATTTCATTCTATTTACAAATACCTGTAATACCAATTAATTCATTTCAAGTATTGGCATTAGCATTAAAAAAAGTAAATACATCTTCGCCTATAATTATAGCAATTGATGCAAGAATGAATGAGATTTATTGGGCGTATTATCAAAATTTTTCTGAAGTATTTTTTCAAAATAAAAAATATAATCTCACCTCTGAAATCGACATGTGCGAAAAGATAGAGAATTTATCTTTAGATAATTTAGTTCTAATTCAAAATAATGAAAATATTTTAAAAAGAAAAAATAATAACATTTTATTTTCTGAAATGAAAATAATTGATAGTTGTAAGACTCATTTAAAAGAAATATTTTCATATATTGAAGAATATTTTGAAAGGGGTTTAGTAAAAAATTCCGATAAGATTAATTTATTATATATAAGAGATAAAGTTGCTAAGAAAAAATATGAATAAAGTTATATCAATTTTAGGGCCAACAGCTTCAGGAAAAACTGACTTAGCAATTCATTTATCTAAGAACTTTGACTTTGATATTATAAGTGTAGATTCTGTGATGCTATATAAAGAATTTAATATTGGTTCAGCAAAACCTGATCACAAAACTTTGTTAAAATATCCTCACAAAATGGTAGATATTCTTAATCCATCCGATAAATATTCTGTTGCTAGATTTTACAAAGATTTATTAGAAAATATTAAAAACTCACACTCCTCAGGTAAGACCCCTTTGTTAGTTGGGGGCTCAATGATGTATTTTAAAACCTTTTTTACAGGAGGTCTTTCAGATTTGAAGGAAGTTTCAAGTGATGTTAAACAGCAGGTTAGTAAAATGATGCAGGAATATAGCTTAGATTATCTTCATAATTTTTTAAAAAACATCGATAGCAGCTCTGCTAAAAAAATTCATTTTAATGACAGTTATAGAATTAGTCGAATGTTAGAAATTTTTTTTTCAAATAACGAAAAACCAAGTATTATCTTAAATAAATGTTCAAAGAATGTTCAGTATTTTCAAAATTTAAATTTGTCTATAATTCCATTAGATAGAGAACTTCTTCATAGCAATATTGAGATGAGGCTCAAAATAATGATTAATTGTGGGTTAATTGATGAAGTAGCTTATCTTTTAAAAAAATATGAATATTCAGAAATGCCAGCAATGTCCACAATTGGATATAAGCAAGTAAGAGATTATCTTCACGGCAATTTATCATTAGACGATATGTCTAAGAATATATTATCAGCAACAAGGCAACTAGCAAAAAGGCAAATTACCTGGTTACGACATCTTGATTCAACTACAGTGTACAGTTACACGGACTATGATAATATTGTAAATAGGGTTAAGTATTTCTTAGGAGAAAGTAAATAATAATACAATTGGAGAAAAAATAATGACAAAAAGCCAAATACTTCAAGAACCATTTTTGAACGCCTTAAGAAAGGAAAAAATTCCTGTGTCAATTTACTTAGTCAATGGTATTAAACTCCAGGGCCAGGTTGACTCTTTCGATCAGTATGTGATTATTTTAAAAAATACAGTAAATCAGATGGTTTACAAGCATGCAATTTCCACTATAGTCCCTTCAAAAACTGTAAAAATGCAGACAGAAGGTTAAGATTAATTATGAAGAGTTTTAGAATTTGGCTTCTATAAATACCATTAACAACAAAGCCCTTTTGGTGCATGTAGGTGATAAATTTTTAGATATTAATAATTCTAAAGAAGAATTTCAGGATCTAGCAAGCTCTGCTAATATTGATATCTTAAATACAATTTATCTTACAAAAAAAAATAAAAATGTAGGCATTAAATACTTCATTGGTACTGGCGAGGCTGAAATGCTTCAAAAAGAAGTAAAACGCTTTGGCCATAAACTTGTAATATTTAATATAGATTTAAGTCCAAGCCAAGAGAGAAATCTTGAGCTATTATTTTCTGCGCGAGTTATAGATAGAACTGGGCTAATTTTAGACATATTTTCTCAAAGAGCATTTTCCCATGAAGGTAAATTGCAGGTTGAATTAGCTCAATTAAACTATTTATCAACAAGATTAGTTAGAGGTTGGAGCCATCTAGAAAGACAAAAAGGTGGAATTGGTTTAAGGGGTCCAGGGGAGACTCAATTAGAAACTGATAGAAGACTAATTAGAGCAAGAATAAAAACACTTCAAAAAAGATTGGTTAAAGTTGGAAATCAAAGAAACCTTAGCAGAAATCAAAGATTGAAACAAAACATACCAAGAGTGAGTATAGTCGGATATACAAATGCCGGAAAGTCTTCTTTATTTAACAGATTAACAGGTATGAATACATTGTCTGAAGATAAACTTTTTGCAACTTTAGATCCTATTCATAGAAGATTGGACTTAGATTTTAAAAAAAATGCGGTCATAAGTGATACCGTTGGTTTTATAAGAGGTCTTCCACACCATCTAGTAGAATCTTTTAAATCTACTCTTTCTGAGGTTGCTGAAAGTAACTTACTCCTTCATGTGATAGATTTGAGTGATGATAATTTTCTATCATATATAAATGAGGTAAACGACGTGTTGGACAGTATCGGTGCAAAAAATATACCTAAAATATTAGTTTTTAATAAAATAGATCAAAATTATAACCCTGAAAATTTTCTTCATTTGCAAAAAGATTCTTTTTGTTATGTTTCTGCAAAAACTGGTTATGGTATTGAAGCTCTGAGAAAACTAATATCAGATAAATTTTTTGACAACTATGAGTATATGTCTTTAGAATTATCAACTAGTCAAAATGATATGCGATCATCGATTTACCAAAATTGTAATGTTATTGATGAAACCTTTGCAAAATCAGGACATATGAAAATAAACTTTATGGCATCAAAAAGCTATATAAAATATTTGACTAAAAAAGGCTATATTGATGGTGATTTGCAAAAAAATCAAAAAAATTCAGAAGAAATTCATAAAACTGGATAATTATTCTATATAATAAAGCTATAATATTAATGTAACGTATTTGTAAAATGGAGATAGACATAATGCCTTGGAATCAAGATAAAAAAGATAAAGATCCGTGGGAAAGGGATAGAAGACAATCCCCTCCGGATCTTGATGCTGTAATTAATAAATTCATGACATCATTTAGCGGTATATTCGGAAAAAAAACTTCTAATGGCTCGTCAGGTGGACCAAAAAAAAGTAAATCAATACTATCATTATTAGTAATAGCCGCATTAATTTGGTCTGCAACTGGTTTTTATATAGTGAGCGAAAATGAGCGAGCAGTAATTCTAAGATTTGGTGAATATCAAAGAACCGCTATGCCTGGTCCAGGCTGGCATCTGCCAAGACCAATTGAAACGCACGAAACAGTCAATTTTACTGGCATTAGAAGTGTTGAAAAGAGAACAACTATGCTTACTCAAGATGAAAATATAGTAGAACTAGCTTTTTCAGTTCAGTACAGAATAAACAATGCCGAGGATTATTTATTCAATGTCGAGAATCCCGATATTCCTGGCGACAGGACATGTAGATTTGGAAGTAGAAGTACAATATGTGGAGTACTTGATTCTGCAATTCGAGATGTTGTTGGTAAAAACAAGATGGATTATATTTTGAGAGAGGGAAGAACGGAAATATCAAATACCACAGAAACATTAATGCAACAAGTTCTTGATAGTTATCAAGCAGGAATTCAAGTAACAACAGTTAACCTTCAAGATTCACAACCACCAGACGCTGTTCAAGATGCATTTCAAGATGCTACAAAGGCAAGAGAAGATATGGAGCGTTATAAAAATGAGGCTCAAGCTTATGCAAATGAAATAGTTCCAAAAGCTAGAGGTGAAGCTGCACGAATGATTCAAGATGCTTTGGCTTACAAAGAACAGGTAATAGCGAACGCCGAAGGTGATGCGGATAGATTTACAAAATTATTAAAAGAGTACAGAAGAGCTCCAGAAGTCACTAGGAAACGGTTGTACATGGATGCCTTAGAATCGGTTTTATCAAATAGCTCTAAACTTATGATTGACATTAAATCTGGTAATAACTTAATGCTATTACCGCTTGATAAAATTATTAGCTCAAAAGAGATAGGCGGAAATCTTGAAGAAGAGGAAGAAAACAATGAATTTATTAGTAATGAATCTAACAATAGGGAGAGTAGATAAAAATGAATACTAAACTAATATTTATTATAGGCGGTGCGTTTTTAATATTTAGCTCTACCACTTTCTTTGTTAAAGAAACTCAAAGGGCAATGGTATTTCAACTTGGAGAAATAAAAAGAGATGATCTTAAGCCAGGCTTACATTTTAAATTACCATTAGTTAACAATGTAAGAAAATTTGATGCAAGGATTCTTACTTTAGATGCTAAGCCTGAACTATTTCTAACAAGTGAAAAGAAAAATATGTCTGTAGATTTTTTTGTTAAATGGAAGATTGCAAATGTAAAATCATATTATAAATCTACACTAGGAGATAGAACGAGAGCTGAAGGTAGAATTACGCAAATTGTAAAAGATGAGCTTAAAAACCAATTTGGTATTAGAACTATTCAGCAAGCAATCTCGGGTGAAAGAGAACAAATTATGCAAGAACTTGAAACAAAAGCTCAACTAGTAGCATCTGAACTAGGGATAGAGTTGGTAGATGTAAGAATTAGTAGAATTGAGCTACCTGGTGATGTAAGTGAATCGGTGTATCAGAGGATGCGTGCTGAAAGAAGTAGAACAGCTAAAGATTTTAGAGCAAGAGGAAAAGAAACAGCTGAAAATATTAGAGCAGAAGCTGATAAAGAAAGAACCATTATTATTGCTGAGGCATACAGAACATCTGAGCAAGAGAGGGGTTCTGGTGATGCTAAAGCGACCGCATTATATGCCAACGCATACGGCAAAGACGCAGAGTTTTATGCATTTACAAGAAGCTTAAAGGCGTATATTAATTCATTTAAAGAAAAATCTGATATGCTTGTCATAGATCCTGATTCAGAATTTTTTGAATATTTTAAAGATATAAAATAGGTTTTTTTAAAAAAATTAAATAAAATAAATATAATAAGAAAATGCCGACTACAAAATGGATATTACCTGAAGGTATAGATGACATCTTGCCTGAACAAGCTTATTGGCTTGAAATGAAAAGAAGAGAAGTTATAGATACATTCATTTCATCTGGTTATGGATTGGTAATACCTCCTTTAATAGAATATACAGATTCTCTTACACGAGATGCTAGTGAGGACTTGAATTTACAAACATTTAAACTAGTTGATCAAGAGACTGGAAAACAATTAGGTCTTAGAGCAGACATAACCTCACAAATTTCAAGAATATATTCCACTTATAATGATAATGATATCAACAGATATTGTTATTTTGACCATGTTGTCAGAGCAAAAAATGATAGTACTAAAAATTCTAGAGTACCAATTCAGGCAGGAGCTGAATTGATAGGAAGTAATGAAATTGAGAATGATGCCGAACTCGTTATATTAATGTTAGATGTTCTAAAAAAATTCACAAATAAGAAAATATTTTTAGATTTAGGTCATGTTGGTATATTTAAGAAACTAATATCTTGTGCGCATCTAGAAAAAGAACAAGAAAAAGAAATTAAGAATTTAATAAGAAGTAAATCAAGTTCAGAGATTAAGAAATTTTTAAATCATCTGAACATTGATGAATCGTTGAAAGAGTGCTTGAATAACTTTCCAAAGATGCATGGTTCAATTAAAGAAATTGAAAAATGTCTTAATCAAATAAAGATTTTTGATAATCGAATAGAAAAAGATATAGGATACATGTGTTTGTTTTCAGAATTTATAGAAAAATCTCATAGTGATATAAATATCAATTTTGATTTTTGCGAGATAAAAGGTTTTGATTATGAAAATGATATTATATTTAGCGCTTACTTAGAAAATGATAGTGAAGAAGTTGCGATTGGTGGGAAATATGATTTAAATTCTGATGGAATCACTGGAATAGGCTTTAGTATAGATGTTAGATATTTACTGAAAAATCAATTTTTAAATAAAACAAAATACAAGTTGGTAAATAAATCTGGAAAATGGTTTACAGAGAATGATAATGAATAATTGTATAGCAATCTTAGGTGCACAGTGGGGAGATGAAGGTAAAGGTAAAATAGTCGATTTGATAACTGAGAAATGTGATGCTGTCGTTAGGTTTCAAGGTGGTCATAATGCTGGACATACACTTGTGGTTGATGATAAGACAACAATTCTTCATCTGGTTCCTTCAGGCATTTTACATGATAAAGTAAAGTGTATTATCGGTAATGGTGTTGTTCTTTCCCTAGAAGCGCTAAGCGAAGAAATAAATATTTTAGAAAAAAATAAAATAGAAATAGAAAATAGATTACTTCTTTCCGACAGTTGTCCATTAATTCTCCCAGTACACGTCGAAATTGATAAAGCTCGAGAGAGAAAAAAAGGTAAAAGTAAAATTGGTACAACAGGTAGAGGAATAGGTCCAGCCTACGAAGATAAAATATCAAGAAGAGGAATTAGGTTAGGTGATTTGTCCAATCAAGAAATTCTTTTAGAAAAGCTAAACGAACTTTTTGACTATCATAATTTTACTTTAAAAAATTATTATAAAGTTAGTATTTTTGAAGTCAACGAAGTTCATGAAAAATTATTAGAACATTATGATAATTATAAAAAATTTATCATCGATGTACCTCAATATATAAATAAGTCTTTTCAAGAAAATAAAAAAATAGTTTTTGAAGGTGCTCAGGGAACCTTATTAGATATTGATCATGGGACATATCCTTATGTAACATCTTCAAATACAACAGTCGGCGGAATATTTACTGGATCAGGAGTATCACCTAAAAATTTAAGCTACATTTTAGCAATAGTAAAGGCTTATACAACAAGAGTAGGATCTGGTCCATTTATGACAGAGTTGTTTGATGAGGATGGTAAAATGTTGTCAGAAAGAGGCCATGAATTTGGAGCTACCACTGGTAGAGAGAGAAGATGTGGTTGGCTAGATTTAGTTGCATTGAAAAGGTCTATTATCATAAATGGATTTACAGGTATTTGTTTAACAAAGCTTGATGTATTAGATGCCTTTAATAAATTGAAGGTTTGTGTGTCCTACGAAGATAATAAGCCAATATATAAAAATTACGATGGCTGGCAAACAAGTATTAAAGGAATTAAAAAGTATGAAAACCTTCCAGAAAATGCAAAAAAATATATCAAAGATATAGAGGAATATTTAGGAGTCCCAATTGATATAATCTCTAATGGACCAGGAAGAGAAGAAAATATAATTATTAGACAATTTTTTTAAAAAAAAGTAAATTTTAATTATGAATACAACAACAAGCATAAAAAAAATAAATGTTTATTTACTTCCAATAGCAGCATTTTTCATATTAATATCAACAGCTGTAACTAATTTATTTTTAATACTTACTGTCTTCACAGCATTCTTAATATGTATTAAAAATAATAATTTTGATGAAATTTATAAAAAAGATTTTTTTTTTAAAATTTGTTTTCTAATATTTCTATTATTTGTCATTTCGTCTTTTTATACAATTGCTGAGCCCAGTGAGATATTAAGTACTTTAAAAAAATATGTAAAAATAATATATATTCCTTTTGTTTTTTTTTATTTAAAGACATATAGAAATGAAAAATTAGTAATAAATTTTTTCATATACGGCACCACATTGATACTTTTTTTGTCTTATATTAAATTTCTAAATACATTCTTCTTTGAAAACTTTTATGAATCTGTGAAATTTTTAAATATTTCAGGTATTAAACAAAATATAATAGTTACGAAATCTACAGTTTTTCAAAATTATATTATTCAAGGAATTGTTTTTTCATTTTACTCTTTTTTATGTTTTTTTATGGCAACTAAAAAACATAGTTTACTTTTGTATTTTTTATCATTTTTAGCATTCTTTAATGTAATTTTTATGAATGATTCTAGAACTGCTTATATAATTATTTTTATTCTTTTTATATTTTCTTTTTTTAAAATAATTAACACAACAAAAATTAGAATTTTATTTGTTTCTTTTTTAGTCTTAATTAGCGTATTAGGTTTTTCAAGTAATTCTCAAATTTCAAATAATTTTGAATACAGAATAAATATGATCAATAGTAATTTAGAGAATATTCAGGAGGGAAATTACAATAATTCTCTTGGCATGAGATATATGTGGTTTAAAATCGGATTAGATAATTTTATGAATGAACCAATATTAGGTTATGGTATTGGTTCTTTTTATAAATCTACAGAAGATTACTTTAAGAATAATAATATAATAAACTTTTATACTGATAAAAATAATAATAGTGAACCAATTAGCGAAAATAATTTATTAACCAATAATCCGCACAGTGAGATAATCAGTATTTCATCCCAGCTTGGAATTATAGGTTTACTAACTTTCAGTATTTTTTTGTATTTAATTCTTTTTAATTATGCCGGCCCAATGTCCTTTGCTACTTTTATAATAGTCTTTGTATCCTCATTATTTAACAGCGTTTTTTATGATAATATGATAGGATTATTTATTATTATAATAATTAGTTTATTTTATAAAAATAAAGCCAAAATATAGTATTAAAAATAATATGAATTTTTTTACAAATAATGCTGCTTTAAGAGATCTTTCGCTTACAATAAAAAATTATTACTCATGGTCATATTTATCGTATTTTGATTTAAAATTAAAATATAGAAGAACTTTCCTTGGTCCATGGTGGGTTGTTTTAGGAATCGCGATCTCTGCAACCGCAATGTGTTTTTTATGGAGCACTATTTTCCAGTTGGATTGGAAATCTTATTTAACATATTTGTTTTCAGGTTTTATCATTTGGATGTGGATTAGCCAACAAGTAATTGATGCCCCAGAAGCCTTTTCTGACTCTGCAGACTATATAAAAGCGTATCCAAATTCCCCTTTGTTTTATGTTTTTAGGAAGTGTTTTGCTAATTTTTTACTTTTTTTACATCACATGCCTTTGATAATATTAGTCACAATTTTTGTTAATCAAAGAATTGATGTAAGCGTATTGTATTCGTTGCCATTAGGATTATTCTTAGTTTTTATGAATTCAATCTTGTTTAGTACAAATATTGGCATGGTTTCTGCTAGATACAGAGATCTAGATCCTTTAATCAAATCTTTCATGCCGCCTATGCTTCTGTTAACACCTGTTTTATGGAAACCCGAAATGCTTGGCGAATACTCATTCTTTATTTACGCAAATCCTTTTACTTATTTTGTTGGTATTGTCAGAAATGATTTAATAGGTTTAGATTTTGATAAATATTTATGGTTGGGAGCTATAATAATAACATTATTTCAGTTTTTAGTTTTTGTAATTTTATATTCTAAAAAAAGTAAAAGAATAGTATTTTGGGTATAGTAATGAAAACAGAAATTAATTTAAAAAATGTTTATTTGGATTTTCCCATATATGATGCTCAGTCTCTGTCTATTAGAAATAAAATGCGTGACATTGGAAATACTGTTGTGTCTAAGTCAAAAAAAAATAATTCAGGTTCAAAGATAGTTGAAGGATTAAAAAATATAAACCTAGAACTTTCTCATGGTGATAAACTTGCAATACTTGGCTCAAACGGGTCAGGAAAAACCACATTGCTTAAACTTATAGCTGGGATTTATCACCCAACTTCGGGAGAGGTAAATTGTCAGGGAGAGTTGAGCTGTATGCTTGATATTGGGTTTGGTTTCGAGCAGGATGCAACAGGATACGAAAATATAATTTTATCAAATATAACCAGAGGTTTGACTAAAAAATCTATTGACAAGTTATTACCAGAAATTGCTGAGTTTAGTGGGCTAGGGGAATTTTTACACATGCCGCTAAGAACATATTCAAGTGGAATGCAGGCAAGATTGGCCTTTTCTTCAGCTGTGGCAAATACACCCGGAATATTATTAATAGATGAGTTTTTTTCGACCGGAGATATTGAATTCTCAGAAAAAAGTAAATCAAAGGTTTTAGAAATGATGGATAACTCATCAATTCTAGGTTTTGCTTCTCATGATATGGATTTGCTGAAAAATATTTGCAATAAAGCAATATTAATGAAGAATGGAGAGATTATTTTCTCTGGAGCACCAAAAGAAGTAATTAACTTTTATAAAGAAACATATCATTTGCGATGAATTTTATAAAGAAAAAAGCAGATTTTGATTTAAGTCATATAGTAGATCCCTTAAAAGATTGCGCAAAATACATAAAATCAAGTAATGAAAAAAAATTTACCAGACACTCATATGATGATTCTATAGTGCGAGCAGATTTTAATGATTTTTTAATATCTATTCTATTTAACACTAACAATATTGATAAAAGTGTTTCAATAATTAAGAAATTTTTTGAAAAAACAACTAATCCAGAAAAAATACAATTCTGTATTAAAATTGATAATGATGATACAAATTTTCAAGATAATTTTCTAAAGGAAATGTCAAAATTTAAATTCAATTTTGTGATTTTATCTTCACCAAAAGGAAGAGGCTACATAGATCTTTGGCAATGGGTAAATTATTTATATAAAGTTTCATCTAAAAATTCAAAGTTTGTTATAAATATTTCAGATGAAATGCATGTAGAAGAAAAAGGTTGGGATAAAAATTTAGAGAAATATGTAGGCCTTGAGGAAGATAACTTGTACAGATTAAGAACTTCAGTTTATAAAAATAGAAATTATCATGATCTATGGGAATGTGGCTATGCTCCAGATACAACTGCAATCTACACGAGAAAATATATTTCATTGCAAGGAAATTTTTCACCATGTTTTGGCCCTGACAATGGCCAACAGATAGTAGCTTATTACCTCTCAAAATTAAATTATCCTAGACATACGCAGTTTCTAAGAGATAAAGTTATTAATGATATTTCATTTAAAGGGCAAGGAACTAATATAGGTCTAACAGACGAGCAACTTATAAATAGAAGAAATATTAACCATTTACTATGGCTAAATATGTTTACTTATAAAAATCAAACTAATTATTTTCAGAGAGCAAGAAAAATACAAACAGAAATTATTAAAAAACAATTTAAAAATTCTATTCTCAAAGAATACGAGACTAGGTATATATTAAGTTATACTATTAAAGATAATAAAGGCGAAAAAATTAAAAATTATCTACATCTTTCTAAAGAGATATCATATATAAAATTATTCTTTTATAATATGTCTAGGTTAGATTTTTTTAAATATAATACAGGCTACTATAAAAATAAAATTTCATCAATTTTATTTACATTATATTTTTTATTAAATAAAAAATTTTTAGTATTAAAAGAAAAAAAATCAAATGACAGAATATTAAGTTTACTAATTCACTCTGAAAAAAATATACAAAATATATATATTAATAGCGATATTATTAAAAAAATACAATTAAGATTTTATAAAAATTATATTAAGCAAAGAAATAAAAATAAAAGAGAATTTTA
>MDTC01116006.1_pt1 | contig 11751 bp, 10 predicted proteins | sample 811181 | NCBI WGS metagenome assembly MDTC01 (sample SAMN05326644, study PRJNA326480) | marine metagenome | isolation source: seawater | place: Pacific Ocean: North | collected 2011
ATGTTGTCAATTATCCAAGACCAAAAGCTGGTGTTTTTGCTGTCCGTCAAGGACCACCATTAGCTAAAAACCTTCGCCGTTTTTTAGTTGGCAAAACTGCCCGTCCATTTAGACCCCAAAAATCCTTCTTAGCTTTAATTAGCACAGGCAACAGATCTGCCATAGCCTCAAAATGGGGAATTTCCTTTGAAGGATATTGGGTATGGAATTGGAAAAACTGGATCGATAAGCGATTTATAAAAAAATTTAATGAATTACCAGATATGTCCACAGAAGAAACAACCATAGTCGACCCACGGCTCGCAGATAAAAATACACTGAATGACATTTCAGCAATTGCCATGCGATGCGGTGGGTGTGGGGCCAAAGTTGGAGCTAGTGTGTTAACTCAAGCCCTTGCCAATTTAAATCCAATTGAAAATCAAGATGTAGTTGTTGGATTGCATGACCCTGATGATGCAGCCATAGTTAAGGTTCCTGATGGAAAGATGGTAGTTCACACTGTAGACTATTTTAGAGCGTTCATTGATGATGCATATATATTTGGTCAAATTTCTGCCAACCACGCCCTAAGCGATATTTTTGCAATGGGAGCAGAGGCCCAATCGGCTCTAGCAATTGCCACGGTCCCTTTCGGAATTGAGTCTAAAGTGGAAACCTCTCTTCGGGAAATGATGGCAGGCGCACTAAAAATATTAAATGAAGCTGGTGCAACTTTAATAGGTGGTCATACAAGCGAGGGGCCAGAGCTAGCATTAGGGTTCTCAGTTAATGGCCTAGCCGACCACAATACTATTATTCGCAAGGGAGGAATGGTGGCCGGGGATGTGCTGATTGTTACCAAACCTCTTGGCACTGGCACTCTATTTGCTGCAGACATGCAGCAAAAAGCAAAAGGACGTTGGATTGAGGGAGCAATAGAGACAATGATACAATCAAATCGGGAAGCGGCAATGTGTCTATACGATCATGAAGTCAATGCCTGCACCGATATTACAGGTTTCGGATTATTAGGACATTTAGTAGAAATGACGAAAGCATCAAGGGTAGACGTCCAAATTGACCTCAATTCACTGCCTGTTTTAGATGGCGCACAAGAAACTATTCGCATGGGAATATTAAGTTCTTTACAGCCCGCAAACCTTCGACTTCGTCGTGCTATCCGCAATCAAGGCGAAGCCAAAGAAAATGAACGTTTTCCTCTAATTTTTGACCCCCAAACATCTGGAGGACTTTTGGCAAGCATACCTGCAGAACAAGCTCAATCTTGTTTGAAAGTACTGCATGAACTTGGCTTCACAGAAGCTAGAATTGTTGGCCATGTTTCAAAAGAAAGCGATTATCTAGAACCAATTATCCTCAATTAGAAACTAAATTCACAAGTTTCTTCAACATTGCCTGTTCACGAGTAGCTTCGAATTTAGGTCTTATTTGTTGAATGTGTTTTTCTAGTATTTTAATAAATTCTGGATCCTCTTCTACCCTTTCCAATAATTTTGCTAATTTATTTTCGTTTGCAACTGGATAATACCCTGGATAATCTGTCCCAAGAAGTCCAACGTTTCCAGGAATTTTACTCGCAATAATAGGAACACCTGCTACGATTGCCTCTGAGACGACATTAGCACCACCCTCTTGTAGAGAGCTTATAACCATTAGCCGTGTTTTTATAAACTCCCGTCGCACACGCCACCTAGGAACATCACCAATCCATTGATAACGATGATTAACTTCCATCTCTTTAACAGCTTTTTGTGCAAATTTTGGCGTATGAGCCTTACCTAAGTGAATAACTCTAATTTTTGAAGTAATCGGCAATCGTTTAGTGGCGAAAGCAGTGCGAAAGGGATCTTTCTCATCACGCAAATGACCAATAACACAGATATCAAAATGATTATATGAAGGACGCCTTGGACAAGGTAACGGGAGTGCCGATTGACGAACTAGATACAGCTTTGTCCTAAATATTTTGGGTAAAGATTCATAAATAAGTTCATGCAAACATATAAGCACATCTGCCATTTCTATTGATCTAATAGTTGTTTCAGTTTCTGTTTTAAGAAAAGTATTTACATCAGTACCACCAAGACAAAGAATTATGGGCCCATTTTTATATTTTTCTCTATAACGCAAGATAGAATCAGCGCTGCGCCATGCATGGATAGCGATCAAAAGATCCGTATTTTCTCCAGTATATTCAATATCTATATTTACACGGTGGCCTAATTTGCGCAAAAATCGTGCCCAACGAAGAGCCGTCGCCCTATTTCCATTTCTTGCCTGTTTTTTTGCTGGTGTTATTAGGCTAATCTTCACGTGTCTACTCCAACCCTGGGAATTCCTATGACTACTACTGTTAGTACCAAATATTTGATAAATAACTTGCAAGACGCTAGAAACAGGACTTTAGAGCTAGTCCTGGACCTAGATGAAAAACAAATCATTGGCCCAAAGTTACCATATGTTAACCCAATTCGATGGGAAATTGGACATATCGCATATTTTTACGAATACTTTATCCTGCGTAAGCTTTACGGATTTGAATCCATAATAGGAGAAAAAGCTGACAAAGTTTACGATTCTATCAAAATAGAACATGAAGTTCGCTGGGACCTCCCTCTTCTAGACCGGTCAGATACCCTTTCATACATGCAAGCCGTCTTCGAAGAGCTAACTTTACGTCTTGATCAGGAAATGGCAACGGAGCAAGAAAGCTTTATCTATCAATTTGGTATATTCCATGAAGATATGCATACTGAGGCTTTTTTTTCAGCACGCCAAGCCCTTTCATATCCAACACCAGTACTAGCGCTCACCAATAAAAATTATTGCCCACCCTCATCGAATATAAAACCGGAATGGGCGAAGGTCCCTGGTGGAAAATTTCAACTAGGAGCTTCTAAGACTGCGCCCTTCCTATTTGATAATGAGAAATGGGGGCATGAGATTGAACTAGAACCCTTTGAAATTGCCAAAGCACCCGTAACCAATTGTGAATTTCAAGCTTTCGTCAATGATGATGGCTACAATAAAGAGACTTTATGGAATCAGGAAGGTTGGAAATGGCGCCATCAAGCCAAAGCGGAACATCCTGTTTACTGGATATTAGACGGTCAGGACTCTTGGTTAGAGAGACAATTTGATCAAAAAGTCCCCTTACTTCCTAATAAACCAGTTATTCATATAAATTGGTATGAAGCTGATGCATATTGTCGTTGGGCAGGACTAAGATTGCCAAAGGAAGTTGAGTGGGAAGCAGCTGCTTTAGGCACCTTTGCTGCAGATGGCACACTCGCATCCACCAAGAGACGTTTTCCTTGGGGCGAAAACTTGCCCGATTCGCAATACGCTAATATTGATGGCCGTTCTTTAGGTCCGATTGATGTGGCATGCCTTGCAGACAGTGATAGTGCATTTGGGTGTCGACAAATGATTGGCAACGTCTGGGAATGGACAGCCGATATTTTTTATCCTTATCCAGGGTTTTCTGCAGATTTTTATGAAGAATATTCCACTACGCTATTTGGGGAAACTAAGGTATTACGTGGCGGTGCATGGACGACTCGTGGGCGTATGATAAATGGAACCTATCGCAATTTTTACGAAAGTCACCGACGGGACGTATTCAGTGGTTTTCGAGCTTGTAAAAAATAGATATTTTTTGAACTCAGCATCATTGTGGTAATTCGCCTTTAAAGCTTGCCATTAGGTCAACAGGAAAAGAAGATAAGTGAAATGCCTTTAATCTCTTCGAATTTTAAAGAATAGGAATTCTTCATGAATCTTAAAAATTACATTCGATCAATCCCCGATTTTCCGAAAGAGGGAATATTATTTTATGACATTTCAACTCTTCTAGCACATCCGGATGCATGGCAGGTGGCTTTGGGAAGAATGGCAAAATTAGCCATGCAATTCCAACCCGACCTTCTAGCCGGAATTGAGTCACGTGGCTTCTTAGTTTCTGCACCATTAGCTTCCCGTATCGGTCTTGGGTTTACTATGGTTCGCAAGAAAGGAAAATTGCCAGGAGATACTGTTGCCTACAAATATGACCTCGAATACGGCACTGATACCATTGAGATTCAGGCAGATGCAATTGAGGAGGGCCAACGAGTAGTAATACTCGATGACCTATTAGCTACTGGAGGCACAATGGCAGCATCCATTGAACTACTTAATCAAGTTGGAGCAAGGGTTGTCGGTGCCATTTGTATAATCGAACTAAAATTTCTTGATGGTAAAAACAAGCTGGGAAACGTACCCTTCAAATCACTCGTATCCTACGACGAATAGTTACCGAATTGTTTCATTAGCGACATGATGTGCAACCTTTTTCATAATTGAAGGCAACGCATAATTGGGAAACTGACTTGGTAAAACCCATAGAAATTTATTTGCATCCTTAAAATTATTTTCCATTTTCAAATCAGCTGCTAAAACCCTTAATTCTAAATGAAAGTGAGAAAAAGTATGGCGGATCATACCATCAAGCTGACGCCAACTACCACTTATTGGAGATTTTTTTATTGCCTCCCCAAAAGTCCAATCTTTCTCGCGCCAGTCTGTCGATGGAAACTCTGCCATCCCTCCCAACAGCCCCGTTTTAGAGCGCAACCTCATCATGACCCTGCCATCCTTTCGAATCACCCAAAAAACCATACCGCGTCTGACATTGCGAACAGGCTTAACTGATTTTACGGGATAGTGATTTGGATTGCCGTTCATAAATGCCAAACAATCAAGTTTTAATGGACAATTTTTACAATCTGGCTTCTTTGGATTACAGACACCAGAACCTAGATCCATCAAGGCTTGGGCAAAATCACCAGGACGAGCGTTTGGAGTTAAGACAGATGCAAATTTCCTAATTTGCATCTTGCCTTTAGGCAGCATATCCCCAAAGGCAAATAATCGCGAAGTGACCCGTTCAATATTAGCATCTACTGGTGTCACTACTTTATTAAAAACAATAGTGGCTATAGCTGCAGCAGTATAATCTCCTATTCCAGGTAGCTTTCTCAGAGCTAATTCTGTATCAGGGAAATGGCCACCCATTTCACCGACAATAATTTTCGCAGTTTTATGTAAATTACGTGCACGAGCATAATAACCTAGACCTTGCCAGGCATGCAAAACTTCATCCAATTCTGCATTTGCTAGCTTTTCTATTGTTGGCCAGCGGTTTAAAAATTTATCGAAATAACCCTTAACTACTTTGACAGTTGTTTGGGCTAACATGATCTCCGACAACCAAACGTAATAAGGATCAGGAATCTGACCTTTTTTATAGCGCCAAGGTAGTTCGCGACCGTTCTGATCATACCATCGAAGTAATCGGCGACGTACTAAAACAGGATTAGGTATATTTTTATACAATATTACAAAGACCTTTTATTTTAGGCACAGATGATTAAAAATCATCTGAAACGATTTCTTCAATTGCTCTATAGAAAATTCAACTTTAGCATCACCCTATGAATACTGGAACCTTCAAAAATCAAAAACGCGGTGGCGGACCTCGCACACTTGCATCTTCCCTTGGTTCTTCAACTAAAAATATATTTGGAAAACGAGGACTTAGCGATGGAACTATCGTGAGGGATTGGAATTTAATAGCTGGGGAACATCTTGCTGCGCACAGCCAACCGGAACAAATCACTTTTTCAAAGGGCAGTGACAATGGTTTCCTTCATTTACGAATCGATAACGGATCAATGGCTACTGAACTACAGCACTTACAACCACTACTGATTGAACGAATTAATGGTTATTTTGGATATAGTGCAATCAATCAGATCAAAGTTATCCAAGGTCCATTACCCGACAAAAAAATAAAAAAATCATGGTCTCCAAGGAAACTTCATTCAAATGAAGAAAGGTGTCTAGCTGAAAGCCTTATGGATGTTGAGGATGATGAACTTCGTAAAATCCTACAAACATTAGGCCGAGCAGTTATAGGACGAACATAAGCTTAAAATTAAATTAAGTAGTTGCTAACCGTATAAAAAGATTCGACTCAAGGGTAAAGTCGACATTATTATTAAATCAATATATAGCGTTAAGGGAGGCATGATTGCCAAAATATATACAAATTGTTGCGTTGACTGTTCTAATTACAGCCTCTTTAACAACACCAAAATTTTCCTTTTCAGCTATTGTCAGTCTAGATGAAGCAAAATCTGAGATGGCAATGGGTAGGAAGGACGCTCCGATAACCGTCATTGAATTTGCTTCTCTTGGTTGCCACCATTGCGCAAATTTTCACAGAGAAGTTATGCCACTTATCAAAAGAGACTTTATAGATACAGGGAAAGTTCGACTTATCTTTCGTGATTTTCCTCTTGGCACACCTGCGTTGGCAGCTTCAATGATTTCAAGGTGTGCCGGACAAAAAAAGTTCTTTGGATTCTTGGAGATTTTTTTTAGGTCTCAGGAAAAGTGGTCAAGAAGTAAAACCCCTTTAAAAGAACTGACTGATGTAGCACGTTTGGGTGGCCTTTCTGAGGAAGATGTTCAGGTGTGTTTGAAGCAACAATCTTTGTTAGAACATATACGTCGTGGTGCCTTAATTGGACAGGAAGAATTTAAAATAAATTCAACACCGTCATTTGTTATTGGGAACAAAGTAATCAATGGCGCCCAACCTTTCGAAGTGTTTAAAAATATCTTCAATAAAATACTAAAGAAATAAAATTGTTTGCCAAATATTGAGGAAAAATATCTAAGAAAGACGAATAGATTGATGAAATTTAAAAAACTTAGACTGTCAGGTTTTAAATCATTCGTAGATGGCTCTGACTTACAAATCGAACTAGGGCTTACAGGTGTCGTTGGGCCCAATGGCTGTGGTAAATCAAATTTAGTAGAAGCAATTCGGTGGGTCATGGGAGAAACATCGGCCAAACAAATGCGTGGCAGTGAAATGGACGACGTGATTTTCGGTGGTACTAGCGATCGTCCAGCACGCAACATAGCTGAGGTCATAGTGAGTCTTGATAATTCAGATCGAAAAGCACCAGCAAAATTTAATGACACTGACGAATTAGACGTCAGTCGACGCATAGAACGAAACAAGGGTTCAAATTATAGAGTAAATGGACATGAAGTCCGAGCAAGGGACGTACAGTTATTATTTGCAGACTGTGCCACAGGAGCGAGATCAACAGCATTAGTCAGCCAAGGAAAAATTAGCAATATTATTTCAGCAAAACCGATCGAAAGAAGAATTTTACTTGAGGAGGCCGCTGGTATTACTGGACTACATTCTCGACGTCACGAAGCTGAACTAAGGCTTAGGGGGGCAGAAACTAATCTAGAGAGGTTAGATGATATATTAGTAACGTTAGAAGCACAATTAGCCCATTTAAAAAAACAAGTTCGCCAAGCTAACCGTTACCGGAACCTTTCAGACCATATACGAAAAGCTGAAGCAACTTTTTTTTATTTACGTTGGATTTCTGAAGAAAATATCCATGAAGATGCAACGAAAGAACTAGAGAAAATTAAAGCCAAAGTTAATACTCTTGCTGGAATTGCAGCCAAGGCCGCCACTAAGCAAGCAGAAAATGCTTCAAGAATACCAAAACACCGGCTTGCAGAAGCTGAGGCATCCGCTGAACTACAAAGTCTTATACGAAAGCGTGATGAACTAGATGCTGATGAAAAACGAGTTAAAGAACAATCTATCGAATGTCTAAAACGAATAGAGGAGACTGCCGTTGATAAAGCTAGGGAAGAAACACTAGTAAAAGATTCAGATTCAGCTCTTAAAAACCTAAAAAAGGAACTTTTAAAAATACAAACACTAGCAAACGGTGAAGAGGAGGCACTAGACAAAGCCTCTATTTCCCTTAAAGAATCCAATACTGTCGTTAATGAGTTGGAAGCTAAACTTACGGTAATAACTGATCAAACAGCTAACGATGAAGCTCGTAGAAATTCTTTAAAACTCAAAATCACAGAATTTAAAGATCGCAAAGAACTCCTTAAATTGCGTCTTGAGTCAATTAACAGTCAAATTAGTGAATTAAAGAATGAAGGATCTGACAACTATAAATTCAGAGCAACTGAATCAATTCTCGCAAAAGCTTTATCAAGTCGCGATAAAGCTCATAGTTCAGCACAGTTAGCTGAGGCTCACCGCTTGGAAACTATTAGTAGAGCTAATACCGCTTCGAAAAAAAATATAATTGCAGTTTCCAATACTGCTCGTCTTAAGGCCGAAGTAAAGGCTTTATATGAGATACAGGACACAGTAAACTTTGAAAAGTGGCCACCAATATTTGACGTTCTTAACATCGATTCTGGGTATGAAAGAGCATTGGCTGTTGCCTTGGGAGATGATTTATCAGCTTCTGAAAACGAAGAAGCACCAAGCTACTGGCGTGAATTTGTTCCGCTTCCTAATTCACCAGCACTACCAAAAGGCACACGTCCTCTAAGTGATTTTATAAAGGCACCTAAGTCTCTACACCTCAGGCTGCTACAAATCGGAGTAGTTAATAGTGACATAGAGGCAAGACAGCTGGCTACTAATTTAGAGCAAGGCCAAAGAATTGTTAGCCGTTCTGGCAGCCTATGGCGTTGGGATGGTTATACCATTTCTGCTAATGCCATAACACCTGCACAAACCCGCCTTGAGCAACGCAACCGCCTGAAGGCTGCCAAAAAACAATTAGATCAAGCTGAAATTGACTCAAAAAATACAGAAGACCAGCTTGCCGCGGCTAAGCTTGCAGAGGCAAGTGCTCAAAACGAAGAAAAAGAAGCACGTGAAGCCGCAGTTAAAGCAGATGAAGAGTATAACAAAGCCCGTGAGAACATTGCTGATATTAAAGAACGATCTGCCGGGCGAATATCACTTTTAAAATCATTAGAAGAGCAAATAGGTTCAATAACCACCGACTTAAAGCACTTGGACGAAGAAGAAATCTCTACAATTCAAGCACTGACACAAATACCCGAAGTCGAAGGACTTAGGGCTAAAATTACTAAGTTACGAGAAAATCTAACGATCCGTCGGTCACATCTAATAGAAAACCAAAGCCGTTACGATAGTCTTGAACGCACAACTGATGAGCGCAAACAACGACTTAACTACATAATCTCTGAAACTGATTCTTGGACTACACGAAGACAAACCGCTTTAACACAGCTAGAGCTTTTATTAAAGCGCCAAGAAGCACTTAATAAAGAGCAAGCAAGCCTTGAAAAACGACCTGATGAAATTCAAGATAAAAGAAGATTGCTGTTTGATGCACTCGAAAAATCAGAAAAAAATAGAAAAATTAAGGCAGATCAACTAGCTAAATCAGAAGAAACACTTGCATATTCAGACCGTGCACTACGTATGGCTGAAACTGAGTTATCTAAAACACGAGAAGATACAGTTCGTTTAGAAGGAATAGAATCACAAGCCAAGCAGTCTTGCCATGCATTAGCCGAACGCATCAAAGATCGACTCCAATGCCGGCCAGATCAATTATTTGAATTCTCAGAACTTAAAACCGATGCTGAAAAACCTGAACTGGAAGTCATAGAACGCAAAGTAGATCGGCTTATCCGTGAACGCGAGACAATGGGGCCTGTTAATCTTAGAGCGGAAGTTGAATCAGAAGAAATGAAAGAACAGATTAATACATTAGGCAGCGAACGCGAAGATCTCTTAAAGGCAATCGATAAATTGCGACGTGGAATTTCTGAACTAAATCGAGAAGGACGCAAACGCCTATTAGCTTCGTTTGAGGAAGTTAATAAATATTTCCAAGAACTATTTATAAATCTTTATGGTGGAGGGAAAGCTTACTTAGAACTAACTCAGTCGGATGACCCATTAGAAGCCGGTCTGGAAATAATGGCCAGCCCACCTGGCAAACGTTTGCAAGTATTATCACTTCTCTCCGGAGGAGAACAGGCCCTGACTGCGCTTGCATTGTTATTTGCCGTCTTCCAGACCAACCCTGCACCAATTTGCGTATTAGACGAAGTTGATGCACCTTTGGATGATGCAAATGTTGATAGATTTTGTTCTCTAGTTGAAAAAATGGCTAATGCTGATACTACTCGCTTTCTTATTATAACCCATCATCGTATCACGATGGCACGCATGGATAGACTTTATGGTGTTACCATGTCAGAACGAGGCGTGTCCCAATTGGTTTCTGTAGACTTACAAAAAGCTGATGAGTTGAGGGCGACTGCCTAAATCGCATGAGCGATAGCAAACAAAATCGTCCAATAAATTCGCTTGCAAAGCGTATAGAAAGCGCTCGCAAAAAAGCGCAGGAGTTATCACGAGATAAAAAAGATAAAAAAATAGCTTCTGGAAGCACTCTTGGTCTTGCATTACGTATCAGTCTCGAGTTAATTTCTGCCATCATTATAGGTATAGTAATTGGCTGGCTTTTAGATAAGTGGCTGGATACTAAGCCTTGGCTTATGATAGTATTATTTTTTTTAGGCGCTGCAGCTGGGATATTGAACGTATTTAGAATGGCAAATGATTTCGGTTATACCGTCGGTTATAAAAAAAACAGTAAAAAAAAAGTTAAAAAGTATAGAAATTAAGGATTAATAAGTTGGCTGCTGGTCAAAGCCCACTCGCACAGTTTGAGATTAAACGTTGGATACCAATTGAGATTGGAAATCTTGACGTTTCTTTCACTAACTCTTCTACATTCATGGTTTTGACTGTAGTTTTCACTAGTGCGTTTCTAATTCTTGGAATGAGGAGTAATGCCTTAGTACCTGGACGATGGCAATCAATAGTTGAACTATTTTATGTTTTTATTGCTAATTTGCTAAAAGATACTGTTGGCTCAGAAGGCAGACCGTATTTCCCTTTCGTTTTCACAGTATTCATGTTTGTACTAGTGGGTAATTTGTTTGGCATGATCCCCTACAGCTTTACTTTTACCAGCCATATAGTCGTAACATTCACTATGGCGTTAATCGTTTTCCTAGGTGTCACTATCATCGCGATTGCCAAACATAAATTACATTTCTTTACTTTCTTTATGCCGCCAGGAGTGCCAATGGTAATGGCACCACTTTTGGTTCCCATTGAAATTATTTCTTATTTATCAAGACCAATCAGTCTAAGCGTGCGCTTATTTGCTAATATGTTGGCTGGACATACCTTGTTGAAGGTTTTTGCTGGATTTGTTATATCCCTAGGAATGTTTGGTGTATTTCCTCTAGCATTTGTTGTCGCTTTAACAGGTTTAGAAATCGTCATAGCTTTGTTACAAGCTTTCGTCTTCACTATATTAACTTGCCTGTATCTTAACGATGCATTGCACCTGCATTAAAAAATTAACATTTAACAAATATATAGATCTAGAAAGGAAATTACCGATGGATATTGAAGCCGCAAAATTGCTAGGAGCAGGTCTCGCTGTAATAGGTGTTATTGGATCTGGAATAGGAATTGGTACTATTTTTGCCTCTTTCATTCAGGCTGTTGGTCGAAATCCTGCAGCCCAAGCTGCTGTGTTTCCAATGACTATGTTGGGCTTTGCTCTTGTGGAAGCCATTGCTTTATTTGCCCTGGTGATAGCATTAGTAATACTTTTTGGTTAGCAACCATTTAAAGATTCAATTAGTCCCTAGGAAGAAAAATGCCTCAATTAGAGATTTCAACGTTTATTTCACAAATTTTTTGGCTATTGGTTACTTTCTCAGGCCTTTACCTGATTATGTGGAAAATTGCGTTGCCAAATATTGCTAATGTTTTAGAAGCTCGTCAAA
>MDTC01010764.1_pt1 | contig 11750 bp, 8 predicted proteins | sample 811181 | NCBI WGS metagenome assembly MDTC01 (sample SAMN05326644, study PRJNA326480) | marine metagenome | isolation source: seawater | place: Pacific Ocean: North | collected 2011
AAACTAAAAACAATGCAAGCTCTCAAAGATGATGAGCAAAAAGCTATTGGTAATCAGTTTAAAACTAGAATAGATAGTGGTGAGTTTAAAGGTGAAATGGGATGGGACGGTAAGTTCTGGACATTTTACGAACAGCACAAAGGTAACAAGTATGTAACCTCTATCGCCAATAACTACTTAGGTCTATCAGGTGATAATATAAATTATAACTCTGCTATTGTACAAGCTATCCGAACTAATAATATAATGGATATAGCTACTGCATGGTCAATGATGGATGAAAAAGGTAGTGGATTTACTCAAAAAGATCAGAAATTAGAAATTGCATATAAGAACTGGCAAGAGTTAGCTAATCATTTTAAAGTAGATATTAGTGAACTTGATGACTGGATAGATAATACATCAGCCGGTATATTTACTGACATGACTAATCGTGATAGTATATCTAAAACTAAAACTATTACACAAACAGGCATGGATAAAAAAATAACAGCTTTAATATTATCTACTTATAGTACAATGCAAGGCGATAGTGCTGAAGATAGATGGAACAAAAGCATAGAGCTCGTTAAGTCTATGGCAGGCTATACTGATAGTTTTAAAATAGGTTCTTTTGATGAAAACCAGTATCGTGGTTGGGGTCCTCTTAGACACAAGCAAGTTGGTAGTCAAATTATTTTTACTAACACTGCTGAAGCTGGTGTAAGTTTTAACGGCGTGTCAAGATATGAAATAGATGATATGCTAGATAAAGACTATGATATTAATACACTTGACGAAATAAAATCTAAAGATTATACTGATGGTGAAAGATTACTTGGCGTTGTAGCATACGGTCTCAAAGTAAATAATGCTACAGCTGGTCAAGAAGGTATAAATATACAGGATATATATGATTATGTCAAGAAAGGTAAAACAGATAATGACATGCTCAATCATTTAATTGACACCCGTCTAAGTATACCAGAAAGTGAATTTAAACGAAATTTGACATCTTTAAAAACAGAAATGTTTAAAGATCTTGTTGTTATGATGGATGGCGATGAGTGGTGTAATGCAAAATTTGGACAAGAGTCTAAAATGTGGAGTCAAAAAGATAAACCAACAGCAGTCTGTGTAAAGACTATTGAAAAACAATTTGGTGTACCAGCTTGGGAAATTTTGGTCGATGACAAGGTACGAGAAAAACTTAACCAATTCTTACAGGAGAGATAATGGCAGAAGAAAACAACGAAGAAGTATATGATTCATCAGATTTTATATATGGCGAAAATGCTGTAAATGCTGAACCAGTATTCCCTTCACCATTTAACTCTAAGATAGGTAACAGTACTGTCGACTTGTCAGACAAGACTAATAACGAAACCATGTTAAAAGAGTATAATGATTGGTGGGACTTTGGTCAGAAAAAAGGTTTTGCCGGAATACAATACCTAACTAAAGATGAGTCAGTTTTAGCTGAAAGAAATAAGATGCGAGATGACTGGTATCAGAAGTATCACGGCATGACTTATGAACAGTACAAGAAAGGAGTTGACGCAACTACTGACACTAATGCACTTAAAATTATAGGTAAACGAATGGATAATAACTTCCAAGGTTTATCTTCACCCGGTCTAGGTTTAATTGACTTTGCTATGGATGCAGCTGGTACACTTATACCCGGCTTTGACAAGATAGATGAGAAGTATGATAAGGCTACGATGCTTGACAACCCTACTCATCAAATGATAAGACGTGTATCGTCTATTGTATTACCGACTATCTTAGGTGGTAATTATGCGTCAGGTCTAGTTAACGCTAAGATGGCTGGTGGTGCATTATTTACAAAGCCTTGGTTTACAAAACTGGCTGCTGATCTAATGACACAAGTAGGTGTTGATGCAACAGTATTAGCATTGAGTGATGTAGGAGAAGAAGACACTATTACTACAGAGCTTAGTAATATGTTTCCTGAGACATTTGGACCAAAGGGTAGAATACCTTTACCTAACTTTTTTAGGACTGCTGACAGTGATAGTCCCGGTATAAGAAAAGTAAAGAACATGTTAGAGTCAGCACCATTTGCTATGCTCGGTAGTGTTCTCGGAGCTTTTATTGATACTAAAAATGGCAAGCAAGCTATGGGCTGGTTTGATCCTAAAGATGCAAACGCACAAGCATACAAGCAAGGTGTATTAAAGTTTGGTGGTGATCCTGACAAACTGATACGTATACAGGAAATAGATGAGCTACTATCTTTAGGTCGTAAGAATCTAAGTAGAAAGAATGAAACTATGCTCATCAATGAAAAGCTAAACTTAGAAGCACAGCTAGGTATTGATGATATTGATGGAGCTTTAAACCGTCAAGCAGCTATCAATGACTACGAAGCTGAGGCAGCTATAGATAGAAAGATTGCTAACAACTTTGAGCAGCTAGAACTAGATATCAATGGTCTAGATCCTGACTTAAATGCTGACTTATTATCTGATGCAGCTAAGACTAAACAGCAAGTACCTCCCGGTAACGTAGCACGTAACATAGCAGATACTACAGCTATCAAAACTGGTACATCATCTGGAGATCCAGCACCTATAATTACAGATGCTATGAGACGTAAAGGTCTGATGGTAGGATCTACAAGTCGTGATGCTGTGATGGGTGTAGGAGAAGCTGCAAGAATGGCAGGTAGATTTGATGCTATTGTAGATGGTGTTAGATTTAGTGCCAAAGAAATGAACGCAGCAGCATGGGGTATTTATATGGATATCATAGATCCTATGTCTACTGTTGACGATGTAAAAGCATTGTTCTTAGAAAACAGAGATGTCAAGAACTTGATGCTTGGTAAATTTAGGATAGAAGTAATTAACGAAGATCAGGCTAGAGCAGCAGCATTTGCTATGCGTGATCTTGTTGACAGATTCTTAGGTAGAGAAGTAACCGCATCATCTGCTAGAGTTATGGATACAATCGGTAGAGAAGCTGCTACGATTGCAGCATCTATTCAAGACATGGCTCCATTTGTAGATGATAATCATGCTATGGATATTGTACTTAGTAAGTTACAATTTTTGATGGATGAGTATGCACTTAACAAATACCTATCTGGTTGGTCACTACGTAACAAAAACTGGTTTGACCAGCTCCCACCACGTGATGCCGAAGAAGGTATAAAGACACTACTCGAAGAGTTTAAGACTGCTGAGAATAGCATACATGCTAAGAATAAAAAGTTTACTAAAACACTTAAGAATTTACGTAAGTATAAACCAGAAGCTTTACGTCCTCTGATTGACGCATATGCACATACTAATGGTGATGTAGATAGTCTTGCTAAACTATATAAATGGGCAGCAGATCAGATCACACCACTAGGTATGCTAAAAAGTCCTGATCCTAAAAACATGAATTTGTTTGCTAAGGCTGCATGGGGTGTACGATATAACAATATGTTGTCTGGTATATCAGCGTTTAGAGCTGGACTAGGTAACGGTGTACAACTTATACTTAGACCTATAACAGCTACACTAGGACATGCTGTAACTGGTAACTGGGATGGCATACGACGTACTATATATTATAATGGTGCTGTCTGGGAAACAAACAGACGTGCATTAACTGATGCGTACCAGATGATGAAAAGGACACATAAAGATCCTACTGCTATGATGGCACAGTTTCGTAAAGACTTTGTGTTTAAGACTGACAAAGCTTGGGACATCATGGATGATATGGCTAAGTTGTATGAGATTGATGGTAACTGGGGTAGAGCATATCAGTTAAAGATGGCATCTAGACTAAAGCAGATAGCTGGTATGAAAGCATTACGTTATGGTATGACTGCTATGGTATTTCCTGACGTATTTACAACCACACACCTAGCACATTACTTAGCTAGAGCTAAAGCTTATGATGATGTATTCTACGAATTTGGTAGTATATATGGTAAGGCAGATCTACTGAAAGAAGTAGAGGTAAAGTATTACAATGAGTTCTTCGATCAAGATGGACTTGTTAAAGATAAGACGTTAAAAGCTATGGCTGGTGAAATACAGCTAAACTTAGATGACGGATTAGCTAGCTACCTTACAGATGCTACAACAGCATATCCTATACTTAAAGAAGTTATGGCGTTTCCACGTACAGCTTCTAACTATATGAGAGCTGCTGCATCATGGACACCTATTACATTAATACCCGGCATTAGTAAGTATAGTAAAACTATATATGCTAAGACTGGTGATGATATAGCTGAAGCTTTATTAGAGCATGGTATTGTCATGGCTAAAGAACCTAATGCACAGGTTATCTTTGAGAACTTGCGTGCAGAGTATGTAGGTAGATTAGCTTTCAGTAGCTTACTTGTATCTACATTATTTGGTTATGCTATGGGTGGTAACATTCGTGGTAATGGTCACTACAATGCTAGTGAGCGTAACAAGCAAAGAGATCAGATGGGCTACGAACCTAAAACTATACGTATAGGTAATAAGTGGGTAAGTTATAAAGGTCTCATAGGTATCGAACATATCTTATCTATCATAGGAGATCTAGCATACTATGCCGGAGACATTGATGAAAACTTATTAGAAAACTGGGAGTCTAAGTTAGCTTGGACTATCGGTGCTACATTCCTAAATGAAACACCTTTAGCTGGTGTAGAGCCTTTGTTTGATGCTATGAATGGTAACGTACGTGCATTTAACAGACTTGTATCTCAAAGTGCATCATCATGGATTCCAGCTAGTGGAGCTCTTGGTGTTATTGCTAACGCTACAGATTCTGCACAGAAAGATATTAATGGTGAGATTATATCATTTGTTAAGAATAGAATACCCGGATTAAAGAGTAGTCTACCTAATCAGATAGATATATGGACAGGTGACCCTATCAATGATATAGATAATCCTTTCTTAAAAGCACTAAATGCTATCAGCCCTATACAAGTTAATGGGTCTAATGAACCTTGGAGACAGTTTCTATTTGATATTCAATACAGAGGTTTAAGTATACTTAAGTTTGACTCTAGTGGATCATACGAATGGAAACCAGAAGACAGAGAAATAATAAATGAATATATTGGTGAGCAACAGTTGTGGAAAGAAGTCGAGCGTATTATGAAACGCAAAGATTATCAACAACAGATCAAAGATATCAAGGCACTGAGAAATCAGAATAACCAAACCAATAAAGATATAATAAAATTAAAAACCACTCTGCTACCCATACATCAAGATCTAAATAATGTAATTCGTGAAGCTTTAAAAATAGCTGAAGCGAGATACTTACGTGAACATCCACATGTACAACAATCTATCTTTAACGCACAACAAGCTAAAGTACGTATGAAGGAAGGTAATGTTGAAGGTGCTGGTAAAATACAAGAGAGAGATCTTGAAACTAAACAACTAATCGAATACGGTAACTAAAATGAGTGCTGTTACACAGAACGACTATACCCAGCAGAACAATTCAACTGTTCTGTACAATTTTACATTTCCATATCTTAAGACATCAGACGTTAAAGTAAGTCTTGATGGGGTTGTTACTACAGCTTTTACATTAGCTAATGCAACCACAATACAATTAAATAGCGTTCCTCCAACTGGAACTAAAATCAGAATATTTAGAGAAACCGGTATCGACGATCTAACAGCAACATTCTATGCTGGATCAGCTATCAAGTCAGAGGATCTAAACGACAACTTTACGCAAAACTTATTTGTTACGCAAGAGGTTAACCAAAGATTCCTTAACACTCTTGGTGGTAATAAGATGATTAACAATCTGCAAATGGGAGAAGACACCGTTATTGTCTTTGAAGGTGCTACTGACGATGACCATGAAACAACATTATCAGTAGTTGACCCTACCGCAGATCAAACATATAGACTACCTAACTTATCTACTGGTACTTATGACTTAGTAAGTACTGGAGATACTGGTACTGTAGCCAGAGCCATGATTGCAAACGATGCAGTTAATGGTACAAAGATAGCCGATGACTCTATAGATTCAGAGCACTATGTTGATGGCTCTATCGACACTCAACACATAGCTGCTGACCAAATAACAAATGCTTTAATAGCAGACGACCAAATAGATTCTGAACATTATGTAGCCGGTTCTATAGATCATGAGCACTTAGCAAATGATATTATAGATGGTGATAATATAGTAGATGATGCTATTGGTAATGAACATATAGCTACAAATGCAGTCAATGCAGACAGTGTAGCTAACAATGCGATAGATACTAATGCTATACAAAACCTAGCAGTCACAAATGGTAAGCTAGCAGACAATGCAGTCACACAAGCTAAAATGGCTGATGACTCTGTTGGTGCTGCTGAAATTATAGACAATGCAGTTGGTTCAGCTGCACTTGCATCTAACTCAGTAACTAATGTTAAGATGGCTGACAACTCTGTTGGTACATCTGAAATCGTTAACGACGCAGTAGTTACAGATAAGATAGCAGATAATGCTGTTACCATGGATAAGTTAGCTAACGGTTCACTACCTACAGACATAACTATAGTTAGTGCGAACATAACTGACGGAACTATTGTTGAAGCTGATATCGCTAACGATGCTGTTACAGCAGATAAGATAGCTGACGGTACGTTAGATGGTAGATACTACACAGAAACTGAGCTACTTAATGGTGCTTTGGATGGTAGATACTATACAGAAACCGAAGCTGAAGCTAAGTTTCTTAGACAAGATTCTAGTGAAACTATTGCTAGTGGTGTTACATGGTCTAACTCAGACGCATTTGTAGCTACGACTGCTGCTATCAACGCAAGAATTATTGACCTTGTTGATGATATTGGTGGATTTACAACTATTGCAAACGAACTAAGTTTTCCAAATTCAAACCCACAAGGTACAACAGGACAAGCTGCTATAATGAGTATTGGTGCTTTATCACAAAGTTATACTCCTAGCGGTACTACAGTAACTATCGCAAATGGAACTGTAGGAAATAGCACCGTAACACTTACTGGTGTACCTTCTGCATTACCAGCAGGGTTTGGAATATTAGTCGAATCAACATCGACACTTAATACTTATACATTCCATAGATTAGTACCAAAAGCAACCGAAGTTACAACTGTAGCTGCTAACGCTACGGCTATTGCTGCTGCGGGTAATAATGTTACAGATATAAATAACTTTGCTGATCTATACCAAATAGGTAGTTCTGCACCTACAACTAGAGTAGACGGCTCATCTTTACAAGAAGGTGACCTATGGTATGATAGTAGTAATGATAACATACGTGTGTATACTGGTAGTGCTTTTGCAGCTGTCACACCTACACAACAAGTGTTAGATGATATTGCTATTGTCTCAGGTGCTGTAACATACAGTGAAGATTTAGGTCTTATTACTGATGCCGCATCAACAGGTAGTTCTAATGGATCACTTGACATAGTTGCAGATGCACTCGAAGACGAAGTAACATTTACTATTACAGCAGCCACAGGTAAATTTATTATTGATGGTGTAGATAAGCCTGCACTAACATTGTACAAAGGCTGGACATATACATTTGACGTAAGTGATGCATCGAACGCAAACCATCCACTACGATTTTATGCTGGTAGTTCTCAGTACTCAACTAACGTAACTGTTACGGGTACACAAGGGCAAGCTGGTGCAAAAGTACAGATTGTAATACCAGAGTCTCAGCCTAGTAACTTCCAATACTATTGTACAGCCCACAGTGGTATGGGTAATACTATTACAGTTAAAGATGATCCTATTAAAACAGTATCTGATAATATAACAAGTATTACAGGCGTAGCTGGTAACTCATCTAATATTAACTCAGTACATTCTAATGCAACCAACATTAACGCCGTACAAGCTAACGCTTCTAATATTAATGCTGCTGTTAGCAATGCTTCAAATATTAATAGTGCTGTTTCCAACGCTACAAACATCAATACAGTCGCTGGTGCTATATCTAATGTTAACTCGGTAGCTACAAATATATCCAATGTTAACAGCGTAAATAGTAACGAAACTAATATAAACAGTGCAGTATCTAATGCTAGTAATATAAACTCAGTAGCTGGTTCAATATCTAATGTAAATACAGTTGCTAGTAATTTAAGCAGTGTTAACAGTTTTGCTAATATATACCGTATAGCAAGTTCTGCACCTACTTCTAGTCTCGATCAAGGAGATCTATACTTTGATACCACATCTAATGAGTTGAGAGTATATAATGGTTCATCTTGGCAAGGCGGTGTTACAGCTACTGGTAACCTAGCCGGTTTAGGTGCTAACACATTTACCGGTAACCAAACAATAAACGCAAACATTATTGTATCAGGTACTGTAGATGGTGTAGATATAGCTGCGTTTAAAACATCATTTGATAATCTAAGCACAGATATCGTTAATGATACTACTCCACAACTAGGCGGAGCATTAGATGGTCAAAACAACAACCTGTCAAACATTGGTACTATAGATGGTGCTAACTTACAACTCGACTTCGGAACTCTATAAATGGCAAAATTATTAAAATTAAGACGAGGAACAACCTCGCAACATAGTAGCTTTACGGGAGCCGAAGGTGAAGTTACTGTAGATACTGACAAGGAAACACTTGTCGTACATGACGGCTCAACTGCTGGAGGACATCCTGTAGCAGCAGAAGACTTAGCTAATGTTTCGTCTTCTACTATTGCTGGTAGATTATCTAATGATTCTATAGCAACATCTAAGATTGCTGCTGGAGCTTTACCAACAGACGTAACAATACAAAGAGCTAATATTACTTCTAGTTCAATTAAAAACTCAGAAGTTGCTGCTGATGCTGCAATAGCTGGAACTAAGATAGCTCCTGACTTTGGTAGTCAAAATATAGCTACAACTGGAACTTTAGGTTCTGGAAATGTAACAGTAACAGGAAACATCACAGTATCAGGAACAGTTGACGGTGTCGACGTAGCAGCTAGAAACACATTATTTGGTGGTTTAACATCTAGCTCTGGAGTACTAACTGACGGTGTAACCGCAACTACTCAAGCACAGTCTGATAACACAACTAAGGTTTCTACAACTGCATATGTAAGAACAGCTATTGCTAACGCTCAAGCTTTCCCATCTGGGACAGTCATGCTTTTTTATCAAGCAAGTGCTCCTACAGGTTGGACAAAAGTAACAACTCAAAATAACAAAGCACTAAGAGTTGTAAGCGGTACTGGTGGAGGTACTGGTGGTAGTAATGCATTTACTGATACTTTGACTGGATCTATAGGAATCACAGCTAACGCTGCTAACACAACTGCGACTGGTAACGTATCAGTGGCTAACGCAACTGCTGGCGGAAACGTATCAATAGCTAACGCATCTACTGGTGGTACTGTAAACAACCACACATTGACTACTGCGGAAATGCCAAGTCACAGCCACAGTTATCAGCAAAACTATGACTGTAACAATGTTATATCTGGATATCAAAACTGGGGTGTTACATGTAACGCTAACCAAGGTTCTAACACTGGAAACACTGGTGGAGGTGGAGGTCACTCACACGGATTTACTGGTGGGTCACACAACCACAACGCAACCTTTACTGGTAGTGCTCATACTCATAATGCTTCTTTTACTGGCAGTGCACACAACCACAGTATTACTGTTGGAAACCTAGATCTAGCAGTTCAGTATGTAGATGTAATTCTTGCGTCAAAAGATTAATATGAAAAAATCCACCTCTATAATTACAGACCCTTATATCTATGTAGAAAAAAATGTATTAACAAAACATAGATGTAAAGCATTAATAAAAAAATTTGAGGAAGATTCTAGAAAAAAGCAAGGTGTTACTGGTGCCGGACTTGACCTCAAAATAAAAAACAGTTTAGACTTAAATATAAGTCATTGCTCTGATTGGGCAAAGCACGATTCTTACGTTCATCCAAAATTAACTAAAGTTATTGGTAACTATTACGAACACTTAGGTAAAGTTATTGATGGGACAAGCTTTACTGGTACTCCTCCATTTAAACAAGTTGTTCCAAATAACTTTAAAGATACTGGTTATCAAATACAAAAAACAGAACCCGGTAAAGGGTACATTTGGCATCACGATTTTGTTGCAACAAACATAAACAATGTTCAACATACAAGGCATTTGACGTTTATTTTTTACTTAAATATAGTTGACGAAGGATGGACACAGTTTTATAACGGAGATCAAATTGCTCCAGAAACAGGAACTGTAGTTATTTTCCCTGCTACTTGGACTTATGTACATCAAGGTTTTCCACCTTTACAAACTAAATACATAATGACAGGTTGGGGATGGTTTACAGGAGACTATATGTAATGGCAAAACTTAAACATGGTGATCTTTGTCCTCTTATTGGAGAAAGCTGTCGCCAACTAGAATGTGCGTGGTACACAAAAGTATCAGGAGTACATCCACAAACAGGAGAACCGGTAGAAGAATATGGATGTGCAGTAGCTTGGATACCGTTTTTACAAATGGATAATACGATGAAAGTCTATCAAGCTGGTGCAGCTATAGAGTCGTTAAGAAATGAAACTGTAGAAAAAATATCACCAACAATAACTACGCAAACTTTACCAACACAACCAATAAAAATAAATGGCACAGATTTCGATAATAGCTGACGATAAAATGGTCGTCAAAGATGGGGCTGGTATTAGTGGTTTAACATTATCTTCTGTACCAGCCGATGTATGGGCTGTTCAATGGGATAGTACAACATCAAAAGGAATAGTAGAAAAAAGAGATTGGTCCGTAACAGAAATTACTGAACTAGGTATTTATCAAGCATGTGTTGATGAATATGAAACTGCAAAATCTAAAATACCAACTTCGAGTACTCGTTCAGCAGAAGATAGGTTTAGAGAAGCAAGATATCTAAGATTAGTTAATTCTGATTGGACACAAAGCTCTGATTCACCATTAAGTGATGATAAGAAAAAAGAATGGGCTACATATAGACAAGCCTTGAGAGACTTACCTCAAAATGAGTCAGACTTTTCTAAGATAGAACTTCCAGAAGAACCTAGCTAATGGAAATACCCACCATAGTATTACCTGATGTTCAAACAATAAATACAGTAGAGATACCATTACCTACAGCTGACGTACCTAGTTACGTTCCTTTGATTGTACCTCCTAGTGATTTAAAAGAACCAGAAGGTACAAAACCTGTAGAAACCGTGGAACCTCCAGCACCTGTACTAAATTTACCACCTTTACCACCTATACCTATACCACCAGCTGAGGTACTAGGTCCTACAGTAATTACAGCTGTTACAGCCGTAGCAGCTACAACTGTGGCAACTCCTATTATACAAGATATAAAAGAAAGAATTACGAAGTTTTTAAATAATAAAATAAAAAAATGGAAAGAAAACCGGAAGAAAAAAAGGGAATCTTTACAAAACTCAAAGAAAACATAGATGACCATGAAGAGCAGATGCAGATACTAGGTGCGATGGTGCGTCTAGGCGTTGTGATCTGGTCAGGATTTATTATTACATTAAACTATGTTGAATTACCTATGGTCAAGAAGTCAAATACTTCAGCCGATATCACGTTCGTTGCTTCTGTGTTTACTGGAGCACTTGCTACTTTTGGACTAACTACAGGTAATGGTAAAAAAGACAAAGAAAAACCAAAGACATGAAGAAACTGATTCTTCTCTTAGCATTGTTATCACCCGCAGTTGCAAGAGCTAATACTGTCACGCCCCAGTTTACTACAG
>MDTC01041732.1_pt1 | contig 11750 bp, 10 predicted proteins | sample 811181 | NCBI WGS metagenome assembly MDTC01 (sample SAMN05326644, study PRJNA326480) | marine metagenome | isolation source: seawater | place: Pacific Ocean: North | collected 2011
TATGAACACCACGAATATTCTCCTCGGCACCACCTCCCTGCTCCTGGTCGTGGCCTTCGCGCTTTCTTTTGGAGATTTTAACAAAAACCGCAACAGCGCCTCCGCAAACAAAGAGTATGAGGAGATCCGCGCCGAACTTGCGGCCCAAAAAGCCCTCTTCGATAAAATGCAGCTGGAAACCCTCCGCAGCAATGCAATCAAGACTCCCGGCTCAGCTCCAATCGCTCCTGACCCCGCTCAAACCGATACCGCGCCTCTCAGCGAGGACCTCAAGAGCAAACTGGAGGCCGAGATCGCCAAGCTCAAAGACGAAAAGGACAAAGCCGAGCTCAAGGCTGACACAAACGAAAAGGAAACTCTTATTCTGATGGGCGAAAAAACCAAGGCCGCCCAGCGACAGGAACGCGACGCCCAACGGGTCACCAATGCCCTCCTCATGGGTAACGTGAGCGCCTTCAAAAAAGACTGGGCCTGGCTCAGTTTTTCTCCCACCGACAGCGCCAATTTCCAACCCGGACAAGAATTGGGCATTCGCCGTAACAGCGGTATCCTCGGCCGCATCACCATCGACCGCTTCGAAGGCGATCAGTATGTTGCCAACGTTAAAGAGAACGCCTACGCCGGAGGTGTCCCCGACATTGTCGAAGGAGACGAAATCATCGTCATTCCTCCCTTCTATGGCGTGAGCGAAGAATAAGCTTTTCCGGCCGCATAAACAAATCGATCATCAGGCCATCAGCCCCCGTAGTTCAACGGATAGAACAAGGGTTTCCTAAACCTTAGATGTAGGTTCGATTCCTGCCGGGGGCACCAACGCCCTACCCATGAAGAGTCTTTTCGATATTCAGATCAACGGATTCGCGGGAGTCGATTTTCAAGCTGAACAACTCGGCATCGAGGAAATGCACCGAGCCGTCGATGGCCTGTCCCGGCACCAAACTCTTCGCTTTTTCCCCACCCTCATCACCGATTCTCTGGAATCGCTTGAGCGCAAATTTGCCCGCTTGGAATCATTTCGAAGCCAGGACCAAAAGCTCGCCGAGGCCATGTGCGGCTACCACCTGGAAGGCCCCTGGCTTTCTGCCAAACCCGGATATCGCGGGGCTCATGATGCCCGATGGATGGGACCACCCGATCTGGATTCCTTCCAACGCCTCCAAGAAGCCGCCGGTGGCAATATCCGCCTTGTCACTCTCGCTCCCGAACTCCCCGGCTCGGAAAATTTTATTCGCGTCCTCGTCGATTCAGGAACCGAGATTTCCTTGGGACACACTGCAGCCCCAGACGATGACATCAGCCGCGCCATCGATGCCGGGGCCCGATTCTGCACCCACCTCGGCAATGGCGTTCCCAACGACCTTCATCGCCACGAGAATGTCATTCAACGCCTCCTAGCCCGTGACGAACTCTTCGCCTTCTTCATCCCCGATGGCATTCACCTTCCTCCCCCGGTGCTAAGAAATCTCGTCCGAGCCAAACCCGATGGCAAAGCCCTCTTCACCACCGACGCCATGTCCGCCGCCGGAGCAGCTCCGGGAAAATACGCTCTCGGCGAACTCACAATGGAAGTCGGCGAAGATCGCATTGTCCGAATGCCCGGGGCCAAGAACTTTGCAGGCTCAGCACTCGCTCCGGACCAAGGAGTCACTCACCTCGAAAATTGGCTTGGCTGGCCGTCTCAAATAGCCCGCGCTTCCTTCTCGACCAAAATCGCCGAGCTCTTCAGAATAGACCTTCCAAAGCTCTAACAACTCGCCGCCGTGAAAAAGACCTTCGACCAACTCGAGACCATCGTTCATCCCAACCGCGCCGAAATGGGCGCCTCCGCAGGCCACGCTGCCGCCAAGATCCTCCGCGACGTCCTTTTCCTGAGCGGTTCAGCCCGCATCATCGTAGCCAGCGCACCTTCACAGGATGAAACCCTTTCCCGACTTGCCCAGGAACCGCGAATCGATTGGAGCAAAGTCACCGTCTTCCACATGGATGAATACGTCGGCCTCAGCGACTCACACCCCGCATCCTTCCGGGCCTATCAAAAAGAACACTTCCTTTCCAAAGTCATCCCGAAAGCCTTCCACGGCATCCAAGCAGAAGCTGCTGACCTCGAGGCCGAGGTCGCCCGCTACACCGAACTCATGAACGAAAGCCCCATCGATCTCGTCTGCATGGGCATTGGCGAAAATGGACACATCGCTTTCAATGACCCTCCCGTCGCCGACTTCAATGATCCACAAACCATCAAAGTCGTCGAACTCGACGAAGCCTGCCGCCAACAACAAGTCAACGACGGCTGCTTTCCTGACTTCGACTCCGTCCCCACCCATGCTCTCAGCCTCACCTGCCCCGCCTTGATGTCTGGAAAACACCTCATCATCACTGTCCCTGGAAAACTCAAAGAAAATGCCGTCAAGGAGACCCTCACCGGCCCCATCACCACCACTTGCCCGGCCAGCATCCTGCGGACTCATCCCAACGCGGAACTCCATCTCGATACCGACTCCTACCATTTGGTCGACGCATAAAATTCCCGGGGCACCTTTGCCTTTGCCAAATAGGGAAATTTCCCTAGCGTGACGGCCTTTCCGCAGGGAACCTTATCATGGCTGGATTCTTCAAAAAACTGATCAACAAGATCACCAACACGGCGGAAATCGATTGGGACGATCTTGAAGCCGAACTCATAACCGGTGATCTCGGCGTGAATCTCTCCCTGGAAATCGTCTCCGAACTTCAGGATCTGGGTCGCAAGGTCTCCGCCGAAGATGTTGTAGAGACAACCCGAACAAAACTCTCCGCGCTCTTCCCCGAGGACTCACCCGCCCTGCAACCCCGCACCGATGACAAACCCGCCGTCCTTCTGCTCGTGGGCGTCAATGGCACCGGAAAGACGACCTCCACCGCCAAACTCGGACACCTCCTCCAAAGCCAGGGCTACTCCATTCTCCTCGCAGCGGCCGACACCTTCCGCGCCGCCGCCGTCGAACAACTCGTTCGTTGGGGCGAGCGACTCAACTTGCCCGTCGTTACCGGTGCCCACGAAGCAGACCCCTCCTCCGTTTGCTACCAAGCCCACCAGCGCGCCATCAACGAGAACTACGACTTCCTCCTCTGCGACACCGCCGGGCGTCTCCACACCCGCAACAACCTGATGGACGAGCTTTCCAAGATCAAACGTACCATCAGCAAGCAGGACGAGACCGCACCGCACGAAACCTTCATCGTCGTCGATGCCACCACCGGAGGCAACGCCCTCAACCAAGCTCGCGAATTCCAAAAAGCGGTTCCTCTCGATGGACTCGTCATCACCAAGCTGGACGGCTCCGGAAAAGGCGGAGTCGCGGCTGCGATTCAGAAGGAACTCAACATTCCTCCCCGCTTCATCGGCACAGGAGAAGAGCCCGATCAGTTCTCACGCTTCCAACGCGAAGAATTCGTGCAGAACATCCTTTAGTAACGCTTCCAAAGCTTCGGCACGAAGATTACCAGCAAGGCCACGTATTCAAGTCGTCCCAAGATCATCAGACAGACAAAGAGAATCTTACTCGGCGAACTGATGTCGTGAACACTCTCTGTCGGCCCCATCTCTTCAAAGGCCGGCCCGATATTTCCAAGGCAGGAAATGATCCCCGAAACCGCGCCCATCAAGGAATGACCTGGGTCGAACATTTGAAAAGCCATCGTTCCAGTGATCCCAAAGAAACCAAACAGCGTCAGCACCAAGAAAAGCTGACTCTGGGCTTCATCGGGCACCTGCCGGCCATTCAACTTCACCGGACTCACCGCCTGGGGGCGAAATGACCGCACGAGCCCCGCAGCCATAAAGCGAAACCACAAAATAATCCGGCTCACTTTCAGCCCCCCCGAGGTCGACCCCGAACACCCACCGATCATCATCAAAAGCAACATGATCCCAACTCCCAACCGACTCCAGTGATCGTAATCGTCACTGACATATCCGGTGCACGTCCCAATCGACACAATATTAAACACCAAATCAATTGCAGCAACATCGCTCCCGCCCCCCAATTTCTGGAGCAACATCACCACACAGAAAAAACCAATCATCGCCAGGAACCACCAGACCTCTTCAAATCGCTTCCCAAGGTCATTGAAACGCCCCCTCATCAGCACGAGATAAAACGGGAAACTGATCGCCCCAATGATCATAAAAATGATCAGCCAGCTTTTACTCCATACCGTAAAGATACTCCCCACACTGTCGCTCTCCGTTCCAAACCCTCCCGTGGAAACCGCTGTCAACGAATAGTTGATCGCCTGAAATGGCGTCAGCCCCAGAAAGTAGAGCCCGGTTCCACAAACCAATGTCAGCACGACATACAACGCCCAAAGTTGCCGCATCGTCTGGCGAAGACTCGAGATATCCGAGTTCGCCAACGACGACTCTGCTCCAATCAGGGTCTTACTGCTCGAAGTCATCCCCGAGAGAACAACGACAAACATCGCAAGAATTCCCATTCCCCCGACCCACTGCGTCACCGAGCGCCACATCAATATTGATTTAGGCAGACTCTCGAGATTCGAAAAGATCGTCGCCCCCGTGGTGGTCAATCCAGACACCGCTTCAAACAAAGCATTCGGAAGAGTTTCATGAGGCTCGCAAAGACAATAAGGCAAGGCCGCCATCAATCCACAGACGAACCATCCACTCCCAACCAAGGCCATCGCCTCACGGCGGCGCATGGTATCGGGTCGACTGGAACGCTTCCCCAAATACTTTCCCGTTCCCCAAAGTCCGCCACCCAAAGAAACGGCAATCCCCAGACATAAGCTCCACCCCTTCAAATCCAATCCGGCATTGTGTCTTTCCCCCGTCGGGATGATCCATGCCAGCAGCACGGAAAACACCATCGCGGCTCCCAAGAGGAGAACCATCATCCCGAGGGAACGAAGTAAAACGGCAATATTCACAAGATAAGAAAATCCAATAAAGCGCCCTCGGCGCTCTCACAGGGTATCTTGCCCTCCAGCCCCCTCCAATCTAAAAACTCCACCCGAAAATCCCGTGAATCCTCGATTTAACGCTCAAACCTCTCGATTTTCCGAAAATAATTCAATCGTTTTCGTCATTGCCCCGTCGTGTTTTGAAATTACTTCCAGAGCCGCCTTCGTTTGTTTCGTTGAGTCCTCCAGCAATTCGACGAGAGCCGCTTTCAACTCCTCTTCATTTTCAACCATCCGGATCCCCCCGGCAGCTTTCAACTCACTCACCAAAGGTTCGAAATTCGCCATGTATGGACCGCAAATTACCGGAACCCCCGCTAAAATCGCCTCGCTGGGATTCTGGCCGCCTTTCTCGAAAAAGCTTTTCCCAATCACGACAACATCGGCATGAGCCGTCCAATCGCGAAGCTCACCAGTAGTATCGATCACGAAGACTTCATCACCTGACGGAATCTCAAACCGGCTCCGCAATACCATCTTACCATCCAAGGCTGCCCTCACCTCTTCCCTCCGTTCGGCATGTCGGGGAACAATCACCGCTTGCGCACCAACCGATTCAAAAACTCTAGCCAAATATTCCTCTTCTCCCGCGAAGGTCGACACCGCCATTGCAATAGCACGTTCAGGAAATTGAGCGAGCATCGCTCCAAATTCATCACGTTTTTGAGGTGGCACCACACCTTGGGAATCGAACTTCACATTTCCCGTCAACACCGTGGCTTTGGAGCGAACTCCGATTTCCTGCCATCGAACCAAGTCTTCCCTCTCAGGAACACCCACATGATCCAGAAGCGAAAGAAAAGGCTTCACCACCAACTTAAACTTACCCAACCGGCGACCGGATCGCGGCGATAGCCGGGCATTCATCAGACCGAGAGAAATCCCCTTCCGATACGTCTGGTAAATCAAATTTGGCCACAATTCCGACTCCACCATGATGACCACCCGCGGCTCAAAGCGATCCATGACCCGCTTGATGAGGAATGGAAAATCAAGAGGAGCATAGATCACTCTCACTTCGGACCCCGCGTTTTCGCGGGCCACCGCCATGCCCGTCGCCGTGGTTGGGACCAAAATAAAATGCTCCTTGGTCTGCATCTGCCACTTCTTGATAAACTTCAGCGCCAACAGAACTTCTCCCACACTTACCGCATGAATATAAACGCCGCCGCGTTTCTCCATCTCCGCTTTGCAATTATATCTTCCCAGCCGCTCTAGCAAGCCACTTCCCCAACCGCCCCGCCGCCACATTTTCAGCAACCAAAACGGCAACGCCAAGGTAACAACGACCGGATAAATCGCATTCCAAAATAGAAGAGTCAACGTTCTCATGATCAGGATTTTCGACGATAGATTGCGATACGGCTGCGACCATAATCACGCTGCTGCACCAATTCGAGATCGCAGACAGGAAGCTCTCCGGCGGCCTCTTGCTCCACCACCAAAAATCCATCTTCCGACAACCACCTCCCCCATCCCTCCAACGCAATTAAATCCGCCGCGAGGTCACTGACTCCGTCCGCATAAGGAGGATCGGCGAAGATCAAATCATAGGTAGCTCGTTCGCCTTTTAAGTATTTCAATACCTCACGCAAGACTACTTTCCCTCCTGTCAGACCCGTCTTTTTGAGATTTTCCTCGATCGCGCGAACCGCCCCTCGATTTTGATCGACAAAGGCACAAGACATCGCGCCCCGGCTCAATGCCTCCATACCAAGCGCCCCCGAGCCTGCAAACAAATCAAGCACCCGGCTATCCCCGATCACCGTATTTAAGATCCCAAACAATGACTCCCGCACCCGGTCCGTGGTCGGACGAGCCACCTCACGGGGGACTTTGAGAGCGCGTCCTTTGGCAGTTCCTGAAATGATTCTCATTGAAGTAAATTAGTAGAAAGATGCTGCCCGGTCAGAATAGCTTTCAACGCAGGAAAGAGCAAAACAGACGTTGGCTTTTCTCCCAGATTCACAATTAGTCCCTCTTCGGAAGATTCCATACGAAGATCCCGATAAAGTCGATCCTCTGTCACCAGGGGTTCGAAATCGAGAGTCCATTCTTCATTAGCTCGATGAACACGCTGCTCATAAACCTCCGCCCGTTCCGGACTACCCACCACCCGCACAGTCGCGGCAACTTCGCCATTGCTGGTAACAAACCCATTAAGCAAAATCGCCTCTTCATCACCAATCATCCGGGCATCCGGGACAACCAAGCCGGCTCGATTCACTCGGGCTTCACCGTAACCACGATAAAACTCAATGATACTGGCATCCCGATCATCATAAATTTCCATCCCCTCAAATCCGGCATTCCCATACCCGGAAAAACTCTGTGGCATCATGAGATATCCCTGAATCCCGCCTCTCAAAGAAAAGTGTTCAATATCAACCGGACTCTTATTTTCTCCAAAGATCGGGGAAAGATCAACCTGCTGTTTTGGTGCCACCACTTGAAGTCCAATCGGGAGGCCTTGCGAAATTCGAATCGCCAAATTCATCTTCAAATTCAATCCAATCACCTTGAGCTCATGCTCGTCGATCCGAATGAACTGCTCTTTCCACTTCACGGGGATGACTTCTTCCCCATTCACCATCTCCCCTCCCGCATGCAGGGCAGCAAACCTCACGCGACCTTCGCGCTCCGCACCCCAAAGCGGAAGCACTCCTTCCAAATCCTCCAACACTATAGAAAGCTCCGGATGCTCCAGCGAAGTGAGCGCCAAGTTAACATCCTCAAATACAATCACTCCTTCAAAATCATCCACGGGGCTGGCCTGAAAATTGGGAGATTCTCTCGGCTCTTCCCTTATGCTGATCACCCCATCCTCCTCGTTTTCTTTTTGAGGAGTTATCCCAGACGGTAAAGAATTCGGAGAGTTCCCAGGGGCGTTTTCTTCCGACCCGCGTCGCTGAGCCTCCGAAACGACGTTCTTTTTTAAGAGAACCTTCAACAACTCAATCGAGACCTCCCCCGTCACCCCCGAAATCTCAAGCCGCTCGAACCTCTTTTTTCTCTGAGCCAAGGAGACCCATGAGAGATCAACCGTCACGGTATCAATCCGCAAAACCTCCCCTAGAAATCCTGAATCATCCCCGGGCTTCACCACGAAGTCTCTTACCATCACTCCTCCCCACGGCGTCCAAGTCACACTCTCGAGATCACATGGCAGCCCAAGACGTTTTTCAATCCGCCCCGCAATCAAATCCGTCCCCCATGGGATCGAGAAAAAGAGATTGAACGTTCCCCAGAAAGCAATCGGCCCAAGCAATAAAACGAAGACCAGGCGTCGAACTATCCGCCAGCGTCTTTGTTTCGGCCTGCCCGGCTTCACCCCGACATTCTCCTACTTAGCCGCTTCGATTGGAAATCGAATCAGAAGGGTTTCATAAGCGAGAAATTCCCCCTTCCGGTTGATATTTTGCAAGCGGTATACCATGAGTCCGTGTTTTCCGTCCTTCTCTTTTCCAATCGCAAAGTTTTCCTTGGTGCGGCCGAGAAGATTTTCTTTCTGAAATTTCCATTCTTGGCCGGTCCAAGCCCCTAAGATCGTTTCCGGATCGGCTTCAATATCTTTGATTCGCTCCATCTTCCCTCCAATTCCATCAAAGACATCATCCTTGGTATTGTAGCGAAGCAACGTCAGATCGACATCCTTGGCTGCAAAGCGAATCATCCAACTCCCCCCCAAAGCTTCCAATCGAAGCTCAATGGGCTGAATGATCTTATGCGTTCGCTCACTCCAGAGTTGGCGGTATTTCTGATATTGCTCCTTGGTCAACCCCAGATTTTCGTGAAAAGGTAAAGGGACTCCCGGCTTGGCATTACCCGCAAAATCAGCATACCACTCGGGATTCTCTTCCGCCGCAGCATTCACCAGATCAACGTATTCCTTGATTTCCTCGGGAGGAAGAACGGCAATAATATTCCCCTTCACCACCTTGTCTGCTGGAAGGTATGCCGTCAGCAATTCAGGGGCTCTCTCTTGGGAAAAAGCCTGTCCCAGCATAGCTCCAAATAGTGTCAAAAAGGCCAAAACCTTTGTAGTTTGAATAACTCTCATAAATCTTTTCTGTAGAAAATCCAATACCCCGATTGCCGGAACACAAAAACGAAGCACATTTGCCCCTGTAAGTAAACCCACACTCTGGAAAAGCCGCTGATTCCCCGAATTCCTATTCCTCATCAGGATTCGTGGGATAGGCCCAAAAGGTGGACACAATCTTGTCGATCACCACGGATCGGGGAGCCTTACTCCCGGGCAGGAATCGGACGCGTAGAATGAAAGGCTGTGTTTTCGACCTTCCGGGAGGTGCCTCTAAATGCTTCTTCATCTCACTCGCTAAGGTGGTCCCTTTTTTCACATATCCAAAAATGACCTTATCGGTGTGCTTGGCCGTCATCCGAACACAGAGATAACCGTCCTCCTCCGGAAATTCATAGGCGTAGAATTCATCAAAGCTACCGTAAACCCTCAAATCGATGGGAACAGTCGGCCGCTTCTTCAAATAATCTTCAAATGCGATTGGCTGGTAGCTGACAAATGACTCCCAGTCCACCAGATAACCTTTCTCGACATCTTCAAGCAGGATTGGGAAATTTTTCCCTTCAGCCATGCGGACGCTCAAAGCGACGAATGGTCTCTTCTTCAGAGGAATGGTGGTGTATTCGCTTACTTCCTTGTATTGATAGGATTGTATCGGAAATCGTCTGTAATGATCCAACATCAGGGGTTTCACCCGATCCGGGTGCCGCACATACTTCAGCCGTTCTTCAACCGTCTTTGCCGAAAGAAAGCCCCGCAAAATCTCTTCCATTTCATCGTAATCTCGAGCTGCATCCTCCATCAACTTTGCTTCATTATATCGGAAAACGGACTGACCCAGCTGGTCATAAGCCTCCTGATCAATCATAGAATCTGGCAATGGTCCGGCTTCTACTGTCCCTCCCACCTCGCCTATTCTCTGAGAAAAAGCCCAAATCAAAACGCCTCCCAGCACCGCGAACAAAAGAAAAAACCAGCCCATCGGCACACTGGTCACCTCCTTGGCCTCCGCTGTAACAAGCCATTCGCTTTCAGGGCCAAAGACCTCCGGAACCTCATCCAAATCGGTTTCCCCCATCATCTTCGGCATTGCCATCACCTCTTTACTCGGTTTTCCCATCGCCAAAGTCCCGGCTTCCGAAACGTCCAATCGAATAACTTCCTCTTCTTCGGAATCCTCTACAATACGAATTCCATCAAATGCATTCTCTGTATCCTTATCCGCGGGCATCCTCTCTGCTTTATCCTAACCCGAAATGAGCATCGACGCAATGCCCGAGCGTCGCTACCTTCGAATTCCAACGCAACGTGGACAAAGCACGCATTCTCATTCTCTCAGCCAGCTTCGGCGACGGCCACAATACCGCCGCCCACCATCTGGCCCAGGCTCTGTCCCGTCGCAACACAGTCCGCATCGCCGATCCATGCGATCTGGGTAGCCCTAGGACCAATCGCTTTTTGTGCAAAATCTACCGTGAGGTCACTACTTACACCCCATGGCTCTGGGCCCTGATTTACCGATCCACCGACCGACAAGACTTCACCAAACCACTCCCTCTACTCAAACCAACCGAAGACGCGCTGGGCATTCTTCTCGACGAATTCCTCCCCGACCTCATCGTTTGCACCTACCCCATTTATCCATACATTCTCAAACGACTCTTCGAGATTCGAAAAAAAGTACCCATCGTCACTGTCATCACTGACTCGATTGAAATCAATGCAGCTTGGACGCGATCACCCTCGGATCACCTACTCGTCACCGACAACCACACCCGCGAGTCACTAATCACCCAAAAGATTGCACCGGAAAAAATCACCATCACCGGGTTCCCCGTCAGCCCCCGCTTTGGTGAACTCCCCAAACTCACCTCGGATGCGCACATCTCCCCCTTCAAAGTTCTCTACTTCCCCACCTCTCGCTCGCCTAATGTCCGCAAAATCATGCGGTCTGTTCTTGAACATGACACCCATATCACCGTTGTTCTAGGTCACAATGTCCGGCGTCTCTATCGCAAAGCTCACGAGATTAAACAGGAATACCCGCACCGCGTAACGCTCAAAGGATGGAGCAAAAAAGTTCCCGACCTTCTCTGCTCCCACCACCTCGTGGTCGGAAAAGCAGGTGGAGCCACCGTCCACGAAGCCCTCGCCGCGCAGTGCCCCATGTTGATACATCATATCGTGCCTGGTCAGGAAGAAGGTAACATCGAACTCCTCGAACGCCTCGAGGTCGGACGACCCGCAACCGACCCGCAAAAAATCAGCGACGCCATTGGCAGACTCCTCGGCAACAAAGGAGCACTCTGGCGTCAGCAAAAAACCAACCTCCTCGCTCACGCCATCCCGGACTCCGCCGCCAACGCCGCGAGATTCATTGAATCCAAGCTCCCCGATTCATGACCTTTCTTTTCGATATTGGCAATGTCCTCCTAAAACTTCATTTTGAGAACTACCGTGCCAAAGTCCTCGGTGACGCCAACGCACCCCTCCCTGATAAGCTCGGTGCTCTAAAAGACCCCTACGAAACCGGCCAAATTTCTGACAATGAATTCGTCACGAAATCACTCCAAATCTTAAAAAGTAACCTCAGCCCGCAAGATTACACCGAAGCCTGGCAGGACATCTTCTCTCCCAACAACCCCATGTGGGAAGTTGTCGAAAAGCTCCGGGCCGGCGGGCACCGCCTCATTCTCTTCTCAAATACCAACGCGCTTCACAGCACTTTCTTTTTGGAGAAATACGA
>MDTC01025476.1_pt1 | contig 11749 bp, 7 predicted proteins | sample 811181 | NCBI WGS metagenome assembly MDTC01 (sample SAMN05326644, study PRJNA326480) | marine metagenome | isolation source: seawater | place: Pacific Ocean: North | collected 2011
AAAGGAGGTGATTGCTTCCTGGCGATCGCCAGGTCTCTTGATGACTTAAAAGATGTTGGTTAACCAAGAATTTTTTTAGTGAACATATTCAGGCGCTAATCAGATTCGTGACCGCTGTGACTTCAAGTATCTCCACGACTGAAAGTCATCTTGTCGCCGGTATCTGTAACTTTTTTTCGGCAAGAGGCAGGAGGGTTTAGTGGTCCTAGGAGGTTGATCAATTTTGTGATGTGCTCCCCTCTGAAGCAAGTTTCAAAAACAGTGTGACCTCCTGTTACTAATCGATGCGATGGTAAGCACCGCAAAAGTGGAGCTTGGAATTGGATGCGCTGGATCCTCTTTGCAATCTTTTTGAGTCATGGAAATGATTGCTAGCAATGAAGACTGATTGAGATTTGACCACCTGCGTCTGTGTGGAAGTAACCAATGATGAAAGGACTTTTTGGTTTAACAAGCGGGCTTGAGAGTTGATTCCAGGAGGAGACCTTTTTATAAGTGAACAAATACATCCTCGATGACTTCCTCTGATTGCTTGAGCAAGGTCACTAGCGTGTCAGAACAAATGCTTTGACGATCCTTGGCCGCCGGCATGAAGGTTTTGCATCTTTTTCGCGGTTGTCTACTAACCGCCTTGTTGGTCTTTTCCTATTGCGGAGGACTACCAGTTGAGGCTGCAGACCTTTCCTTTTCAGCAGATGGTCACAGTTTTGTTGCCAATGCCGTTCGTGAGGTAGCTCCGTCGGTCGTACGAATTGACACCGAACGTTTGATTGAACGGCAGCCTTTTGACCCAAACCTGATTGACCCTCTCTTGAGGGATCTTTTGGGAGAACCGGGCTACGGTTTTGGCCCTGAACGACAGAGGGGTCAGGGGTCAGGGATTGTTATTGATTCACGCGGTCTTGTTTTAACCAATGCTCATGTCGTGGATCAAGTCAGCAACGTCAATGTGACGTTGTCTGATGGAGAACAACGAGATGGAGAAGTTGTTGGTCAAGACCCTGTGACAGACCTTGCACTTGTTCGTTTATCAGGACGTGCACTCCCTTCCCCAGCAACTCTTGGAGACTCAGAGGCCTTAGAGGTGGGTGACTGGGCCATTGCCTTAGGCACTCCCTATGGTTTGGAGAGAACTGTCACTTTGGGGATCGTCAGCAGTCTTCACCGCAATATCAGCAGTCTCGGGTTTTCTGACAAGCGTCTTGATTTGATCCAAACAGATGCAGCGATTAATCCAGGTAATTCGGGTGGACCCTTAGTCAACGCCGTTGGTGAAGTCATTGGTATCAATACACTCGTTCGCTCTGGGCCAGGCGCTGGCTTGGGCTTTGCCATACCGATTAATCTCGCTGCTCGTGTTGCTGATCAGCTTCAGAGAGATGGTGAGGTAGTTCATCCCTATCTCGGGGTCCAGCTTGTACCCCTCACCGCTCGGATTGCTCGAGAACACAATCGTGACCCCAATGCTCTCGTTGACTTGCCAGAGCGTTCAGGAGCGTTGGTCCAATCGGTTCTTCCAGACAGCCCAGCCCAGCGAGCAGGATTAAAGCGAGGTGATCTTGTGGTTCAAGCCGGCGAAGACACCATTCGTGATCCTCAAGATCTGTTGAAGCAGGTGGATAAAGCCGAGATTAATCAGCCACTTGTTTTACAGATACTTCGCAATGGGAACGATCTTCAGCTTTCGGTTAAACCTGCTCCTTTACCAGGGATGAGTTGAAACCTCTTGCTACGGTCTCGCCGTCTGTAGCTGATCGATGACGGATCTCCAAACTCAAATGAAGCAAGCCGTCGCGGAGGCGGCTGTAGCGCAGATTGGCGACGGGATGGTAATCGGCCTTGGTTCGGGCTCAACTGCTGCACTCATGATTCAAGGACTAGGGGCTCGACTGGCATCAGGGCAGCTTCACAACATTGTTGGAGTCACAACGTCCTTTCAAGGGGAAGTCCTTGCCGCTGAGTTTGGGATCCCCTTGCGTGACTTGAACGCGATCGAACGAATCGATTTGGCGATTGATGGAGCTGATGAAGTGGACCCCTCCTTTCAATTGATCAAAGGTGGAGGAGCCTGCCATGTCCAGGAAAAGCTTGTCGCTGACAGGGCAGATCGTTTCATTGTCGTGGTTGATTCCACGAAGCTTGTTGAACGTTTAAACCTGGACTTTCTTTTGCCGGTTGAAGTGCTTCCAGGCGCATGGGTGCAGGTTCGATCCCGTTTGAAAGGAATGGGGGGCGTCGCAGAACTCAGGATGGCGACGCGCAAGGCAGGACCTGTCGTAACTGATCAGGGCAATCTTGTGTTGGATGTGAAATTTGAGGCTGGGATCTCGGATCCGATTGCCCTGGAGCGTGATATCAACAATCTCCCAGGAGTCTTAGAAAATGGACTCTTTGTCAACCTTGCTGATGAAGTTTTAGTGGGGGAAATCAAAGATGGCGTTGCTGGCGTCCGCAAGATGGAGCGGCTTGTTTAACCCCACTCACTGAAGACGGATCCTTACTGAGTTGGCATGGCTGTGGAGACCCTCGCTCATAGCGAGAGTCTCCACAGCTATTCCAGTTGCATCCAGGGCTTCCTTGTTGAACTCGATGAGAGATGTGTGGCTCATGAATGTCTCCACGCTGAGGGCACCGCTGAAGCGTGCTGCCCCGCATGTTGGGAGAGTGTGATTAGGACCAGCTAAGTAATCTCCAACAGCTTCTGGGCTCCATGGGCCAATGAAAATGGCGCCAGCATGATTGACACGATCAGCCATCACCCTCGGTCTCTCAACAAGAAGTTCCAAATGCTCAGGGGCAAAGCGATCACTGAGAACTGCACAACTCTCTAAGTTTTCACAAATAACAATCAGTCCCCATTGACTGAGAGATTGTCGGCAGATGTGTTCGCGGGGATGCGACTCAAGCTGGCGTTCAATCTCCTGGGGAACAGACCGAGCCAGATCCGTCTCTGTTGTGAGAAGGATTGCTGCTGCCAAGGGGTCATGTTCTGCTTGAGCGAGAAGGTCAGCTGCCACTTGTTCTGGTTTGGCTGTTTGGTCAGCGATTACCAGGATTTCACTTGGACCTGCAAGGGAATCAATGCCTACCTGGCCGTAGACCGATTTTTTGGCCAAGGTCACGAAAAGATTGCCTGGACCACTGATCACATCAACTTTCTGAATTGATTCTGTGCCAAACGCAAGACCGGCGATGGCTTGGGCACCACCCACTCGATACACCTCACGAACACCAGCGATATGGGCTGCTGCGAGAACGGTGGTGTTGATCAACCCGTTTGCTCCAGCAGGAGTGACCATCGCAATTCTCTTGACACCCGCAGCTTTAGCAGGCACAGCATTCATCAACACAGTGCTTGGGTAAGCAGCCCTTCCTCCTGGGATGTAGAGACCAGCTGCTTGTACTGGACGCCATCGCCTGCCGATCTTCTCTCCATGAACTCCTGAAACGCTTAGATCGCTAGGACGCTGCCGCTGATGAAAATCTTGAATGCGCCGGTGAGCGAGATCCAAGGCATCACGAAGATTTGCAGGAGTCTTCCTCCAGGCCTCTTCCAAGAGGCCTGGATCGATTTGAAGAGGCTCTGGGCGGAATCCATCGAATTGCTCTGTGAGGCGGATTAGGGCTTGGTCTCCTTCCCGCTTCACTTGCTCCAAAATCGCCTGGACTCGTTGCTCAGCTTCGCTCTGCGTGGCTCCGGTTGTTCTGGCAGAGAGCCTGTCGAGCTCTTGTTCAGCTTGCTCAGCTGTGCTGATGCAGCGCATGAGACCGGCAGGCGGATGCTCATTGCTCAGCACTGTCATCATCTGCTCGTCGTTCTTGCTCAAACTAAGTGCACTGCGCACTACTCGACGAATGAACAGCAACGCAGTGAGCTAAGGTCACAGATTCTTGATCCAAATTACGGCTCTGTGGCCAATAACAAGTCATCAAAGAAGCGTGTCGAGATCGCCGAACGCAACCGCCTGCAGAACAAGGCGTACAAATCAGCGCTTCGCACTCTCATGAAACGCTGTCTCGCGGCTTGCAGTTCCTACAGTGAGGCTCCAGGAGATGAAGCTAAAACCTCATTGACAACAAGTATGAGTGCTGCTTTCAGTAAAATTGATAAGGCGGTGAAACGTGGTGTGATGCACCGCAACACTGGAGCACATCAGAAGTCTCGTCTCAGCTCTGCTGTCAAGCGTGCAATCGAACCTGGCGTTGGTTGATTTCCTTCCGACACAATGGGGCTTGAAGGCGCGTTTCAGGCCCTGATCTGATGTCCACCCCAACTTTGATAGACAGTCACTGTCACATTGTTTTCCGCACATTTGAGGATGACCTCGATGAGGTCGCTTCTCGTTGGCGAGATGCGGGAGTCACGTCTTTGTTGCATGCCTGCGTTGAGCCATCGGAAATTCCAGCAATAAGAGCATTAGCTGACCGTTTCCCAGAGATGCGTTATTCCGTTGGAGTTCATCCACTCGATACGGAGCATTGGGCAGACGACACGGTTGGTATCTTGCGCGATGCTGCTGGCGATGATTCTCGCGTCGTTGCGATTGGGGAACTAGGTCTGGATCTCTTCCGTGACAAGAATCTTGCCCAGCAGTTGTCAGTCTTGAGGCCTCAACTTGATCTCGCTGTAGAGCTGGATCTTCCAGTGATCATTCACTGCCGTGACGCAGCTGAGCCGATGATTGCAGAACTTCGTGAGAGAAAACCCAGCGGCAATTGCCCTCGAGGAGTCATGCATTGTTGGGGTGGTACTCCTTCGGAAATGGAGGCCTTTCTCGATCTGGGCCTCTACATCAGCTTCAGTGGCACGGTTACGTTCCCGAAAGCCTTAGACACACACACTTGTGCCAAAGAAGTGCCACAAGACCGATTTCTTGTTGAAACCGATTGTCCATTTCTTGCTCCAGTCCCTCGACGCGGCAAGAGGAATGAACCAGCGTTTGTGGCCTCCGTTGCTCAACGCGTTGCCGAACTGAGGGAGCAGTCCGTGATGGATGTGGCCGAGGCCAGCACTGCCAATGCCAGAAGATTGTTCGCGCTTCCCTGACAAAAGCTCCATAAAAGACATGATGAAAGTGTAAGATGTTAAATCGGCCTGGCCAAAGCACAGTTCCTGTGCCTCGGCCCCAGAAGCGTCCATTTCCTTCCGGTGCATTGACGACGTCAGTTATTCAGACCAAAAACCTCTAAAGCCCGGGAGTACGGCAGTCAATCCTTGATTGGGGTGGCTGTCGCTTCTTGTGTTGAAGGGATTTTTCGTGAATATCTAACGATCTCTCAGGCCTTTGTTCCCACTTTTCAACTGCAGGTCTCCGCATGAGCAGCAGCGCGATTCAAGTCGCCAAGACCGTCACTTATCTTCCCGATCTAGTCGAGGTGCAGCGGGCAAGTTTTAAGTGGTTTCTTGACAAGGGGCTGATCGAGGAGCTGGAGAGTTTTTCTCCTATTACGGATTACACAGGCAAGCTTGAGCTGCACTTCGTAGGAAGCGAGTATCGACTAAAGCGTCCACGTCACGATGTGGAAGAGGCCAAGCGCAGAGATGCGACTTTTGCTTCTCAAATGTATGTGACTTGCCGATTAGTTAACAAAGAGACTGGAGAAATAAAAGAGCAGGAAGTTTTTATTGGGGAACTTCCATTAATGACTGAACGTGGAACGTTCATCATTAATGGTGCTGAGCGGGTCATCGTTAATCAGATCGTTCGTAGCCCTGGCGTTTATTTCAAGGATGAGCAGGATAAAAATGGTCGTCGCACTTACAACGCAAGCGTGATCCCCAATCGTGGTGCTTGGTTGAAGTTTGAAACGGATAAAAACGACCTGCTGCACGTTCGTGTTGACAAAACACGCAAGATCAACGCCCACGTTTTGATGCGTGCGATGGGACTATCCGATAACGATGTTGTCGACAAGCTCAGGCATCCCGAGTACTACAAAAAATCGATCGAGGCCGCGAACGATGAGGGTATTAGTTCCGAGGATCAGGCGCTCCTGGAGCTCTATAAGAAGCTGCGTCCAGGTGAACCACCCTCTGTAAGCGGTGGCCAACAGCTCTTGCAGACCCGTTTCTTTGACCCCAAGCGTTATGACCTTGGTCGTGTAGGCCGCTACAAGATCAATAAAAAGTTGCGGCTCACGATTCCCGATTCGGTCCGGACCCTCACCCATGAGGATGTGTTGTCCACCCTCGACTACCTCATCAACCTCGAGCTTGATGTCGGTGGAGCAAGTCTTGACGACATTGATCATCTAGGGAATCGTCGGGTTCGCTCTGTGGGAGAGCTTCTTCAGAACCAGGTTCGCGTTGGCTTGAACCGGCTTGAGAGGATCATCAAGGAGCGAATGACAGTTGGTGAAACCGACTCACTAACTCCTGCTCAATTGGTGAATCCCAAGCCACTTGTGGCGGCGATTAAGGAGTTCTTCGGCTCCAGCCAGTTGAGCCAGTTCATGGATCAGACTAATCCCCTCGCTGAGCTCACCCACAAACGCAGGATTTCGGCTCTCGGCCCAGGCGGTCTCACCCGTGAACGAGCAGGCTTTGCTGTTCGAGATATTCACCCTTCGCATTACGGCCGTCTTTGCCCAATTGAGACCCCAGAAGGTCCAAACGCTGGTTTGATTAATTCGCTTGCCACGCATGCCAGGGTGAATGAATACGGCTTTATTGAGACCCCATTCTGGAAAGTTGAGAATGGTGTGGTTCAAAAGAGTGGAGATCCGATCTACCTCTCTGCAGACCTTGAAGATGAATGCCGTGTCGCACCTGGTGATGTTGCGACTGATTCTGGTGGCCAAATCTTGGCCGAGCTCATACCAGTTCGTTATCGACAGGATTTCGAAAAAGTGCCTCCAGAGCAAGTCGATTATGTGCAGCTGTCACCGGTTCAAGTGATATCTGTAGCGACATCGCTGATTCCCTTCCTGGAGCATGACGACGCGAACCGCGCTCTGATGGGATCCAACATGCAGCGCCAGGCGGTGCCCCTGCTAAGGCCTGAAAGACCACTGGTTGGCACTGGCCTAGAAACTCAAGTGGCCCGTGATTCAGGCATGGTCCCCATTTCACGGGTGAATGGCTCCGTCACCTTCGTTGATGCCACTGCGATTGTGGTGCGTGATGAAGAAGGCTTTGATCACACCCATTTCCTTCAGAAATACCAACGTTCCAATCAAGACACTTGTCTCAACCAGCGCCCCATCGTTCGACAGGGTGATCCAGTGATCATCGGGCAAGTTCTTGCTGATGGTTCAGCTTGTGAAGGCGGAGAAATTGCTCTTGGCCAGAATGTTCTGATCGCCTACATGCCATGGGAGGGATACAACTACGAGGATGCCATCCTTGTAAGTGAGCGTTTAGTTAATGACGATCTTTATACTTCTGTTCATATTGAAAAGTATGAGATTGAAGCTCGTCAGACTAAATTAGGACCCGAAGAGATCACCCGTGAAATCCCCAATGTTGCCGAAGAAAGCCTCGGCAATCTTGATGAGATGGGGATTATTCGTATCGGTGCCTTCGTAGAGAGTGGAGACATTCTTGTCGGCAAAGTCACGCCGAAAGGTGAGTCGGATCAACCCCCCGAAGAAAAACTGCTGCGTGCGATTTTCGGTGAGAAAGCCCGTGATGTTCGCGACAATTCTTTGCGAGTTCCCAGCACTGAACGTGGTCGTGTTGTTGACGTAAGGATCTACACCCGTGAACAGGGTGATGAGCTTCCCCCTGGTGCCAACATGGTCGTGAGAGTGTATGTGGCTCAGCGTCGCAAAATTCAGGTTGGCGACAAAATGGCTGGTCGCCACGGCAATAAGGGCATCATCAGTCGCATTCTTCCCCGTGAAGATATGCCGTACTTGCCTGATGGCACACCAGTTGACATTTGTCTAAATCCCTTGGGTGTGCCAAGTCGTATGAATGTGGGACAGGTCTTTGAGTTGTTAATGGGTTGGGCGGCTGCCAATCTCGATTGCCGCGTGAAAATCGTTCCATTCGACGAGATGTATGGTCCTGAGAAGTCCCAACAAACAGTTCAGGCATATCTCAAGGAAGCGGCGAGTCAGCCAGGAAAAGATTGGATTTACAACCCTGAAGATCCAGGAAAACTCCTGCTACGCGATGGACGGACTGGCGAACCCTTTGACCAACCTGTGGCGGTTGGATATTCCCACTTCCTGAAGTTGGTACACCTCGTGGACGACAAGATTCATGCGCGTTCCACTGGCCCTTACTCCTTGGTGACTCAGCAGCCATTGGGTGGTAAAGCCCAGCAAGGCGGCCAGCGTTTGGGTGAAATGGAGGTGTGGGCGCTTGAGGCTTACGGCGCCGCTTACACGCTGCAAGAATTGCTCACGGTTAAGTCGGACGATATGCAGGGACGCAACGAAGCTCTTAATGCCATCGTGAAAGGCAAGCCCATTCCCCGTCCTGGAACTCCCGAGTCGTTCAAGGTGCTGATGCGCGAACTCCAATCTCTGGGCTTGGATATCGCTGTATTCACCGATGAGGGCAAGGAAGTTGACCTGATGCAAGACGTGAATCCACGTCGTAGTACCCCAAGCAGACCCACGTACGAATCCTTAGGCGTCGCGGATTACGACGAGGACTGACGGATCAACGAACGAAACGACACAACCGCCTTCATTCTCAAACGTCAATGACCAACAGCAATCTGCGTACAGAGAACCACTTCGACTACGTCAAGATCACACTTGCATCACCCGATCGGGTGATGGAGTGGGGTCAGCGCACCTTGCCGAATGGACAGGTGGTTGGAGAAGTCACAAAGCCTGAAACCATCAATTACCGCACGCTCAAGCCCGAGATGGACGGCTTGTTTTGCGAAAAGATTTTTGGTCCTTCTAAAGATTGGGAATGCCACTGCGGTAAGTACAAGCGAGTCCGTCACCGCGGCATTGTGTGTGAGCGCTGTGGCGTTGAGGTCACAGAGAGCCGGGTGCGAAGGCACCGCATGGGGTTCATTAAGTTGGCGGCTCCCGTCTCCCATGTTTGGTACTTGAAAGGGATTCCCAGTTATGTGGCCATCCTTTTGGATATGCCTCTGCGGGATGTTGAACAGATTGTTTATTTCAACTGTTATGTGGTGCTCGATGCGGGCGATCATAAAGATTTGAAGTACAAGCAATTGCTCACGGAAGATGAGTGGCTTGAAATTGAAGATGAGATTTATGCTGAAGACTCAGAGATTGAAAATGAACCTGTTGTAGGTATCGGTGCTGAGGCCCTGAAGCAACTCCTTGAGGATCTTGAACTCAACGCGGTTGCTGAACAACTACGTGAGGATATTGCAAGTAGTAAAGGTCAAAAACGCGCCAAGTTGATTAAGCGCCTAAGGGTGATTGATAACTTCATCGCTACTAACGCCCGCCCTGAATGGATGGTGTTGGACGCAATTCCGGTTATTCCCCCAGATCTACGCCCAATGGTGCAGCTGGATGGAGGCCGTTTTGCGACCTCTGATCTCAATGACTTGTATCGGAGGGTTATCAACCGAAATAACCGTTTGGCCCGTCTTCAGGAGATTCTTGCTCCTGAAATCATTGTCCGCAATGAAAAACGGATGCTCCAAGAGGCAGTTGATGCCTTAATTGATAACGGCCGACGCGGTCGCACTGTTGTTGGAGCTAATAATCGTCCGCTTAAGTCACTGAGCGACATTATTGAAGGCAAGCAGGGTCGTTTCCGCCAAAACTTGCTTGGTAAACGTGTTGATTACTCCGGTCGTTCCGTCATCGTGGTGGGACCCAAGCTGAAGATGCATCAGTGTGGTTTGCCTAAGGAGATGGCAATCGAGCTCTTCCAGCCTTTTGTGATCCATCGCCTCATTCGTCAAAACATCGTCAACAACATCAAGGCGGCCAAGAAGCTGATTCAGCGCGCTGACGATGAAGTGATGCAGGTGTTGCAGGAGGTGATCGATGGTCACCCGATCATGCTGAATCGCGCTCCCACTCTTCACCGGCTAGGCATTCAAGCTTTTGAACCCAAGTTGGTGGATGGCCGAGCGATTCAACTTCACCCCCTGGTTTGTCCAGCGTTTAACGCTGACTTTGATGGTGACCAGATGGCCGTGCACGTGCCACTAGCAATCGAGGCACAAACGGAAGCGCGCATGTTGATGTTGGCTAGCAACAACATTCTCTCTCCAGCAACAGGTGATCCAATCATCACGCCTTCCCAAGACATGGTGCTTGGTTCGTATTACCTAACGGCTCTGCAGCCCCAAATGCACCCTATTGAGTTCGGTGATCGCTCCCGCACTTACTCCAGCCTTGAAGATGTGATTCACGCATTTGAGGACAAGAGAATCACCCTGCATGACTGGGTCTGGGTGCGCTTCAACGGGGAGGTTGAGGATGAAGAAGAGCGTGAAGAGCCGATCTCTAGCGAGACCCTCAGCGATGGCACGCGCTTTGAACAGTGGACCTATCGCCGTGATCGCTTCGACGAAGATGGCGCTTTGATTAGCCGTTACATCCTCACGACTGTGGGACGTGTGGTGATGAATCACACGATCATCGACGCGGTGGCAGCCACCTAAAGCCCCTCTCTCAAAGCTTTTCCTTTCCTTCTGTTCCAAGCGCTGTCATGACCTCAACTCCTTCAAAATCTCGCAAGTCCGCAAAGGCCACTAAAGCTGCCAAGGCTGCAGCTGCTGCTGCTCATGCCAAATCTCGAGCGTTAGCCAAAACGCCACCTCCGTTCCGCAACCGTGTTGTTGATAAAAAGGTCCTGAAGGAACTTGTTGCATGGGCCTTCAAGAATCACGGAACGGCTGCGACCGCTTCGATGGCCGATCAACTCAAGGATCTCGGTTTCAAGTACGCCACTCAGGCGGCTGTGTCGATTTCGGTGAACGACCTCAAAGTTCCCGCTGCGAAGAAAGATTTACTCGATCAGGCTGAAGAACTCATTACCGAAACGGAGGAGTCCTACCGGCTCGGTGTGATTACAGAGGTTGAGCGTCACACCAAGGTGATCGATACCTGGACTGAGACCAACGAGCGCTTGGTTGATGCTGTTAAGAAGAACTTCAACGACAACGATCCGCTCAACTCGGTTTGGATGATGGCCAACTCTGGGGCTCGGGGCAACATGTCCCAAGTTCGTCAGCTGGTGGGCATGAGGGGTTTGATGGCAAACCCTCAAGGGGAGATTATTGACCTTCCGATTCGCACCAATTTCCGAGAAGGACTCACGGTCACGGAGTACGTGATCTCTTCGTACGGCGCCCGTAAGGGATTGGTGGACACTGCGCTGCGTACGGCTGACTCCGGCTACCTCACACGCCGTTTGGTGGACGTTGCCCAAGACGTGATCGTCAGAGAGGACGACTGCGGCACCATGCGCTCGATCATGGTCAAGGCAGAGGATGGTCGTTTTGGCAATCGTCTTGTCGGACGATTGACCGCCGATCAGGTGCTTGGAGCTGATGGTGAGGTCATTGTTGAGCGCAACACTGAAATCGATCCACCCCTCTCTAAACGCTTTGAAGCTGCCGGCGTCTCCGCGTTGATGGTGCGTTCTCCGCTCACATGCGAAGCGAATCGTTCCGTATGCCGCAAGTGCTACGGCTGGGCTCTCGCACACAATCACCTTGTTGATTTGGGCGAAGCGGTTGGAATCATCGCGGCTCAATCCATTGGTGAGCCTGGTACCCAGCTCACGATGAGAACATTCCACACCGGTGGTGTGTCAACGGCCGAGAGTGGCGTGGTGCGCTCAAAA
>MDTC01270850.1_pt1 | contig 11748 bp, 14 predicted proteins | sample 811181 | NCBI WGS metagenome assembly MDTC01 (sample SAMN05326644, study PRJNA326480) | marine metagenome | isolation source: seawater | place: Pacific Ocean: North | collected 2011
TGGCCCTGTAGTTCAATGGATAGAATAGAAGTTTCCTAAACTTTAGATACAAGTTCGATTCTTGTCAGGGCTACTATGAAAATACTTTTTTTTATATCACTAATAATAAACATAGAGTCCTCTAATAGTTCACAGAGGGGTCTCAAATATTATAAAAGTGGAGATTATATAAAAGCAATAAATTATTTTTTAAGGGAGAAAAAAAATAAAAGAAAGTTTAAAAACTATTTCTATCTTGGTCACTCATATTCCTTGACAAATGATAATGAGAGTGCAATAAAAATGTACGAAAAGGCTTTGGAAGGAAATTTTAAAAAAAGTATAATTTATTTTGAAATGGGTATGTCCTACTTTCTAATTAATAAAAGTGAAAAGGCACTTCAAAACCTGAACTTAGCTTTAAAAAATGATCCTAATAATGTTAGTTATTTGATAAATAGAGGATCAATTAAATATGACTTAGGATTAACAAAATCTGCATGCAGGGATTGGATTAAAGCCAACATTTTAAAAAATGACTCAATTGATCTTGAATTAATTAATATTAATTGCAACTAATCTTTTTTCTTAAAATCTCCATTTTTAATAGCCTTTATAAATTTTACCCAAGCAAATGGGTTCAATAATGGATTTGATGGAAGTTGAAATTTTGTTGATGTTGAAAGCATTTGTTGATCCATAAAATATTTATAATTCATATTAGCACTCATAGGCTCGTTATTGTACATTCGTCTAAGTAAGTCTTTGTCTAAAGATCTATTTAAGTTATCTAGATCTACTCTATTCGGAAGTTCAATTGCTAAGACAGCTTTTTTAAATAAATCCTCTGTTGGATATGGAAATATTTCTAATTCAGGCAAAATTGTAGTATCAGGCTTTAATTCAATAAATAAAGTTACCGACTCTCCTTTATCTCCTGGCATTATAAAATTTTGCTTTTGATATCCAACTGCACTCACAATAATACTGTCGCCTTGTATAACAGGCATCGCAAAGTATCCATAAGGATTTGATGTTGTTCCTCTACCTGCTTTTGGTACATATATATGTACCCCTCCAACACCTGATATACTATCCTGACCTACAACAACACCAGATAGTTGAATAATTTTTTTTTGACCCTGAGCAAGGCTTTTATAATTATAAGCCAAAATCAAAATCAATAAAAATGGAATAATATGAATTATTTTTTTAAACATAAAAAATGTAAAACTTAAAATAGATGCTAAATTACTTAATAAATATTTTTTTTTTGTTTAGAATGTGAAGATATAACATTATTTAACTAGGTATGAGGTTAAAAAAATTTAATATTGAATACGGAAAAACAGTTTTTAAATCATTATCTGATGTTTCAAGAATTAGAATTCTAAATATTTTATCAAATAGAAAAGAAGCAACAATTACAGATCTTGAAATAATTTTAGATTTTACTCAAACAAAAACCTCTAGACATGTTAATTATCTAAAAAATTCTGGACTGTTGAATTTTAGAAATCAAGATCAATTTATTTTTTATTCTTTGAGAGAGGAAGCACTAGATATAATTGATCAAATATTTGATTATTTAGATAAAGATTTACAACTTAAAGAAGATCTTGAGGCGTACGATATAATGTTTAATAATAGAGAGTTAGCAATTAATAAATTAGAATTAAAATCCTGGAGATAAATTAAATATAGTAAAACATGAGCAATGCTTTTTTTGAAATACCAATTCCAATTAATGAGCCAATTAAAGAGTTTAGAGAAGGTTCAATAGAAAAGATAGAACTTTTAGATACGATCCAAGAAATGAAAAAAAAAGAGATCGATATACCAATGATTATTGGTGGAAAAGAAATAAAAACAAACCAAAAAATTGAAATTACGGCACCCCATAATCATAAACTTAAACTTGGAACATTTAATGAGGGAGATAAATCACATGTTAAAATGGCAATTAATGCAGCTCTTGAAGCAAAAAAAGAGTGGGCATCTATGTCATGGCAATCTCGCTCATCTATTTTTCTTAAAGCAGCTGAACTTATTGCTGGACCATACAGATCTAAAATCAACGGATCGACTATGCTTGGTCAATCCAAAAATGTTTTTCAAGCTGAAATAGATGCTGCATGTGAGTTTATTGACTTTCTAAATTTCAATGCTTCTTACATGGAAGAAATTTATAAAAACCAACCTGAATCTTCAAACGGGATGTGGAATAGACTTGATTACAGACCTCTTGAAGGGTTTGTATTTGCTATTAGTCCATTTAATTTTACATCAATCGCAGGAAACCTCTGCGCAAGTCCTGCTCTAATGGGTAACACTATCGTATGGAAACCTGCATACCCTCAAATATATTCGGCTAATATAATTATGGAAATTTTTAAAGAGGCAGGATTACCTAATGGTGTAATTAATATTATATATGTTGACGGACCTATTGCTGGAGATGTGATTTTTAAACATAAAGATTTTGCTGGATTACATTTTACTGGAAGTACAGCTGTCTTTAAAAATTTATGGAAAGAAATTGGAAATAATATTAACAGATATAAATCATATCCAAGAATTGTTGGAGAAACAGGAGGAAAAGATTTTATAATAGCTCATAAATCTGCTAATACAAAGGAGGTTTCAACCGCAATAATTAGAGGTTGTTTTGAGTTTCAAGGGCAGAAGTGCAGTGCCCCGTCAAGAATTTACATAGCAAAATCTATATGGAATGATGTTAAAAAAAATTTAATTCAAGATATTAAAGACATTAAAATCGGAGATCCAGAGGATTTTGGAAATTTTATGAATGCAGTTATAGAGGAGAAGGCATTTAAAAAAATAATTTCATATATAGATGATGGGAAAAAAGATTCAGATCTAGAACTATTGATAGGTGGAAATTATGATGATAGTAAAGGTTATTTTATTGAGCCAACTGTTTTCGTTACTAAAAATCCGAATAATAAATTAATGGAAGAGGAAGTTTTTGGACCTGTGACCTGTATATATGTGTATGATGATAATAAGTTTAAGGAAACACTTGTGCTTGTAGATAAAACATCTCCATATGCTTTAACGGGTGCTGTATTTGCAAAGGAACAAACTGCAATTGATCTTGCAAATAAATTACTTGAATATGCCGCAGGCAATTTTTATATAAATGATAAGCCAACGGGAGCAGTTGTTGGACAACAACCGTTTGGTGGAGGTAGAGCATCAGGGACAAACGACAAGGCTGGATCGTATCTTAATCTACTTAGATGGGTTTCTCCTAGAACTATAAAAGAAGTTTATAATACACCTAAAGATTATAGGTATCCTTTTATGGATTGATTAGTTTAGCGGATAATTTTTCTACATGAAAAATATAATCTGCTTTATTTTTTTTCTTCTAATTAACATTAATAAATGCATATCTCAAAGGGTTATTGATGTTCCTTTTATCAATGATGAAAAAATTAAACTTGATGGGTTTTTAGATGAAAAAGAATGGGAAGATAGTAAAAAATTAAGTTTAGATTATGAGACTGAACCTGGATATAACACTAAACCAATAGTTGAGACAGAAGGATATATTCAATATTCTGAAAACTATATCTATGTTGCATTTCGTGCTAAAACAAATGAACCTGTTAGGGCTGCAGTTAGAAAAAGAGATGATTTAGGATCACTAGGAAATGATCTGATTGGTATCAGTATAGATACTTACGGTGATGGCAGGAATAATATATTTATTGGTTGTAACCCTTTGGGATCTCAACTCGATGTAAGAATTCTCAATAGCTTAACCGAAGAAGGAAGATATGATTTGGCATATGACCTTGAATTTGAGTCAATAGGTGTTATCGGAGATAATGAATATTTTGTTGAACTTAAAATTCCTTTTTCATCAATCTCATTTTCAAATAATAAAACCCAAAAATGGAAATTTAGTTTCAACAGAAGATATCTTGATTATGCAATTTCAACAAGCAAAGAAGACAGAAATAATTCGTGTACAACCTGTCAATTAAATGATCTGATTGTCTTTGATAAATTTAGAGTTAAGAAAAAATTTGATCTATTACCATATGTATCTTCAAATATAACGGGAAGCAGAAATGGTAATTCAAATACAATTAATTACCAAAAAATTAAACCAAGTATTGGCTTAGGTGTAAATGCTGAATTATCAAAAACCCTATCCCTTGAATTAACATTAAATCCTGATTTTTCTCAGGTTGAAGCTGATGTCACAAGAGTTGATGCAAACTCTTCATACTCACTAAGCTATCCAGAAAAAAGACCATTTTTTAATAACGGTATAGACATATTAAATCTTAACTCTAATGATTTACAGCCCTTCTATTCAAGATCTATTAATGATCCACTGTATGCCTTAAAAATATTAAATCAAGGGAAAAGTTCAAGATTTCTATTATTATCATCACTTGATAGAAATTCTCCATACCTTATTGCAGGAAATGACAAATCATACCTTGGTGAAGGTGGAAAAAGCATAATCAATATATTTAGATACCAACATCTACTTGGAAAGGGTTCTAAAATAGGATTTTTATCATCGAGTAGGATCTATAGTGGTGGCGGATATGGTAATTTATTTGGACTTGATGGATTAATTCAGATATCTAAAAATATTAGGTTTGCCTTTGATATTCTCAAAAACTTAAATCTTGAACCAAGTAAAAACTGGATTGATTCAAATGAATTCTTTGGAGAAAATACTATAAGTCTAGATGGCGAAAAATTCAATGGGACTGGAATTTCATTAGGTATTACTCGTAAAACAGAAAGATGGACTACTTATGTTGGCTACAAACATATTGATCCAAATTATAGGACAGATGTAGGATTCGCTGTAAAGAATGATAGAAAATGGATTACTTTACTTCAATCACACAATAAGTTTTGGGATAATGGTTTTATAAAAACTGCCTCATTAACAATCAAGAAGGATATTTTATATGATTTTACAAATAATCTTGATATTATGTCCCTTGATGGAAGTATAAATACTAGATTCAAAGGAAATACTGAATTCTCATATTATTATGATTATGATTTCATTACAAACTACTTAGGAGTCGATTATAAAAATTATGGAACGAGTAGATTAGGTATAAGTACTAAACCCATTGAATTTTTGAATCTTATTTCAAATATAAGATTTGGAAAAGATATAGCATTTAATTCTGATAATCCTGAGGTCGGAAGAGAGCTTGATTTGTATTTTAATTTAACTTTTCAAATTACTGATAATTTCTCAATATCAAATATCTTTAATAAATCCAGACTCAAAAATTTAAAAAATGATAAATATTATTTTGATGGCTACATTTATAGAATTGATACTAAATATCAATTCTCTAAAACAATAGGTGTAAGATTAACATCAGAAATTAATACTTTTAATAATTCTCTTTTCTTTCAACCCTTATTTGAATGGATCCCCAATCCTTTTACAATCTTTTATGTTGGAGGAAATCAAAATTTTATGAAAGAAAAATACTATAGTATAGATAACTCTCAAGTTTTTATAAAATTTCAGTATCTAATTAGTTTATAAAACAATTAAAATAGGTATCACGTATCTTTTACGTGAAAATTACTAAAAATAAAAGAAGAGAATTTCTGAAAACTGCTGGTTCTTCAGCACTTTTTACAGCATTAGGAACATCTTTTTTTTCAAGTTGTAGTGAAGCAGAGGAAACTATTGACGAAATATCTGATGACGAAAAAACTGAAGAAAATACTGAAACTAGTGTAGGATTTACAGTTGATGGTAGTGTTTATACCATAGATTTAAATCACCCATCTTTTTCATCACTAAAAATTCAAGGAGGCTGGAAACGATTTGATCAGGGAGCTATGTTAATTGTTAATGTTGGACAAAACATAATAAGAGCTTTTACGAGTGTGTGTCCCCATGCAGGATGTAGAACTAGTTGGGGATACTCAAACAATAATTTTAGATGCGGTTGTCATGGAGCATTATTTAATAATCAAGGTTCAGTATTAAGCGCTCCAGGAGGAACAGGAGATTTAGATTCTTACACTGCTGTAATAGAAAACAATACACTCATAGTCTCAAAATAATTGTTATTTTCTTAAAATTTATTATTTATTTATAAATCAGTATAGCTTAATTCAAATAATGGATTTAAATCTAATTTTCAGTAGTGAAATTAAAAATTTAAATTTATTAGATTTAATAATGGAAATAACAATAACTAAGATATTAATAGCTTTTTTTATTTTATGGATGGTTTACTTTTCTCTAGGAGCATTTGCAAACATGACAGAAGATAAAATTCTACTAAACATTTTTAAATCATTTAAGTATATAATAGGTGTCATTTCAATTATCTTATTATGTATTTACATGTTTTACTAAAAATTATTTCTATAATATTTATTTTATTTTTCATTCCTTTTAGTGTTCTATCAAAAAATACTATATCACTTACTGTCATTGATAAAATTGATGGATCTGCTCTAGAAAATATAAAGATCAATATAGGTAATGATATTATTTACACAAACGAAAAAGGAATTGTCACAGTCAATCCTAGCAAATTACCAATAACCATTAGTATAAATGATTTTAGATATTATTCTAAAGAAATTGAGTTGGATAATTTTAGAAATAAAACGATTGAACTTATTCATAAAGGTTTTATTCTTGACGACATAATTATCAACTCCAATTTTTATCCAAAAAGATTCAAAGATAATAATTCATCAACTTCGATAATTGATGATCTTGAATTCAGAAAGAATGAGGGAGAGTTTTTAATTAATACACTTAATCAAACTTCAGGCTTGTATACACATTCTGCAGGATACAATACAAATAGAATTACTATAAGAGGTATGGGTTCGAGATCTCAATATTCAACAAATAAGATAAAATCATACCTTAATAATATTCCCCTATCTAATGGTGTAGGTGAAACAACAATTGAAGATTTTGGAATAGATATATTAGATCAAATAGAAATAAATAAAGGACCCAACTCAAGTATCTATGGTTCTGGTCTTGGTGGTAATATTATTCTTAAAACCTCTAAAAGTTTTGATAAAACTGTTAAGATAAAATCCATATTTAAGTCATTCAATACTTATCAAAACAGTATATCTGTTTCAAGAAAAATTAACAGATTAAACTTACTCTTTAACTTTGAAAAGATTAAAAGTGATGGATATAGGGACAACAACTCTTATAATAATAATAGATTTTTTACAAGTATTAATTATGAAATAAATGATAATTACAGCCTAGAGTTTATAAATTTTTTTAATACAGCAGATGCATTTATACCCTCTTCATTAAGTTTGGAAAATTTTCAAAATAATCCATCAAGTGCCGCATTTACTTGGGGAAATGTTCAAGGGGGAGAAGATTATAACAGATCATTATCTGGAATAACATTTAATTTTAAAAGGAATAAATACAAATCGATTACTACATTTTTCTATAAGACATTTGACAATGATGAGAAAAGACCGTTTAATTATTTGATTGAGGATAGTGATTCATTTGGATTTAGACATATTGGTCAATTATCGATAACTCCTTTTGACCTTAGTTATGGTTTTGAATATTCCAACGAAAATTATTTATTCAGCACATGGGATGAATATAGAACTGCAAACGAGAGAATAATATCTCAGCAAACTCAAGACAGAAAGAATTATAATTTTTTTATGCAGATTGATAAAACCTTTAAAAATTCATTTTTGACTTTTGGTATTGGATCTAATAAAATTAATTACGATTGGATTGATAATATTAATTCTAATTCACTAAGCTACAGTACGAAAACAATTATATCCCCGAGAATATCATATAATATTAATTTGAATAATAACTCAATATTTGCAAATATTAGTCACGGGTTTTCTTCTCCTAATATTGATGAAACTCTCGATGAAAATGGAATTGTAAATCCAAATATAAAACCAGAAACTGGTTGGAATTATGAGTTAGGACTCATAGGATCTACAAGAAATAACATCCTTTCATATAATGTTGGAATTTATTATGTTGATATCAAGAATCTTTTGGTAGCACAGAGAACAGGTCTCGATACATTTACAGGGGTTAATGCTGGGAAAACATCTCACCCAGGACTAGAAGCAACAATAAACTTTTCATTATATAGAAGTGAAAAATTTTCTGTTACATCATCAAATAATTTTTCTAAATACTGGTATGTATTTAAAGATTTTAACAACAGAGGCAATGACTTCTCTAAAAATAAATTAACCGGTGTACCCACCCACACGACTAATTCAAAAATTAAAATAGATTTTAAAAATTATATTGCTCAAGTTTCATTTCAAAATGTAGGGAAATTACCAATGAATGATTCAAACGAATTATTTACTGATGCATATTCACTTTTTAACTTTAAGTTATCAAAACTTTTTTCAATAAATAAGTTAGACATAGATATATCAACTGGAGTTAATAACTTGTTTGATAAAAGTTATGCATCAGGTATTGTAATAAATGCGATTGGTTTTGGAGGTAGAGATCCAAGATACTACTACCCAGGTTTACCAAGAAATTATTATATATCTTTATCACTAAGTATATAATATTATGAAAATCAATTTTAGTAAAGTTCAATCCTATGGTATTGAGGGAATGGTTATTTTATTTAGTGTGATTCTTTCATTTTATGTTGAAGGTCAGAGAGATTTAGCTGAAAAAAATGATAATAAAGATAAGCTCATCCTAGATTTAATAAATTCAATTGATGAAGATTTAGAACAAATTCAAAACATTAATGAAACAGTATCTAATGCTGTTCAAAATATTAATGATATTCAATCAGACATTAATTCCGACGATTACAATCCAAAAAAGAGTGAATTAATTTCAAAAGCAATCACAGCAAATGTTGGAACGTCTTTTTTTCCACAAAAAGGAATATTTAATCAACTAATTTCCACCGGAAGTTTTGAGTTAATAGATAGCCAGGAGCTAAAATCTATATTATTACGTCTTTTTAATCATCAAAATGAAAGGAATATAGCTATATCAACATCAATTGACTTTTTTAATATTGAATATCAAAATAATATTTACAGTAAGTTTAGAATAGATACAGAATACAATAGCCTTGATGGCGAATACTATGGCAAACAAGTTCTAAGAAATTTTCAATTTGATAAAGAATTTTATTATTCAAATGAATTTTATGGATTACTTTCAAGAGCTAAACAATGGGGAAATATGTACATTAGACTTTTAAATGATATTGAAGAAAATTACAAACAAGCCAGAATTTACGCTGAATATGAAATATCCAACAAATAATTATGAGTATTATCGATAATATTAAAAAATACTCAGTAGAATCTTTGGTTATCTTATTCAGCATAATTTTATCATTTTATATTGAAGGTAGAAGAGACTTAGCAGAGAAAAATTCAAATAAAAATAAACTCATTACTGATCTAATAAATACGATTGATGAAGATCAAAAACAGCTTGATTATATAAAATCAGAGATGAATAGATCATCTAAAATTATTAATGAATTACAAGGAGATATAATATCTAGAAATAAAAATTTATCAGAGAAAGAGATTATAAATAGATTGACAGAGATTAATATTATGTATTCGTATTTTGCTCAAGAAGGTATTTTTAATCAACTCATCTCAACCGGTAGTTTTGAATTAATAGAAAAACCTGAACTTAAACTTTTGCTTTTAAAAATTTATAATCACCAAAATGACAGAAATACTTCAATCTCTGTTTTAATAGATAATTTTGCAGTTGACTTTTTTAATCAAGTATATTCAAAATTTCGCATTAATATTGATCAAAATAATTTAGAGGGAGAAATCTATGGTGTTAAACAACTTACAAATTATAATTTTAATGAAGAGTATTATTTTTCAGATGAATTCTTTGGATTGTTAACTAGAGCTGAAATTTATGTGAATAACTATTCTAGGCTCATTAGTGATATAAGTAATAATCTAAATCAAGCTAAAATATATGCAGAGTACGAAATAAAAGATTAGTAAAGAAGATATTTTTTAGAATTATTTCTCCATCCTGCTTGAGACTTGTAGTCTACAAAAAAAACCTTTAGGTCAGCTTGTGATGTATAATCTGAAAAGAAAATTTTCTTATCTGATTTAGACTCATTATCAACAAAAAACCATAAACCAACATTTTGTTTTGCTTGAGAAATATATTCAACCTTATAAACTAACAAATCGGCTTGTGATTTAAATTGCGTGACAAAAACATTAATGTCAGCTTGGGACTTATATTTTGTTGAGTAAATTTTTTGACTAAAAGAATTATTACATATAAATAGAAAAAAGATCAAAATTATAAATCTCATATAAAAAAATTCACTTTTTTTCTTCAATTGATGTAAAAATAGAAAAAGCCATCGTATTTGCTGATTTAGCATATTTCGTTGCTTCTCTAGTTTCTTTTTTAATCTCTTCTAGTTCGAATGTATTATATTCTATTCTTGAAACTATATCATTTAATTTATTTCTTGTCTCATAATTTTGATATGATAAAATGATTAGACCCAAAAATGTTAGATTCTGAAAATTAAAATAACCTCTTGTTCTTAAAAAATTTTTCATGTTTAAATAAGTTGTTTTGAATTTTTTAACTAAATATTAATTAATTATTAAAACTAAAAATAGATAAAATATAACTATGTTGATATCTTTAAATAAAATTATATTTTATATATTAATTTATACTTATGATAAAATTCCTAACCTCAATTTTAATGTTAATCTTATTTAACATTAATATTGAAAGAAAACTCTCTGGATTTTGGGAATCGACTGATCCTGATCAAAAAAAATATCTTATTTTTAATGAAAATGGATTATTAAAAGAAATAACTGAAAATCAAATAAAGAATTATAGATACAAAAAAAATGAAAATTTTATTGAAATGGAGCTTGAAAATGGAAGCTCAATAGAGAGTTCATTTTATATTAATGCTGATACATTAACAATTCAATATTTTGAGGATGGTAAATCCATAAGGAATCAATATGTAAGAAAAAAATTAGCTCTTTAAGTGAAAAATAAAAAGGAACAATCAAAAGGTCAATTAGCTCAGATAGCAAGGAGAAAAAATACAACAAAAATTAAACCCTCTGGAAAAATTTATAAGAGATCAAAAAAAATAGATGATGAATAAATTATTTTTAATTGGATGCCTTCTAATACCAAATTTACTTTTATCACAAAGTGATGAAAAGATTAAAAAAATAACTTATTCTACCATTCAGAATAATTGGGATAGGTTTTTTGAAATGCTATCAATACCTAATGATGGGTATGACACTCCAAATATTGAAAAAAATATAATATGGTGTGAGGAAACATTCACAGAACTTGGTTTTGATGTTGAAAGGGTAATGGCCGAAAGTACTAGCCCTATGATGCCAAATCATCCGCTATTAATTGCAAATAGGTTTATCTCGAAAAACTACAAAACTGTTTTGATTTACTTTCATATGGATGGTCAACCCGTTGATCCAAGTAAGTGGAACCAAGAGAACCCATTTATTCCGATACTTTCAGAGAACATTGATGGTAAATGGGTAGAAATTGAAAGAGATAAAATCAAAAACAATCCAAATCCAAATTGGAGAATTTTTGGTAGATCAACTAGTGATGATAAAGGACCTCCTATGATGTTGGTTAATGCATTAGAGGTTCTTGAAAAGCTAAATAAGGAACCTAAATTCAATATTAAA
>MDTC01043921.1_pt1 | contig 11746 bp, 10 predicted proteins | sample 811181 | NCBI WGS metagenome assembly MDTC01 (sample SAMN05326644, study PRJNA326480) | marine metagenome | isolation source: seawater | place: Pacific Ocean: North | collected 2011
AAGATTCCAAAATCTCGTATTGGGTCTATCCATACGATTATTATCTAGATATAAACCAACTTGTTTTCTTTGAACACCTTCATTTTTTATTTTAATAAGAGCACTCTTACCAATAAAATTAAAATCATTATTTAAATCAATAAACTTATCCATTCCAAGTTCTAAAGGGTTTGTATTGATAGACATATCAGCATGATAAGAAAGCATACCTCCTTCAATTCTTCTTATTGTTGATGTGTGTCCTGGTTTTAAACCCATGGGTTCTCCAATCTTCATGATATGATCATAAAGCTTATTGCCAACTTTAGAGTCAGTAAGAAATATTTCATATCCTAATTCACTAGACCAACCTGTTCTCGATATAATTAAATCAGTATTGTGAAATCTAAATTCCTTAAACCAATAATATTTTAAGTCTATTATTTTTTCTCCAAATATTTTAATCATAATTTCTCGTGATTTAGGGCCTTGAAGTTGGAGCGGAGATACATCAGGCTCAGTTATCTCAACATCATAATTAGAATTAGCAGCCAAACCTTGAGCCCAAAAAAGAATGTCACTATCTGCAAGTGAAAACCAATATTTATCTTCACTTACTTTTAATAAAATTGGATCATTTAGAACACCACCACTTTGATTTACTAATATTACATACTTGCATTGTCCTACCTTCATGTTTGATAAATCTCTTGGAGTCATCATCTGGACAAATTTACTAGCATCAGGTCCTTTAACTTGTACTTGTCTTTCAACAGCAACATCGCAAAGAATGGCATCATTTATTAAATTCCAAAAATTTTGTTCTGGATCACCGAAATCTCTTGGTATATACATGTGGTTATAGACAGAGAAGTCTTTTGCTCCCCACTTAACTGTGGCATCAAAAAAAGGACTTTTTCTAATTTGTGTTCCAAAACCAAAGTCTTTCATTTTATTTAGCTCCCCATAATGAAATATATATTTACGTTAATACTCTTTTATAGATTATTCAATTTATTTTTTTAGATGATAAAATTAGCTAATGAAATCAATAATAAGCACTTTCTTAATTATTTTTAGTTTCAATGTTTTTGCCGAATTTGATACTAAATGTTCAGTCCTAATAACAAAACGACTTCAGTCATCAGAAGATGCTTATAAAGATGCTCTAAACAAAATTAATTCTTGTAATAAGTATGATATTTTGTCTATAACAAGCTTTCTTGAAGAATCAATAAGTAAAGTATATATAACCGACCTTATACAAACTTACTGTATGTTTGATCATCAAATCATTACTTTGATTGATTCTAGTACTAGCAATATGAGCTGTGTTCACAGAGGGCAAGCTCGCGTTGAGAGAAAATTTAACGCAATACAGTAATTATTGTTACGTAGAATTAACAATAAGTTTCAAACCCTTAATATAAAAGTCTTATAAATTCAGTTTAATACTTATCGAAAGTACTCCTCGATGAATAATCAATACTTTCATTGATAGCAGGTTTCCCCCTGACCTGCTATCAAAATTTTAGATATAAAGATTACATCCCATACAGACCAAAACTATCACTGATGGTAACCATATTATTGGTCTAATCATTTTAAATCTATATAAATCTACAATCGCCCCTAATAAATATAGAACTCTTAAACCTAACCAAGTTTGGGCTAGCATTAGATTATCAATATCCATAATAACTGAAAGAACAGCTAAAACTAGAAATACTGGAAGAGATTGTCTCAAGTTATCACCAGCCAAAGTCATTCTTTCAGACAAAGCTGTCTTTGCTGAGATATCACCACCAGTATATGTCCACTGAATAAATGGTACCTTATGAAGCGAAAAGCTCATCACTAAAAAAAGATGTAATATATAAAACATTACTGCACATATAATTAGATTAGTCATATTAATTTCCTATTTGATTGTTTATTAATACTAATAGATTTATATGTAGTTTCAATAAAAAACTAAGAATTAATTAAATCAATATCTTCTTGTTTTAGTAAACTTTTATCAATTGAATTTATTAACGGCTTAAGATGTTTAGCATATGGTTTCCATCTTCCCATACCCTTTTTATTGATTGGTTGTCTAACTTGTTCAGAACTTGCAGTTCTAACTGATCGTTCAGTTTTATGAAAAGATATACAAGCATCTTCAAACGGTAATTCTAAAAAGCTTAATATTCTTCTTACTTGGCCTTCCAAGTCATCAATCACATCTTCATTATTTACCCTTAAAATTTTATTTGGCAGTATATGATCCCAATGATTCATTAATTTAACATATGAATTATAGTAACTTCCTGCTTCTTCAAGACCATAGGTAAATTCCTGACCTTGAGCAAATAATTGTTTAAACATGCTAAAGCAACAATCAAGCGGATATCTTCTTGCATCAATGATCTTAGCATTTGGCATAATTAGATGTATTAATCCAATATGTCGAAAATTATTGGGCATTTTATCTGTAAACATGGGCGCGCTATCTCTATGCATTTCAGTATCTTTGATAAATTTTTTACCCATATTTTCACGATCAGTAAGTGTTAAATTTTTCATACTTCCTGGGTATTTGCCTAAAGTTCCGTATATGTCTTCTCCTCTAAGATCTTGAGCCATGGTTAAAATGTTTGGAAGCTCAAGTGTTCCATCTACCATTGAATGAGAAGCAATAATTTGTTCAATAAGCGTGGATCCAGCTCTTGGTAGACCTAAAATAAAAATTGGATCTTTAGTATTAAAACCACCCTCACCCATTGATTTAAAAAATTCTTTATTACATACATTAATTTGAGCTTGCATTTCTTTATCCATCATTTCAATCGAATATTTAGTTTGCTGCTTTCGAATGTGGTTTCCGTGATCTAAATGATAGAAAGCTTCATCATAATCTCCTATTGATTCACATGCTTGTGCTAAAGCAAAATGAAAATACGTTCTATCACCTATAGAAATATCAACTCTTTTTAATTGATTTTTCATCTGAGATATTTCTTCATCATCAAACTTATAAGTTTTTAAATTAGCTAAAGAAAAATAAGCTTCACCATGATCATGTTTTGAGTTGTATGCTGTCTGATAGCTTTTAATAGCATCTTCTGTTCTACCCAATGTTTTTTCAGCATGGCCTTTTGCTGTAAGAGTATTTGGATCAAGTGGAGCTTTTTCTAAAATATTTTCAAGCAATCTTATTGATTCTTCATGATCACCATTTTGCATCACCTCTATAGCTTTCTGAGCCTGAAAGGATAGATTATGAGGATTTTGTTGAACAAGAATATCAGCTTGCTCCATAGTCTTGGAGAATTTTTGTCTTTTTCTTAAAATTAAAAGATACTTTTTCCTTATTTCAGAATCCTCAGGGTTTAATTTAACAGCGCTCTCTAGTAAAAATTCTGAATCATTTAAATGTCCAAGTCTTGAGGCAATTTCAGCCAGCAATGACATTGCGTGTGTATTTGTTGGATTAACTTTTAAAAATTCTCTACATTTTTTTTCAGCTTCTTTGATATTACCTTCATTTAAAATCTGATTAATATGAAGCAATATGTTTGGTAAGGATTTGAGTTGTTCTATTTTTTCTTTCGCATGTCTAGCAGAGCCTCTATTTTTTGATTCAACTGCTAATTTGTAAAGTTCGTTCCATGAAGCTAAAAGTGCAGGATTATGCTCTGTTGCCTGTCTGTAATATCCAGTAGCTTGAATTTTGTTACCCATATCTCTGTTTAGATGAGCAAGCTCTTGGTACGCTCTACCCATATCTGGAGCTATTGACAACAGTTTTCTTAAATAATTTTCTGCATCCTTGTAATTTTTTTTATACCTTGAACAAACAGCAGCAAGATAAAGACTGTCCATGTGATCGGCATCTTTTTTTAGATTCTTTTGAATTAATTTTAGAGCATCGTCAAATCTATACTCTTTAACGGCTATGTGGATAGTTTCTAAATTAAATGGTTTTTTAGACATGACATATTTAAAATTTATAACAATCTTAGCTTATAGGTAATAAAAAAGGGAGCCTAAACTCCCTTTAATAGTTCTAACAATAAATTAGAAGTTTTTCTTAACTCTAATACCAATTGTCATAGGTCTTATGTAAGCAACTCTCTCTCTGTCAAAGACGAAATTATTATTAATTTCACCCCTTTCATCAGTTAAGTTATCAACATATACCTCTGCTGTTAGGTCATCATTACTAAATCCAGCTCTAACATCAAGCTTAGTATAGCCCTCATTTATAGCTCTATTAATAGTTATAACGTCAGAGTAGCTGTCCTCAGTAAATGTGACCTGTGGCATAAAGTGACCAACGTTACCGCTTGCTAGTTGCCATTCATATCTGAAATTAAGATTTGCTTGGAAACCAGGAGCAAATGCTAATTCATCACCAACGACTACGTCATCTGTAGGTACAAGTTTTTTCGTTATTTCACTATTTAAACTTGAGAAAGCACCAGAAATTGATAATCCCTCTATATTAGTAAAGTATGAAAAATCACCTTCCATTCCAAGAATTTCAGCATCAGCTGCATTATCTGAGAAGAATAAGTTAGTAATATTTGGATCAAAGATAGTTGTTTGCAGTCCTTCAATATCAACAAAGAACATACTTCCATTAAATCTTAACGAACCATCCATTAGCACTGTTTTCCAACCCATTTCATAGTTAGTTACAGTATCTGAGTCAACAACATTCGGAACTGTGTAAGTACCATCACCATTTACAGCCCCACCTTTTCTATTAAGAAGACCTGGTCTGAATCCTTCAGAATATGTTACATAGTACATAACATCATCACTAGGAGTAAACTTAGCAGTAGCTTTCACAATAGTTCCATCTGTTGTAGCTTTATCAGGATTACCTTCAGCATTACCTGGTCCAAATTTCTTAGACAAGTTAGCACCACAACAAGTTGATTCAGTTGATGCATTAAAGTTATAGAAAGAAGAGTTTGCACTTCCTTCAAAATCTACTTCAATATCATACCAGCGTGCACCAAATGTTAACTCTACTTCATCAGATAAAGCATAAGTTACTTCACCAAAGATACCTGTTTGATCATCTGTTCTAAGAATATCATTCCAGAATATTGTTGGTGGACTAAAAGGTCCAGCTACAGAATAATAACCGCCTGCACTAGTATTACCACCAGTAGTTCCAGATTGTGGATTTGTATGAGGGTAGTTTGGAGCCCAGCCAGTTACACCTGACCAACCTATGTTGTATTGAGAACCTTCATAGTTAAAAAAGTTTAGCTCAGTTAATTCAGAAGAACTCATGAATGCACCAAATGTAGCAGATAATCCGCTATCACTAACAGGCGTATTGAAACGAACCTCATGAGAAGTTGTTTCGTTTGTTGTTTTTGAATCAACTTCTTGATAAGGAGCTTGACATGTTCCACTTGGAGCAGCGGATCCTGGATAAGTAACAGATCCATCACAAATATAATATGGTAAATACTGACCTACGAACATATAGTCTGTATAGTCAACTACTTGATTAGATTCTCTATCAGTATATGCACCAGCATATATAACTTCTAAATCACCAATCATTCCTTCTACAGTTAAGCTCATGTTATCAAATTCATCTTTAATGTACTCATCTGTATATCTTTGGATTTGAAGATCACCAAGCTCAGGATCAGCCATAAATACACCATCACTATCAATTGTTTGATTGGTAAATGAAGCTGTTGCACTCCAGTTGTCATCAATTTCATGCTTGACACTAGCTCTAATTCCAGAATAAACAACTGCGTTTGCATCTTCTTTAACAACTGCATCAGCTTTAAGCAAGTTAACACCTGATAAATCAGCACCAGCTTGGAATCCGCCTCTTAGAGAGCCAACAGGCACTCCATTTGCTCTTGGTGTTCCAACAGTTCTAAAACGAGCACCACCAGATACATCAATTGAACCTGCTACATTATCAATATAACCGCCTCTTCTATCTTTATATGCTACAAATCTTAATGCAGAATTTTGACCAAGGGGGACATTGGTTACTGCTTCAATTTTGCCTCCAAGATCTCCATCAGGCATAAATCTTGTTTCAACTTCAAGATTTGTTTCAGTATCACCTATAACAGGCTTATTAGTAATTAACCTAACAACACCTGCTTGTGAGCTAGCACCAAATAAAGTTCCTTGCGGACCTGATAATACTTCAATACGACCAACATCAGCTGCATAGACATCTAAATTCCTACCAGGCTGTGCAAGTGGTTGTTCATCAAGATAAAAAGATACATTAGGTGCCAATCCAGCTACAGCTGCTGTAGTTAAGTTTGGAGTAGTAGATGCCAAGCCTCTAATATATATAGTGCTTGTACCTGGCCCCGCTCCACCTGCTGTAACACCTGGCAATTGAAGTAAATAGTCCTCAAATATGCTTATACCCCTTTCTTCTAATGTCTCTTCTCTAAGAGCTTGAACAGATAATGGTACATCTTGAAGACTTTCAGCTTTCTTACGAGCTGTAACAACAATCTCTTCAACAGTTGCATTGCTCTGAGCTGAAATTAAGCCTGTGAATGCTGATGCGTTGACTAACGCAAAAGCTGACAAAGATGGAAGTATCTTGTCTTGAATTTTTTTAAAGTTATTTAACATAATAAAATTCCTATATAAAAATTAAAATTGCTAAATAAACAAAGTAAAGGTATCCCCCAGTTTTTTCCCCCAAGAGAAGTTTAGCTTAGTTTATAGACCAGCAATTTCTGTAAATCGGTCTTGTCAATTATGATACCAGCTTAAAATTAGTATGCAAATTTAATTTTGATAATTTAAATTCTAGAAAAAAACTATTATTTATGTTTCACTTAAAATTCATATAAAAAATATACAAATAAATGGATAGTCTAAATAAACCAAGATTTCTTATTTCAGCATGTCTTCTAATTGTTATAACCTCAATTGTATATGCAAATTTAGAAGCAGCATCAGCATTTTTTTCATCAACTCAATTATTATTATCAGAATATTTAGGTTGGTTAATAATTATTATTGCCAATGGGTTTTTAATTTTTTCAACTTACTTAATTTTTACTAAATTTAAAAATATTAGACTAGGTGGTCCAAATGCATATCCCACATATTCATATAAAAGCTGGATAGCAATGCTTTTTAGTGCTGGATTAGGAATAGGCCTTTTGTTTTATGGAGTTGCTGAACCAATTGGTAACCTCAATGATTATCCTGGAATGATTGAAGGCAATCTTTCATATAATGCTGGAAAGGCTTTAAGTTTAGCTAATCTTCATTGGGGTCTACATGGATGGGCAATATACTCAGCTCTAGGATTATGCTTTGCTTATGCAAGCTATAATAAAAAGAAAGCATTCAGGGTTAGTTCCCTATTAGGATCATCTGTAGAAAATAATAAAATTTTAGCTACATCAATTGATATCATTGCAATACTAACAACTATTACTGGTATAGCAACATCCCTTGGACTAGGAGCTTCACAAATAAATGGAGGTCTTAATTATGTTTTCGGTATAAATTTAGGTGAAATAATAATAATAATCTTTATTACGGTGTTAGGGCTAATTAGTGTGTCTTTAGGTCTAGATAAAGGAATTAAAAGACTTTCACAACTAAACATGACTATAGCTAGTATTCTTTTGTTTTTAATTTTAATTTTAGGTCCAACTTTATTTATATTAAATTCTATAATACAAAATGCAGGTGTTTACATTAATCAGATTGTTCAATTATCAACATGGACTGAAGCCTATGAATATACTGTTTATCAAAATGCATACACCCTATTCTACTTTACATGGTGGTTTGCATGGGCACCTTTTGTATCATTGTTTATTGCAAGAATCTCGTATGGAAGAACTGTAAAGGAATTTGTTATAGGTGTTCTATTCGTTCCATCTTTAATTGTCTTTATATGGATGGGAGTCTTTGGAAATACAGCTATATATCAGGTTCTAAATGATATTGGCAATATTAGATTTGCTGTAAGTGATGACGTTACTACAGCATTATTTGTTTTATATGATTCAATACCTTTTTCAATGATGTTATCAACAATTACATTATTTGTAATAGTAACATTCTTTGTAACTTCTTCTGATTCAGGTGCGTTGGTTGCTTCAATGCTTTCGTCAAAAAAGGGAGCAGAAATTGATGGAGATTCACCTTTAATATCGAGAATTACTTGGGCTATTCTTCTTGGTGTTTTAGCAGGAGTGCTATTGAAGGCAGGAGGTCTTGGAGCTCTTCAAACAGCAGTTGTAATATTTGGCGTACCTTTCTCTTTAATTACTGCGTTTGCGTGTAAAGAGCTTTATAAATCACTAGAAGATGAACTTAATAATTAATTTATATCATCATCAAGTTTTTTAAGCTCTTCATCAGTCATATCATCTTCGTAGACTAATTGATCATTATCTGCATCTGTTTTTTTTAATCTTTTAGCTATAATTAGAGCAATAAATACTAATATTAATACTAAACCTATTTGGTATAACATAATAATCCCTGTATATAATTAGTTTAATTTATTTTCTTTACAACAATATAACTTCATATGGATGCATTAGACAATATATTAAACAGGGTTTCAGCTAGAAAATTAATAGAACCTCACCCCACTCAAGATGAAATGGATAAAGTATTTAAAGGAGCATTACGTGCTCCCGATCATGCCTGGCTAAAACCGAGTAGCTTTATTCAGGTTACTGGAGAAGGAATTAATAGATTATCAAAAATATTCGAAGAGTATGCAAAAACCATCCCCGATATAAAAGATGAAATAATTACTAAGTATAAGAATGCGCCATACAGAGCTCCAATGATACTTATTTTAGTCAGTTCAATTAAGGATCATCCTAAAGTACCCCCAATAGAACAAAAGCTATCAACTGCCGCCTCTGCACAAAACATTCTATTAACTTTAAATGCTCTTGGTTATTCAGCAATTTGGAGAACTGGTAAGTTGGCGTTTAATCCATTTATAGCATCAAAACTTAATCTTAAATCCGATCAAGAAATTTTAGGTTATATATATGTTGGAACTGCAGATGGGCCCAATAAAAAAATACCAGAATTAGATATTGAAGATTTTGTAAGTTATTTATAAGTTATTTTTTTTATAAATATATGCTGCAGTAAATGCCATACATGTAAATATTATTTCAGAGATCAATGACGCAAGAGCAATTTCAGTTTCATAATTAATGGAAGTTAGTACATTAAAAATTCCTGCAATTAAAAAAATGAGGCCAGCACTTAATATCCACTGATATTCTTTAGTTATATATGAAAGAAGAGACATTATTGATGTGCCAAGAAAAAAAGCAGTAAAGTCCCTAACTTGAGTATTTCTTGCATCTCCTTCCAAATAAACCATGCTTAATGATTGAGCTGCTGCTTCTGGTGAAAAAATCCATTGTGCAGAAATGATTCCAAGAACTATTGTTAGAAGTATTGATAATGTATTCGCTATTTTCATAATAATATCTTTTCTACATTTGGTAGGTCATTGTGAATGATTTCGCTATTATTGCAAACTACATGATGAGTATTAGTTTCATTTTTAAAAGATACTGAAAATCTAGGCTCATCATTAATTAAGTGAAGTGCACAATATCCTTCAATAGCTATACACTCGTCAATATTTTTAACTTCTAACATTTCTTTAACATAAGGTATTCTTTCTGGCTCTTCATCATAATGAGGGCAACAAATACCTTTTACAAAACCAAGGCATGGAATGATTGCTTGATGATTTTTATAAGAATCGGTAATACCTTTTTCAAACCAACATATTGCACCAGCACTTACCCCACTCATGATAATATTATTTTCATATGCATTTTTTAAAATTTTATCCAATCCCCATTCTCTCCAGACAGCAATCATACTTTTAGTATTACCCCCACCTACATATATAATGTCTTGATTTAATACGTGGGGTTCTAGATCTATTGTTCTTTTAAAGAAATCAATATGTGATGTTGCACAATCTAAAGAATCAAAAGCCTTATAAAAATTATCAATATACTCTTGATTGTCACCAGTAGCCGTAGGGATAAAACAAATTTTTGGTTTTGATTTGTTTGCTTGTTTTACTATATATTTTTCAATTTTAAGTTCACCAATCTCTCTGCCAAATCCACCACCACCGATTGCAATTATTTGTTTCATAAATTATCTACAATTTTTTTAATTTCTTTGATATGTTCGGTTGTAGTTCTACAGCAACCACCAACAACTGAGGCACCTTTTTCTATCCACTGTATAACAAAATCTTTATATTGATCGGGTTGTATTGGTTGATGGTTATGATAATGCCATTCATCAGAATCACTGACAAAACCTTCAAGTTTATTTTTTTTATAAATAGATGAATTAGCGTATATACCAAAACTTTTTTCTTTCAAGAGTTTATCTATTGCTAGACTGGCTGTATCTGCATGAACACAGTTAACTAATTGACAATCTATATCTAATTTTAGACCTTCTTCGATCGCTAAATCTAATAGTTCAGTACTTGGGAGTCTATTTAACTTGTTACCTCTTGTAGTCCAGCTTAACCAAACGATATCTGAGTATTTTTTTGCAGTTGAAGCAGCTATTGTACCTTCGTATATTGACGCCATTGTTTCACAAATAATTACATCGACCTCATTGTTATATATGGAACCTAAAGTATCATAAAATTTTCTAAGAGTTTTTTCTTTGGAACTTAAATCTGGTCTAAATGTTACATGTATTGGTGGATAACATCCTGCAATTTTAGTATCGGAACCGGTTTTAATAACTGCTTCTTTACAAAGTTCAAGAGAAAGCTTTGCCAAGTCCTCGTATGCAGGAGCTGTTGGTTCTCTTTTTAATAGTTCTGGCGTCGCCTGATAATTAGATGTAGTTATAACATCAGCACCAGCTTCAATGTTATCTATATGAATCTGTTTAATTACTTCTGGATTGTGAATAAGTGAGTAGGCAGACCAGATCGATGTTTTAAAACTTGGAAGATATTCGCCCCTATTTTCCAACTCTGTACCTAAAGCTGAATCTAAAATTAATGGTTTCATATTTCTATATGCATGTTAAAAAGTTAAACATTATACTTATTATTAAATTCAATTAATCTATCTTTCCATTTTCTTGTAAGAAAATTGAATTCTGTTGGTCTAACTATAAATTCTTGAAAGATAGCATTTCTATCTACCATTAATATGACTATTTGTTCGATCTTTGTTCCAAACATTACATTATGTGCATTTGCATATGCACAACCTTGTAAAAAATAATCTTCAATCCATTCTCTTTTTTTAATTTTTTTTGCAGTTTTAAAATCTATTAGAGTTGGAATTCCTTCATATTCACCAACACAATCAGCTGTACCAGCATATAAATTATCAAGCACTAAGCCAACCTCAAGGCCCCAGATATCATTAATACCTTTCAACCCATCTTTTATGAATTTATTCGATATTCTTTTAGCTAATAACTGATCATGTGAATCTTCAAAATTATCCCAAGACTTTCCATTTAAATAATTTTCAATTGCTTCATGAACAGATGTACCTATATCGGTACTTTGTTTAATGATTCTTTCAGCCTCTTCTTCACCAACCCTATTTCTCCATTGGATAAGACCATCTTTTGATTTTGATGTAGCTGACAAAACCGTGGTAACACTTGGTACTGGTTTATTATTTGAATCTAAATAATGTCTACCTATATCGGTATCAACCCTCTCCAATACAGGATATTTAAATTTATAATT
>MDTC01074483.1_pt1 | contig 11746 bp, 11 predicted proteins | sample 811181 | NCBI WGS metagenome assembly MDTC01 (sample SAMN05326644, study PRJNA326480) | marine metagenome | isolation source: seawater | place: Pacific Ocean: North | collected 2011
AAGTTGGCTTCATCAAATAGACACCAAATTCATGAGGGTAGTGAGGTGCTTTTGCTATCGCTTAGGAGCGGGACTGGGGTTGCTGAGCTCCAAGATGTTTTGCTCAAGAGGGTTTTGGAGCTGGCTCCGGTAGCCGAAGGCTCTATAATTACAAGAGAGAGGCATAGAGTCGCATTGGAAGAATGTTTAGGATATGTGCGAGTCGCTTTAAAACAGCAAGAGTTAGCGCTTATTGCTGAGAATGTACGTATGGCTCTAAGAGGGCTGGGGCGAGTGACAGGAAGGGTGGAAGTGGAGCAACTTTTGGATGTTGTGTTTAAAGATTTTTGCATTGGAAAGTAAAGTATCAGATTGTGATATTCTGTCATGGGTGATAAGGAGGCGTTGCAATTGTTATGAATGGGATCGCGAATGAGCTATGATGTTATAGTAGTCGGTGGTGGGCATGCTGGGACCGAGGCTGCCGCCGCGTCTGCTAGAGTAGGTGCAAGCACGCTGTTGGTGACTCAGAAGACGGATTCTATCGGAGAGATGTCCTGTAATCCGGCTATAGGTGGCCTTGGTAAGGGACACTTGGTTAGAGAGATTGATGCCTTGGATGGTATCATGGGGCGTGCCATTGATAGCGCCGGTATTCAGTTTAGAATGCTTAACAGTTCGAAGGGCGCGGCTGTCAGGGGGCCGAGAGCGCAGGCAGATAGAGGGCTTTATAAGCGTGCGGTTCAGGAAGCGTTAGTTGTTCAGCAAAATCTAACTATTCGAGAAGGAAGTGTTGTAGATGTTAAGCTGTGTAGCAGAGGAGCAGCCATTGCCGGGGTGGTGCTTGGCTGTGGTGATGTTGTTAACTGTAAAAGGCTTATAGTAACTTCCGGCACCTTTTTGAACGGTCTAATTCATTGTGGAGCCCAGATGACACCCGCCGGCAGGGTGGGAGAACCGCCGTCCCCCGGGCTTGCTAAGTCATTGAAAAGCAAGGGTTTTTCAATGGGTAGGCTGAAAACTGGCACTCCACCCAGGCTCTCTGCGGGTAGTATTGATTATGCGGCGACGCAAGAGCAGGTTGGCGACAATCCGGCTGTGCCATTTTCGTTTTTAACGGCAAACATTAGTGTGCCACAGGTTAGTTGTTATATTACTCGTACAAATTCAGAAACCCATCAAATAATTCTCGAGAACAAGAGCTGTTCCCCACTGTATAATGGTCAGATTGAAGGCTTAGGGCCTCGGTATTGCCCTTCTATAGAAGATAAGGTAGTTAGATTTTCGGACAAGGATAATCATCAGATTTTTTTAGAACCAGAGGGGCTAGATAGTAAAGTGGTATACCCCAATGGTGTATCTACTAGTTTGCCTGTGGATATCCAGTTAAAAATGTTGAGAACCGTCCGCGGACTAGAGAATTGCGAGATTGTGCAGCCGGGATACGCCATTGAGTACGATTTTGTGGATCCTAGGGAGTTGAAGCCTACTCTTGAGACAAAGAAAGTTGCGGGCCTTTATTTTGCGGGTCAGATAAATGGAACAACTGGGTATGAGGAGGCTGCTGGCCAAGGAATTATTGCGGGGGTAAACGCTTCTCGTGGGGCAGGAGGCTTGAGGGAGATTCGTCTGGATAGGTCACAGGCCTATATTGGAGTCATGGTCGATGACCTTACGACTTTGGGAACCGATGAGCCATATAGAATGTTTACTTCGCGGGCTGAATACAGGCTTTGGTTGAGAGCCGATAACGCTGATACCCGTTTGACTCAAATTGGAATAGAAGCTGGTTGCGTTGGTCATGCAAGACAGCAGTCTTTCGGCATCAAGAAGGGCTGCCTAGATGTGACAAGGACCAAGTTAAATGATATGGCGATCAGTCCGGGTGTGCTCAGAAAATATGGATTAAATGTTAATCAGGATGGTGTGCGAAGGTCGGGGCTTGAATTATTGAGTATTAAGGGAATGAGTATCGAGAAGTTACTCGAGCTGAATCCAGATATTGGAGATATTAGGGAAGATGTGTATGAACAGCTAAAGATAGAAAGTGTGTACGCAGGCTATTTGATAAGACAGGAAGCAGATATTCGGGCTTTTAAACGCGATGAAAACTTTGTTTTACCGCAGGAACTGGATTATGGGAGTGTTGGTGGTCTGTCGAATGAGGTGCGCCAGAAGCTCGAGGTTTCCAGGCCAACGACATTGGGTGCGGCAAGCCGCATACCTGGTGTAACACCTGCGTCTTTAGTTGTATTACTTAGATTCGTTAAGAAAATGGCGCCCAGAACTGAGAGGGTTGCTTGAATAGGTGTGGCGAGATAGGTGGCCCCGCGGTTTGGGATCATCTTGGATGTTGGCGCACACTGGTTGGGGTCAGTGTTTCACGTGGAACATAGTGGTTTTGGACCAACAGACTTTGCTGTGGCCACAGGTGTTTCACGTGAAACATTGAGGCGGTTGGAGGTGTTTGTGGAAATGCTTGCTGAGTGGAACGCTAGGGTAAACCTTGTTTCTGAAGCTTCGCTTTTACATGTTTGGCACCGCCATATTTTAGATTGTGCCCAGCTCTTTCCTCTAATTCCAAAAACTGCGCGAGTGGTTTTAGACTTGGGATCAGGGGCGGGTTTCCCAGGAATGGTTTTGGCTTTAATGGGGGTGCAAGGCCTTTGTTTGGTTGAATCCAGGGGAAAAAAAATTCAGTTTCTAAATGCCGTTGCTGTTGCAACTGACACGGAGGTAAATGTGTTTAACGGTCGCATAGAGGCCTTACGAAATATCAGTGCAGATGTAATTATAGCAAGAGCATTGGCTCCTCTTGACCAGCTGCTAGGTTATGGAGAGGGTTTGTGTGCGCCAAATGCAATCCAGCTGTATCTGAAGGGACAGTCTTTTGAAGACGAATTGACCAGAGCGAAACAATCGTGGAATATGGATGTGGAGCTTTATAAGAGTCAAACAAACTCTGAATGCAGCATAATTAAAATACATAATTTTTCTCGTGTATAAGGTGGGCGGTGTATGAAGTCTTCTGCGGGTCGCATAGTTGCAGTGTCCAATCAGAAGGGCGGTGTAGGCAAAACTACGACGACAATTAATTTGGCCACGGCGCTGGCTGCTGCTGATCGCAGGGTTTTGATCATAGATTTAGACCCCCAGGGCAATGCGTCTACATCTTTAGGAATAGGTGACGATCGCCGCAGCGAAAACACTTATCATGTTTTGATGGGGGAGGTGTTGCTATCGGATGCCGTTCAAATAACAGAAATACCGAATTTGAGTATTTTGGCATCTGGAATGGATCTGGCTGGGGCAGAGCTTGAATTGGTCGATATGGAACTGCGGGAGCACAAATTAAAACAGGCAGTTGATAGTGTTGCAGATTCATATGACTATATAATGATTGATTGCCCCCCTTCTCTGGGTCTTTTGACACTTAATGCGTTGGTAGCAGCTAAGGCGGTTTTAGTTCCTTTGCAGGCCGAGTTTTTGGCGCTTGAAGGGGTTAGTCAGTTAATTAAAACTATCGATAAGGTCAGAGATATTTTTAATGCCGATTTAGAGCTTCAAGGTATAGTTTTGACAATGGTTGACCGAAGAAACAGCCTTTCAGACATGGTTGAGGCTGATGTTAGAGAGTTCTTTGGAAACAAAGTCTACAGTACAGTGGTTCCTAGAAATGTAAGGGTATCTGAAGCTCCATCTCACGGTCAGCCTGTTCTACTATACGATTTTAATTCCAAAGGCGCACAGGCATATTTGCGTTTAGCTGGAGAGGTTCTTCGTCGTGAAAAGGAGTTAAATAATGACCGCTAATAAATCCAAAAAACGCCTTGGGAGGGGTCTGGGAGCTTTGTTTGGGGATTCTAAGTCCAACCCATCATCCGTTGCTGGATCTGAAAAGAAAGGTGCTGCAAAGAGTGGGGGTTTGCCTTCGTTAGGGTTTGCTAGTTTACCGGTTGGTTCTTTGTTTCCTTCACCTTTGCAGCCCCGACGAATATTTGACGAAACCCTACTAAATGAATTAGCTGCATCAGTTAAAGAAAGAGGAGTTTTGCAACCACTGTTGGTTAGGCCTGGCAATCCAGAAGGTCAATATGAAATTATTGCTGGAGAACGCCGCTGGAGAGCAGCTCAGAAGGCTCAGATACATGAAGTTCCAGTCATGATTCAGCAATTTACAGATGCTGAGGTCTTGGAAGTTGGTCTAGTCGAAAACCTGCAGAGATCCGATTTGTCTCCTATGGAGGAGGCAGAAGGTTATCAGAAGTTGGTTGATGAGTTTGGGCACACTCAAGCTGCGTTGGGAGCATTGGTTTCTAAGAGCAGGGCGCATGTAGCGAATATGATGCGCCTGCTCGCGTTGCCCGCTAGCATTAAGAGCTTAATAGATGATGGTAGCTTGTCTGTTGGTCATGCCAGAGCGTTGATTGGTGTAGATGATTGTTTGTCTCTCGCTAACCTTATTGTGTCTAAGGGTCTGTCGGTAAGGGCAGTAGAGCGGCTGGTTGGCAGTAAGAAACATTCCAAAAAAACTTCAAAAGATTTTGGTGCTGAAGCTGACATTCAAGCTTTGACGTCACGCCTTGAATCAGTTTTGGGTCTCAAAGTGAAAATAACCTTTAATAAACGGGGTGGTAATGTGTCCTTATCATATTCTGATTTGGATCAGTTAGATCATTTGGTGAATCGATTAATGTTGCCAATACCAGAGAAAGAAGTATGAGGTCTAGTGTAGACAAAAAATTACAACCCAGAGTTGTAATGTGGTTGCAAGTGCGCCAGTATAATAAGGGTTTTTTTGTTTATTAGGCATGGAGATACTGCGTGGAATCGGTCTCACATCGTTCAGGGGCATACTGATATTCCTCTTAATAGTCTGGGCGATACCAAGTAAAAAGAGCGTTAAAATTGCTCGAAACACAAAATTTTATATCGATTGTAGCAAGTCCTCTCAAGCGAGTAACCGAAACAGCTAGCATAATTAGTATAGCCTTAAACCTATCAGTTCATTATGAGACAGACCTGAAAGAACGGTCCTATGGCTACTATGAGAAGCACTTAATGGAAAAACACGTTTCTAACAAGTGATCCTGCACCGGATGCTGAACCGGTAGCCGAGTTTTTGCTACGGATCCAAAATACTTGTGAGAGAAAAAAAGAGTGTCCAGGTCCAATTTTGGTGGTTAGTCACGAGGGAGTATTTAATGCTATGTGCAATAATCTCTGTAAAAAACCAGATGCGTACTCGTCCAACCCTCAACCCTTCATATTTTAACCGCTTCCTAGGTCCAATAAATGGGATTTTTCTCCCTTAAGCGTCTGTTGTAAAGTATTTATGACTTATCTTACCGGTTTGCAGCTATTCTATATTGGCTACAAAGTTCACTTACAAGGTCAGCAACACCCTGAGTTTTTGTGATTGCTCGAACTCCATGACCTGCTGACCATATGTCGACCCAAGCTCTGCTTTCACTGCTACCTCTAAGGTCAATGTTTTTGCTGTCAGAAAGGTTTTTGGGGTCCAGCCCTACTCGCTCTATAGAGCGCTTAAGATAATTAGCGTTGATACCAGTAAAATGATTTGAAAGAATAATTTCATCTTCAGACGACTCTATTAGAAGCCTTTTGTAGTCATCATTTGCTAAACTCTCATGGGTTGCTATAAAACGAGTCCCCAAATATGCTAAATCTGCTCCCAGGCACTCTGCTGCCCTTATGCCGGCTCCATCTGTTATCCCGCCCCCTAATATAATGGGCCCACTAAAAAATGACCTGATGGCGGGCACTAACGAGAAGCCTGATATTGTGCCAGTGTGTCCTCCAGCCCCTGCACTTACTAGCACCAGCCCATCTGCACCCGCGGCAATTGCTTTTTTCGCAAATTCTACGGAGCTGACATCTGCAAATACTATTCCGCCATAATCATGAACCCTTTGACATACTCGTTTTGGCGAGCCTAATGCTGTAATTACAAACATAGGTTTGTATTCTAGGATTAAATTAAAATCGCTTTCGAACCGCTTGGATGTAGAATGCACAATTATATTTGCTGCCCAGGGTGCGATGTCAGTCTCAGGGGAATTATCCAACTCGCCAGTTATTGTCTGAAACCATTCATCTAACATGGCCGGGCTGCGCGCGTTCATAGTGGGAAAACAGCCAATAACTCCGGCCTTGCATGCACTTATGACTAATTGAGGCCCAGAAATTAAAAACATAGGGGCGGCAATAGCCGGCAACACCAATTTCTCTTTCACTTTTTGAATCTGCGCTACTGTATTCTCGTATTTTTTTGGCATATAGTTTCCACTATTAGATTAAAAATTCAAAATCTTAAAATGGCGGAGCCAATGACACCCATGTCACTAACTTTAGCGCTCCCAAGCCCTCTTTGGCCTGCCCAAAACCCGCTAACACCAAATTTAACTCCTTTGCTGATCAAAATAGAGGTCTCCATCTTGAACTGTGTCAATCTTTCAGTACCGATCTCCATAACCGGCCCCTTTCCAGTTACATTCATATAGGAAAACCCAAAGCCATAACCAGCAATATTATATGTTGACCCAATACCGAATGATTTGTTGCTTTGGTTATTCCGAGGGTCTGCTTTGATAAAAGTTCCACCAATATTTAGTCCACCAAGCTTAATCTGTGAGCTAATATTCCATGCCCTTTCGCCATCTCTATGATCTAGACTAGAACGACTCTCGAAGTAACCCATAACTAGGCCAACTTGCGCTCGACTAATTCGGCCTGACCATTTGCCGGTAAACTCCCAGGCGTTATAATCCTCTGCACTTCTATCTACGTATCTGTCTTGGCCTTCTCTCGTTGTGGGGAAGAAGTTTGCCGCCAATGTAAGCCCTTTTATGGGCCTAGATTGCACCCCTAACTGAAAGGAATCTCCTGTGAATCGTTCAAAAGTCAATCCGTCTTTGATGGTAGTAATCATTCTAGACGGTATAATTCTGCCAATTATTTCATCATCAGAATATGCAACATATGGAACTTCATAACTTAATGAGTGATTAAAACCCTCACTTTCACCAATTCTAATAACACCGAATACGCCTGTTATATCGAGAAACTGTTCGTCTACATTTTTCTTACCTCCAGTTTCTGCTTCTACCTCTATTCTGGCTTCTATTTTGATACCGTTGTCAAGTATTGTACTTCCGGTAAAATAGAGCTCTGCATCGGTTAGCGCTCCAGTAAGGTTTTCATTCTCCCGTTTATCTACGACAAAAAAATATTGCTCCATCTTACCGCCAATAGATAACCGAATCTGCTCGCCGCTTATGCCTGGTTTTGATACGGCTAACATCCAAAAAACCCCTATGAAGCAATATGCTAATTTTCCATTCATGATAACTTGTCCTGAATCTCCGTTGAATAATATTCAATTCAATAGTTCAATACTTACATGGTAAACATTACCATTATCTAATCAATTAATAGATGTAAATATTGAGATATCACGCTACAATAAATATGTGAATCATAAGGTTTAAAAAGCAGATGCCTGCCTTCTGATCATATCATTGTTGTTAATTTCATGCTGTTTTATTTATCAATGTTCATTATTATCTCGATTTTCTAGACACACTAATATATTTACTTTTGTTAATTAATTGCCCATTAGGGAGATCGTAACTATGATTTATTGCCACGTTTCTTTGAATTGCCTAAAAGTATGCATAGTTCTTTGCGTCTTTCTTTCTATGTCAGCATGCTCTAGAAATGACGCAGACAATTATAGGACCTCTCCTGATTACCGTTCAGCTCCAAATGAAGACTCACCAAGATTAGGAATTAATCTGTTTAAAGGTGTTGCTACGGATGGGACGCAAGGCGCGGTTGCTGTGAATGCTTTTTTATGGCGAGCCTCTCTCGATACGATTGCGTTTATGCCTTTAGCGTCAGCCGACCCGTTTGGGGGAGTAATAATCACAGATTGGTATAGTCCACCCCAGACACCCAAAGAACGTTTTAAAGTTAATGTATATGTCTTGGGGCGCGCGTTGCGGGCTGACGGCGTAAAGGTATCGGTTTTCCGTCAAACAACTGAGACTGAGACTTCTGACGCATGGACGGATATGTCTATAGGTGCTGAAGTACAGAGTGAATTTGAAGAAGCTATTCTCACCCGTGCCCGGCAGTTGAGAATGGAAGCCGTTTCAGAAGAAGAATGATTAGCAATTAAATGATTATTCTTAGGCACGAGATTAAGTCTGATGACTGACATTCGTTATAACTTTAAGCAAGTAGAAGAGCGCTGGCAGCAGGCCTGGAAGACACATAATAGTTTTACTGTAGATGAGCAAGACTCAGAAACTTCAAAATATTATGTATTGGAAATGTTTCCCTACCCTTCTGGGCGTCTTCATATGGGCCATGTTCGTAATTACACCCTGGGTGATGTAGTTGCTCGTTATCACAAAGCTCTCGGTGACAATGTTCTGCACCCCATGGGCTGGGATTCCTTTGGCCTTCCTGCAGAGAACGCGGCACTGGAGCGGAATATTCACCCAGCAAAATGGACTAAACAAAATATTATAGAGATGCGGCGCCAATTTTCCTTATTAGGTTTGTCGTTAGATTGGAGCCGAGAATTATCAACGTCAGACCCTGACTATTATCAACATGAACAAAAAATGTTCCTAGACTTTTATGCTGCTGATTTAGCTTATCGAAATGAATCATGGGTTAATTGGGATCCAGTTGAGAATACAGTTTTGGCCAATGAACAAGTTGTTGATGGCAAAGGTTGGAGATCGAATGCACCGGTCGAACGTCGGAAGCTCAACCAGTGGTTTCTGCGTATATCTCGTTATTCTGAGGAGTTGTTGGATGGTATTAATACCTTAGACGAATGGCCGAGCAAAGTTCAGACTATGCAGCATAACTGGATTGGTAAATCCCAAGGCGCTATTTTGAAGTGGGACATAATAGCCCACCCCCAAACTAAAGGGTTTGAGTTCCTTGAGGTTTTTACTACCCGGCCGGATACATTGTTTGGTGCCTCGTTTTGTGCCATCTCCCCTCAACATCCGGTGGCTTTGCACCTTGCCCAAGGCAACAAAACTATTGAAGACTTTTTATTGGATTGCAATGCTCTAGGGACCTCTGAAGCGGCCATAGAACAGGCTGAAAAGAAGGGGCTGAATACAGGCGTTTTACTTCGTCACCCATTAGACCAAAACATTGAAGTTCCGCTATTTGTTGCCAACTTTGTTTTGCTTGAATATGGCACCGGGGCCGTTTTTGGATGCCCCGCCCACGATCAACGTGACATGGATTTTGCTCTAAAATACAATTTACCTGTTCGGCGTGTAATTACGCCAGATGACAATTCAGTTTCTAGTTCTGGCTTATCAAAGACCGCAGCTTATGTTGGTGATGGAATCTTAATTAACTCTGCTTTTTTGAATGGCTTATCAGTCACTGAAGCTAAAGAGGCAGTGATTAAGAAGTTAGAAGATTCGCAAAAGGGCGTTCGCAAGACAACCTTTAGGTTGCGAGACTGGGGAGTTTCACGTCAACGTTACTGGGGTTGTCCAATCCCAGTAGTATATTGCAATAATTGTGGTTGCGTACCTGTTCGTGAGGAAGACTTACCTGTTGTGTTGCCAGATGATGTCTCGTTTGCTGAGAACGGCAATCCATTGTCAGCCCACCCTTCATGGAAACACACGACATGTCCGTCTTGCAGCGGTCCTGCTGAACGGGAAACAGATACCTTGGATACTTTTTTTGAAAGTTCATGGTATTTTGCAAGGTTTTGCGATCCCACAAACCAAGTGCTTGGATTTAGTAGCGTTGCTGCTAAGAAATGGTTACCAGTAGATCAATATATAGGTGGTGTTGAACATGCGGTTCTTCATTTGCTATATTCACGATTTTTTATGCGGGCACTTAGGGACTGCGGCTATGGGAATATTGAAGAGCCATTTAAAGGGCTTTTTACCCAAGGTATGGTTGGGCATGAAACCTATAAGTCTTCTACAGGGGAATGGTTGGCTCCAGATGAGGTTGAGTCACTTGACGGTGAGGGCTTCTTTCAGACCAAAAATAAAACCAAGGTCTTGGTTGGCAGGTCCGAGAAGATGTCTAAATCTAAAAAGAATACTGTTGACCCTGCTCATATAATTACCACTTACGGTGCAGATGCTGCCCGCCTTTTTGTTCTTTCAGACTCTCCCCCTAGCCGTGACATGGAATGGACTGATAAAGGAATAGAGGGTGCGTGGAAGTACCTAAACAAATTGTGGCGGCTGGCAGTGCAGGTGCCGGAAACCAAAGAGCCCCTACCTTCATTAGACAGTATGGAGCCAGCCCTAGCCGACTTACTGAGACTAACAAACATCTCAATCAAACGTATCACCGAAGCTATTGAAGGGTTTCGTTATAACAGTGCGGTTGCTAACATAAGAGAGTTAACAAATGGTATCAGCGGTTTGGATTTAACTATTGATGGAGCCGCGCCTGTTGTAAAATTCTCTATGTTAAAGTTGGCGCAGCTAGCTAATCCTTTTATCCCGCACCTGACAGAGGAAATTTGGAATAGACTAGGTGGGGCAGGACTTTTGGTTGAACAACCTTGGCCAGTGTTTGACCCCAGTTTGGTGTCTGATGACTTGCTTACAATGGCGGTACAAGTAAATGGAAAGCTAAGGGGCACAATTCAGGTTTCCAAAAATTCAAGTGATACGGAGTGCAAAACAAAAGCTATGATATTACCAACTGTCAAAGCTCAGCTTGTTGGCAAAGAAATCCAACGAGTAATAGTCATTCAATCTAAAATAATTAATTTTATTGCGACGTAAAGTGTTTTAGATTTAAGCTCTAATGGTTATGTGGCTTGGTAATATAATCTAATTAGTCTGTGGTTTTTTTTATGCTCTATTTGTTCAAATATATTAAATGTTTTCTGCTATTTCTATTGGCGGGAGCTATAGCATCTTGTGGCTTTGTTCCAATGTATAGTTCAAATAACAACTTATCGTCAGAGTCTGTTTTGAACTCTTTACAGCAGATTGATGTAAGGCCGATTGCAGACAGGCGGGGTCGGATACTTAGAAATCAAATCAGAGAGAAAATTAATCCGCGAGGTGTATATGGGGCTAAGTATGACTTGCAGGTCATACTGGCATCACGCAGTCAAGACCTTGGCGTTAGGAAGGATTCAACAACTTCCAGGTCCAACCTGATTTTAACGGCAAATGTTGTTTTATGGGACGGCACTAAGAGGCTCTTAAGAGACCGCGTAAGAGCGACTGTTTCATACAATATTTTAGACCAACAATATGCTACTATAGCATCTGAGAGAAACGCAGAGAGTCGTGCCTTAACTCAAATTAGTGAACAAATTCGGACATTGCTGGCGGTTTATTTCAAACGCCTGTCCGAGGCGAGATAGAAATTGTGGTTTTATTTTTGGGGTGCTGGGGTTGAAAGTTCAAGCGGCAAAGTGTGACGTCTTTTTAGATTCGCTAGATCCAAAATTCAAGGCTGTATTGTTTTATGGCCCAGACCCAGGGTTAGTAACAGAAAGAGCCCAGAAATTAACCTTTAATATATTGGGCAACTCTCACGATCCATTTCGACTCACATCGCTGACTAGTGATGCTATAAAAGCAAATGAAACCTTGTTAATCGATGAAGTTGCTACATTCTCAATGATGGGAGGGCGTCGAGTCGTTCGCATTAGTGCTGCCTCAGATGGGTTAACAAAAGTACTGAAAAGCTTTATCAAAAACTCTCAAAG
>MDTC01146511.1_pt1 | contig 11746 bp, 11 predicted proteins | sample 811181 | NCBI WGS metagenome assembly MDTC01 (sample SAMN05326644, study PRJNA326480) | marine metagenome | isolation source: seawater | place: Pacific Ocean: North | collected 2011
GCAAGTAATCTCAAACAACACAAGGAGTTTTTGCACGACATCGGAACCAACGAATGCGAATGTTGTTACAAAAATCGGAATTCACAAAATACGTATTTGTGTCCAACAAGCCAAAAAACTATTATGATGTGCAATGATTGTTTTAACAAAGCGACTGGCAAACATACTCGCAAAGAAAAAGACTGGTCCGATTATTTGGATAAGCATTTGGGAACAGATGGTTTACTTTGTAGCGACAGAAATTTAAGGAGCGTCGGTGGGTGTCAACTGTATAGACCAGATAAGTTATATACGGATTTAAATTATGTGGAACAGGGAGAATGCGATGAAGATCAACATCTATATGCGAATGGTACTTATGAATGCGACGAGAGGCGGGTTTCTGATATCTATGGAGAAGATGGGATCGTTGGCAAGAATATGTGTGTCTTAAGGTGGAATCCGGATCATTATGTCCCAAAAAAAGGAATGAAAAAAATAAGAAAAGAAGAGAGATTACAAGTTTACGTCAAACTAGCAAGGCACTTGAGAAAAAAAAAGGATCATGTTGACAAAATACATATTTATTATCTCTTCTATTCAGAGGATAATCCTAGATTAAGCAAAAACATTCCTCACACGATGATTCATAGTTTAGACGAGATATGCAAAATTTAAGTAATTCGTGCAAGTAGTGTATTTATAAATCTTATTTAAGCTACATAATAAAGATGCAGAGGAAATTAATTTCGTTTTGATTTTTTACTTTTTCTTTTTTTTGAATTATTTTTATTGATTACCAAATATTAATAATATAATAAACATAAAACACTATTAAAATTTATTAAAATGACATCAACAAACGATGTTGTTCCTAGCTTTGAGTCAACTAGAGATACTTCTACAAAGATCTTCCTTATATTAGAGAATACTATTGTAAGTGGTTTTAAAGAAGATGGTATTAACCATAAAAATGTATTAATGATATTCTCGAATATATGTAAGGAATTAGATGTTAACAATACTATCAAAAAGGAAATTGTGAACGATACTGGTAATAATAAAGCAATTATTGCAATTCAAGTAATCCAATACGCTCTAACAAAGTATTTAGATTTTAATTATGACAAAATAAACGATCAAGAAAAATATGTTATTGATTTTTTCTTATCTGATAATGGAGAACTTATATTAATGGCTACAACCTCGATCATCGTTAAGACTTTTGATCATATTAAAAAAGCTTATAATTATGCAGATATGAATAATGATGGTTGTCTATGTGGAAAAAAGGAATGTAAAACGTTCTGGCGAAAACTTTTTTGTTTGAAGACAAAATAATAATATAAATTATTCATAAAAACCTTAGTTTTCTTGAAATAAACGTAACTTATTAACCCATTTATGGAATTCATATGTTTCATCTTCTTTTAAATGATAAACCATATAGTCCCACAACCTTTTTGAATTTGCTACATCTCTTTTGTTTTTACTTACAAATATGCTCATATATGGAATGTTTAATAAAAACAATTCCATTGCATCAATGTCATCGTTGTCTTCAATTATTAAGTAAAAATTTCTTTTACAAAATTCCTTTAATTTATTGGTTATCATAAACAATGATGCTTTTTCTTCATTCAGCCATAACATAATATCATTATATAGCCATTCAGATACATCATTGTCAACAATCCAATCATTTCTATATTGTCTCTCGATTTGTTTAATCATATAGGATTTTCTAATATCTGATAGTAGTTGACTTCTATGTTTATCTACAACTACTGTATACATGTATATTTTGTTCCACAATTCATCTGGTAAATACATTTGTCTATCTATTAAATCTAGATTTTTTATTACTATTTAAACGATGCGTCGACGATCTATAATTGAATTATACATCTTATCAATATTATTACAGGCTTTTTGAATAATATGTTCATTGTTTATACATGGAGAATTAACAAAATTCTTTTGAGATAACAATATCAAAACATTAACCACTATAGATAACCTAGATGTTCTGTTACTTTTCTTATATTTATCTATAAAAAATGCCCTCCAGGCTTTTATAACTGAATCAAGCTTTATATTCGCACCTGACTCAGGGATATATAAAATACAAATATCCCAAAATAAAAATAACCAATCGGTATAATCCTTCTCATCAATACCTTTCCATTTTCGCTTTCCAGCTGTTATGTTATTTTTATATTTTTTTGATTTTTCTATAAACAACAGCCACCCTAAAATTCTAAATGAATTATTTAAATCATTATTACTTGCATGATTCATACATGCTTGTATCAATGCACATAGTATATGAGAATCTCCAACTATAGTAACTGATTTGATTTTTTGTGATAAAGCTGTTGAATTTAACTTAGAAAATGCATTTTCAATTATATCATCGGTTATATGAATACATGGTATTGGGTATACGACACCTTTAGGTGAATACGATATAACGCCCATTAAAAATGCTATAGCCTGACGTATTGTTGGATCTGTTGATAAGGTTTTGTCTGATAAAAACTGTGGGTAATCTGCTTTAAATTTTAATAAAAATAAACCAATTTTTGGATTATGAGAATGTATATTTTTAGCACAAAAAAGAACAACATTCTCCCAGAGAAGCTCATTCCATTTTGATAAAATCATTTCTATAGCCCAACGACAACAAGTCTCATAATCACTCATTGCACATGCTTTTTTCCAAGCATTTAATACTTGATTTTGTTGAAAACCAGAAAATGATTTTATAACTGTTTTTTTACTATTTGTTGTTTTTGTACTTTTTTTTTCATCAAGAAATTCCTTAAATTCAGAATATTGAAACATTATTAATAATTCTCATAATGTTTATTTATATATTTATGTTTCATTTTGATTACAAAATCCCCAACATATAATACTAATTCTACCCTTTGTCTCATTTAATTTAGGTGGTACTCCATGACGCCATGTTGTATTTACTTTTTTTCCAAAGCCATAACACATGCTATTTTGTAATACAAATTCTGTTGTTGTACCTGTTTTTGCATGTTGAAATGATATACTTCTTTCAGCACCAAAAGAAACACCTATAGTTATGTTTTGTTTTTTGGCCTTTTCGGGATCTATTCCCGCAGCATCAAAATGGTATGGTTTCCATTCGTCACCTTTTTCATATAAATTGAAACGTGTCGCATGAACATCCATATTAAAATAGTTTGCAATTCTATCAACTACTTTATGAAACAATAAACTTCTATCTTTGCATTTAGAACGGTCATTCATTATCCAATGAGTTCCATCCAGTTCGTTGTTACCATGCCATGCACAAAATTCATCATAATTCATCTCATTCATCAATTCATCATATGCAGTATTCAAATTTGAGAATATATTAAGAAATAAAGCAGGTACAAGTATCACATCGTTTTCCTTTATTGAATAGGGAAAACGTGGCCAGACACCATAACCAACTTGAACTCTTAAATCACACGGGTTATAATCAGGCTTAAAGCATATAGTATTGCGTCGTTTTCTTTCTTCAAATGTATCTGAAGGTGGTAATCGTCTAGATTGTAACGTATTATTTCTGGAAAATTTACTCATTTTATACTTTTAATTATTCATATGTTTTCATTTTTAACTTTAAATAAATATCATTTGTATAACCAAAACTATAGACACTAATTCACTATTAAAAAATATAGATATGGTCTATTAATAAATAAACAATGAGTTGTAATAGTTGGTATTGTTATATTTTAATTGGAGTTACAGGTAAAAATACATACATTGGGGCAACAATAGATGTTCATCGACGTTTGCGTCAACACAATGGAGAATTATGTTCTGGTGCAAAGCGAACTCGCTCTCATAGACCATGGAGAATACTAGCATATGTAGAAGTTGGTGAGAAAATACCCGCTTTACAACTTGAATGGCGTATGAAAAGAGCAAGAGGTCTAAAAAATAGATTGAAAAAGTTTGTAGAACTAAGTGAAGAAAGAAACTTAACAGTCATATTGAATGAATTTTAAATGTTTATATCGAATATCATGATGACATCGTAAGATGAAGCTGCATTTAACAGTTACACTCCTATTCATTTTCAATCGGTTCATCTTCAACGGGTATTGGTATGGGTATTAGAATAGGGACCGGTCCAAAAACTTTGTCAATTGTTTTGTCAATACCGCCTAAAATTTTTCCTAGAATATCTTTTATCTCATCAATGGGTTCTGGTTCACCAATATAAATTTTACCAGTTTTTGAATCTTTTCTTACAGAATCTATACAACTAAGATTATTTACAACATATTTATTCTTAAATACAAATCCCACACATAAAGACGCAAAACAAATTAATGTACATTTAACGATCTTCATGACTATAATATTAATTATAATGTTACATTTTCATTTTTATAAAAATACTTATTTAATCACGAAGTGCAAAAAATGAAAGCTCATGAAATTTTGAGGTTTTAAAGTAATGATTGCAAATTTTTTGCAATTTTGGTAAACCAAATGCATATTCTAGTGAATTTTTGTCTTTTTTAATTAGGTCTTTTGCTATCATGGCAAATATATTTTGTCTGTTATGACTATATCCAAGATGAATTGCCATAAGATAGAGCATAACCGCACATTTTTCATTCTTATTAAGACTTTTTTCTTCTAAACAACCATTCCTATCAAAATCTATCATTCTATATTCGTTATTTGCTCTTTTAAATACACAATTTCTTGGTTTTATATCTATACAATAAAAACCCGTACCTGCCATTTTTTCAATTAATTTCTTAATTATATCTGCGGATGACTTCCAAAATTCTGTTGACATGTTTTTAGACCTATTAAACAGCAATAATTCTTTTAATGTCATGTCATATTTTTCCATAACCATATATCTTACAATCTGATTAGATTCTTTCTCAAAATAAGCGTCATAAATAATGGGTGCTATGTTTAAATTACCAAGCTTTACAGCATCTACTATTTCATTTTTATAACTATTTAATTTCTCTGACATTATAGGTTTTATAGATTCTCTTATTGCAACATCTTTTATCACATTTTGTTTATTCAAATGAAACGTTGCTGTCGCTTCATATACAATATTAAATGTACCTTCACCCAATACTTCATCTTCATCATCATTATGAGTCCATTGCAAACATGGTGACAAATTTTTTAATCTATTTTCCAAATTAGATTCTTTTAAACCTTTTAACGATGGTTTAGGATTACAAATCATTGTTTCTTATATTATTCCAATTTTATATTTTATAATATAAATGGTCAGAACTGTTATTCTTGTTTTACTTGCAATCATTGTTATATTTTGTTTATACCTAGTAAATTCAAATTATTATTATAAATACCAAAATACAACTGCACCTTGGACATTAGCATACGTTATAAATCTTAAAAATACAGAAGAAGGTAAAAGACGTTGGAGTGTCTTTAAAGACATACCACATTTTAAGAATAAAGTTATAAGATACCCAGCTATACATGGTAAAACATATGATTATAAGAATGAAATTAAAAACAACATAATTACACAAAAATGGAATTACGGAAGATGGAAATATAGAAATAAAGATTTTTATATCAACATGGAACCCGGTGAAATTGGAGTTGCCTTAAGTCATTATAATTTATGGAAAAAAATATCGAAAATGGAACCTGAATCAACGATTCTTATATTAGAGGATGATGCAATACGAATAGATCCGAATTTAGAAAAAAATGTAAATTATTATTTATCTAAAATACCTTCTGATTGGGATATATTTCTTTTAGGTTTTTGGCTTCATAAAGGAGATGATGGTGAACAAATTAATAAAGATATATCTAAAGTCAATAGTTTTGTATTGATGAATTCTTATATGATCACACCTAAAGGTGCACAAAAACTTTTAGAGAAACTACCCATCAATGCTCCTGTAGATACATGGGTTTCTCTCCAAAGTCAGTATGTAAATATATACCGCCATCACATGACCTATAGAAACATGTTTTTACAAGAAAAAAAAAATCCAAGAAGTATACTCATACGAACACGAAGTCAAAAAAGTGAAATAAAGCACACAAATAATTGGTAAATACTCACGGTGGGGCTTGAACCCACGACCACTGGATTAAAAGTCCAGCGCTCTACCGACTGAGCTACGCAAGCTATTTATTAAATAGAGTATACTCCGTGCGAGACTCGAACTCGCAACCTTAAGATTAGAAGTCTTACGCGCTATCCTATTGCGCCAACGGAGCAAATTTAATCGTTATTTATACACTTCTGTATCAATCTGTACAAGTAAATTTAATATATATAAATCATTTAGTGTTAACTCATCACTTGAATCTGATTCGTATATAACTCCATTATCTTCAAACTGGTCGTATTCTTTTTTTTCATATGAAAATATACTACCCATCTAGTTATTTACATCAATTGACTTAATAAGTAAATTTATAATTGCTATCATTTTTATAATATTATTCTTAGTCAATGAAGAATTGCAAAGATGATCCAGTTAATCAATCAAAATTATTAGATGAAGTATCGTTTTTATTTGACAATTGGAGAAGTGTCCCGGTCATTAATACAAAATTATTAATGGATACTTTTCCTTTTGTATTACCACCTGCAGAACATTGGTCAAAATTAATTGAGAATGTTAGAGAGGAAGCTCATTGTAATAATACGAAATCAAATACATTTCAAGAATGTTATGATATAGATGACAAAGAAGCTGCAGAATGGTATTCAGATGAATGGGAGTCTAGTTCTGAAATATCAGATTCTGATTCAGAATATTCATTATGTGAATCAGAAGATTTCGATTGTGATATAAGTTCAGGTTCAGGTTCAGGTTCAGGTTCAGGTGTTGGATGTGATTCAAGTTCAGGAGCTGGTTCAGGAGCTGGTTCAGGAGCTGGTTCAGGAGCTGGTTCAGGAGTAGGAATTGATTCAAGTTTAGGTTCGGGTACTGGATCATATAATTACGATCCTACCATCTTTAATTCTGATTCCTGTGGTTGTAATTGATAAAAAAATACTCTCGGCGGGGGTCGAACCCGCGACCTTCGGCTCATAAGACCGACGCTCTAACCAACTGAGCTACAAAAGCATATATAATACAAGAGACGGGGTTCGAACCCGTGCGTATTACTACATTGGGGCTTAAATCCAACTCCTTAGACCACTCGGACACTCTTGCAATTAAAACATATTGTCTTCTTTTGGAAAACAAACCATATTTATGCTTGTAATATCATAGGATATTTTAAACAAACGAACGACTCGTACTGGAATTGAACCAGTGACCCCCAGATTAACAGTCTGGTGCTCTAACCAACTGAGCTAACGAGTCTTTAAGAATTTTGATCTGTCAAAATATCATCTACTGTACATGTATCTTCACCACTTGCTGGTGCAATACACATTAAACCACTTGAAACTATAACACATAATATAGCTAACACAAATGATATGTTGAGAATGCCATACTCCATTCTCGAATTTTAATTCGATTTTTGTTCTTATATTACTTTTTTGCCAAGGTTGTGTTGTTGTTGAACTACATGATGATTCTAACTTCGCCAATCATTTTTATTTTACATATTTGGCTGCAAGCTCAAATTCGAACATAACTGTACACTTTTAATCATAAGTGCGTTATTGCAATGTAAACCGTCTAAAAGAATTACGTATACATTTTTTTTCGTCCACTTTTCTTATGTGTTAGCACATCTTTTTCTAAACCAAATTGCAAAAGACTAAGTCCATTCTCTCTATATATATCTATTTTCGTTTCAACAGATTCTTGTATTGTTTCCAAATGACTCATCAGAAGCAAACTATCGTACATACCCAATAAACTATGTATAAACGATGGTACTTTTTTGATATTTTTGACATCACATGCAACAAAACCTTCATCAATAAATAATTGCGAACATGATATAGCAGATGCACCTATACATGACAAACTAATTCTTATAGATAATCCTAACAAAAATCTTTGAAAACCAGATGCTTTCTCAATACAAATCGTATTTTTATCATCTATAACACTCCATTGTAGTATCTTATCATCTAAACTTACTGATAACGTCAATTTTCTATCCTCCTTTGTCATATTTGCAGAAATATTATTCACAGAATTAACAAGTTGTGGCAAAATCTTGTTTGAATACGTCCAACTGCGAAATTTCTCAAAACTAATAGATAATTCCTTTAATATAACAGCCTTTTCTTTGACGTCATTCGAATATGCTTCATACTTATTTCGTATGAGTTTTTGATTTGTTGCTTTCTTATGTAATTCATCATATTTCAAACATTCCTTTTTTGTTACTAATATATCTTCCTCTATCTGTTTTATTTCTTCATAAATACTATTTTTTTGCTTTAATTTAACTTCTTTTTCTTTTAATATCAAGGTCTGTTCGCATAATTTTATGTTATTTAATTCCTCAATATGTAAATCAAGAGTTTCAATATCAGATTCTATATTCTTTACCTTATTCTCAATATATACTTTTAATTTTTTATACAATCTGTTCATATATTCCGTCTTTTCTTTTACATTATTATATCTATTTACAAGTTCTATATCTTTCTCATATTTGTTATATCTTTTCCATAATTTAATCAATTTAGAAAGTCTCTTTTTTGTATCTTCCCATTTTGAGTTGTTATTCAAAAAAATATCCTCTAAATTACATTGTTCAGTAATAATATTCAATTCTTTATTGTTCTTTTGAATCTCTTTAAAAATATCAAGTTGTTCATATTTTAACTCTTCACACTCTTTTTTCATAGAATCAATTAATTTTTGCTTATTTTCGCAATGAGATGCAAATAAATTATACTCTTTCCACTTATTTTCATAAGAAATGTATAGTTCAATATCTATATTTCTATAATTCTCACACCATTCTATCATCTCATTATAAGCATCTTTAATCTCTTTGATATCTCTATTTTGAACGTGTTCGGTATATTTATTTTTAAGTTCTATACATTCTTCTTGTAATATTTTGAACTTTTCACACAAATTTTGTATCTGGATACGAATTGGTTGCTTTGCACACGCTTCACAATTAGGGTTGAATGGGAGACATTTCGCATGATTGTGTGCAGTTTTTAGTGTTTCTCCTAGAATATCTAATTCCGTTTTTTTGACATCAACACAGCTTGTTAACTCTTCAGCTCTATCTAAAAAAATTTTATACCTTTTTATACGTCGTTCGTATTTAGTATATTGTTCTTTGCCTTCTGTAAAAAAAACTATGTATTTTTTTATTTCATCTTCGTCTTTATCAGGTTTGTCTATAGTATTCTCTTTTTTATATACATCTAATTCATAACACTCAATTGATATTTTATTATCTAATACATCTTTTCTTATTTCTAACTTCTCATTTTCACTTTCATAATTACATATAACATTTTGTATACAATTTTTAACTGTTTTATTTGCATCATGACCTTCTGTTGTAGTCTTCAATATATCTTCAGGAATTGACTTCATCTCTTTTTCTAAATTTGAATTCTCAATTTCAATCTCTTCCTCAGAAACATTTGGTCTCTTAATTTTTGATAGTTTTTCAATTAAACTTTTTATTTTCTTCTCAGATACTTTAGTATCATATTCTATCCTTTGTTTATTCCAATCATTGTATTTATACATAAAATTAGAAAGTTCAGACTCATTCGTTATAGATTCGATCTCGTCGTCAGATTCTTCATCACACTTAATCTCTTTATTAAAGTTTGTATCCAATAATTCTTTTTGCATATTCATATCATTCACCAACACATTCCTCTTCACGTGAAGTTCTTGAAGTGTATGCTTTTCTGTATTATATTTATTTAAATTATCTAATTTTTTTTGAATAGTTTCAATGTCAACATCATTATTTTTCAATTCATTTAGTTCTTCGTCACTCATTTGTACATTTGAGAAGGAATCATAGACATTTTTAATATCTTTATAATTCTTCTCCAATTTCTCAAGTTTGTCATATACTATATCTTTATTTGTAGTTATAGTTTCAATATTCGAATCTTCATCTGCATTAATATCATCTGACTCATCATTCGTATATTCAAGGGATGTATATGCTGTATCAATGTGATCTAACACCCATTTATGTGCTTGCATCGATACTTTTACCAAATTTGTAATTGTCTTTAAAACATCTAAATTTAAACAATTATCTAAAATTTCTAATTGTTCAGAAGATTTCATTGACAAAAAATCTCTATCTTGATTTTGAGATATTAAACATGAAAGTAAGAACTCGTTGCAATCACCTATCATTGTCTTTACCCATGGATCAACTGCACTTCCAGATTTTATTACTTCTCCAGATGGACTTCTCAACTCGGTAACACCTTTTGATATTTTTAACTTATCATATCTTTGTAAACGAAAGCTTCTGAATAAATCATAAACCTCACCATTAAGCATAAAACGTATTACGGTGTATGGTTGTACACCATTTGGACATTGAGATGAAAAAATTGCTCCGGATGTAGTCTTATTATATCTACTTCCAACTGTATTTCCAAACAAAGCAAGACATATTATCTCTAAAAAACTACTTTTACCATAACCATTTGGAGCTGAAATCATTCCAACCTGAGATGACAACTTTGAAAAATCAAAATAACACTTATCTTTAAAACACAATATCCATTGAAATTTTATGTAGTCCAAGGTTATCTTTTTTTTCTTGTAATTAGATTCAGAATCTTTTGCATTTACATATTTATCAATTGCTACATTGATATCCTCATTCTTCTTTTTTACTTTATTTACAAGAGATTTTGGTAATTTAGAATCATCTATAATACACATCTTATGTGGGTCATTTATTATGTTATGAACAACTTCTGGTGAGTATAATGGTTCTAGAAATTCGTGTATAACAGAACTTGAATTGTATTGTGCAAAATCAGATTCTATTTTTATTTCTGAATCGTCTTCATCAATATTACTTCCTAGAATATGTAAACTATTTGATTTTGTATATGTTATATTTCTCTTTGAACACCATTGATCTAATTTTATCAACCCTTCAGAATCAATTCCACTTAGTATCCGTACCTTTAGTTTTGTTGGGAATATATCTTTCAGAGTATCATAAATTACATCTAGTTTTTCCCATCCATTTTCAAAACAATTCCAAATACCCGATTCATATTTTAGTTTCAAATAACCAATATCATTATAAATAAGATGTCGTTTATAAGTATTTTTCCTAATATCCCATTCTAAAAATCCATGTCCTTCTAATGATTCTCCGAAATTTTGTTGTATCAAACTTCCTGAATATCCCCATAATAACTTTTCACCATTGCTCTTCTCATGTATATTTATCTGTTGTTTATGTATATCTCCAAAAATTCCATAATTAAATTCACTAAACCATTCAATAGGATAAGAATTATTGTAATTAAATGAATCTGGGGTACAAACTGTTCCATGAAATAATGCTATCTTTATAGGTGTGTTTGGTACCGGAAATACAGGAAGTACTTCAACTCTACCACAACCATCTCCCTTTTTTAAAGTATCTCTTACATGTACATGACCAAATCCTATCTTATTCTCACCATCACCAACATAATATACTCCCGATCTTGATATCAATGCAATATTACCATCTATAAATACTCCATCCTTTTCAGATTCTTTAGAAAAAAAACTTGATAACATATCTGGAATTTCTGGAGCATCTTGTCTCA
>MDTC01133143.1_pt1 | contig 11745 bp, 14 predicted proteins | sample 811181 | NCBI WGS metagenome assembly MDTC01 (sample SAMN05326644, study PRJNA326480) | marine metagenome | isolation source: seawater | place: Pacific Ocean: North | collected 2011
AAATACTAACTTCGCATAATATCATAAAAAAAATTATGATTTGTTAGGAGAGGTGGTAACTTTTTGAAAAGCTTTTCTGCTAAATAGGTTTTCAGTCCATCTTTTAATATTTGGTTTTAATGCTTGATGTATACCTAACGATTCAGCGAGGTGAATTGCATAACTTACACAAATATCAGCAATTGTGAATCGGTCTGAACAAAGATACTCTTTCCCCTCTAAAGATGTTTCTAATAATTTCAGACGAGATACAAACCATCTGCTATATCCCTCAATTGCACCATCAGCTACACCAGGCTCCATGAGTTTATATCTCAGTACAACTGTCTGGGGAAAAGTGAGGGTAGCATCAGAGTGAAATAACCAGTTCAAGTAATTCGGATAATCTTTTTCATCAGGGCTAACTCTGAGATTACTAGGACCATATTTCTCCACCATGTATTGACACATTGCTACTGATTCGGTCATTTTAATATCACCGTCCTCTAGATATGGCACTGTTCCAAGCATGTTTACATTTAGATACTCTTTTTGGAGAACTCTTGGTGGAAATGGAAGCATTTCTAACTCATAGTCCAAGCCCATTTCCTCTGCTGTCCATAAAGGCCTTACTGATCTAGAGTTTTCAGTTGCATATATTTTCATAATTATAAAATATTAACACTTTTATGATTTGCTTAATAAAGGCCATCTACCTTAAGCGAACTTTCATTAAATAGTTCAATATCACCACTCTTTTTTTTGAGCTTAGCTTGGCCAGAGTCTGTAATCCCCTCAAATAAAAAAGATTCCTGTTTATCTCCTAAAGTAACTCTTTTACCAATATGCATACATTTTTCATCCCATTCTTTAGACCAATTTTTCCTATTTAAATTCTTTAATTTTAAAAGTTTCAAGGTCAGCATTTCTATAAAAGAATCCTTTGTTTTTTTGGTAATATCGATTAAACCAATATCATTCCATTCATGGTGTTCTTTATCAATATTGAGGTTTATGCCTATTCCAATAGTAATAATTATTTCATTATTTTGGTTTTGAGATTCTACTAAGATTCCACCAACCTTTTTATTGTTAAAAATCAGGTCATTAGGCCATTTTAAAAGAACATCCTTGTTGAAAATATCAAATACTGCAATTGATGTAATTAGCCCTATTTTCACAGTAATGCCTGGATCAATAGAAGGGGACTTAAAGCAAAGAGAATATGAAATATTTCCTTTTGGGCTATCCCAATTTTTTGCATTTCGTCCTCGTCCTTTTGTTTGAGAATTAGCTACTACAACTGTTGGTTTTGTAGATTTCTGAAACTCGGATAAACAGACATCATTAGTAGACGTTACTTCATCAAATTCAAAAAAATTATATTGCTTAGGCATTCCTATCTTTTAATTGATAGGGCAGATAGATAAGATAAGTTATGATCCATGCAACTGGAATTAAAGCGACAATATGCATCGGCGCATCAGGCATGAAGTTCATAATATTGTCACCAGCAGGCTTTTCTAAGATGTACCAATAATTTGTATCTAGGACAAAGTTAATTGCATACATAATCGGCAAGAAAACAAAACTAGAGAATAACATCACATTAAAATAATCTTTGAGATATGGTCTTTCATTAGTAAGAATCAAAACAACTGAAACACCCAACAAAATAAGGGTATGGCCATACATATGATTCAAATAATCAAATGTTGGAAAACCTGTTGGCGTATCTGGAGTTAAGACTGACATGCCCGCACCTGCAATGCCCCAGAAATAAGCAAACAAGAAAAACATTCTATGCCCACCTAAAAGATAGATAGATATACACCAGGTTGAAAAAGCACACATATGCAAAGGAAGCGAATCCTTCACCAATTCATCAAAGAAAGTTACTTTAAAAAAAGGATCAATAATTTCATGGGAAAGCATTAAGAATGCAAGAAAATACTTCACATTCCTGATAGTTCTTTCGCTTTTGCCAATAAATATTCTTGGAAGATAAACAACTAATGCTATGCAAAAAGCTGCAAATAAAATATGTGAAGGTGCTAATAGGTTAAAAGGTTCAATTTGCATCATCTTTAATTAAATCAGCTGCCTTTTCAGCAATCATCATAGCAGGTGCATTTGTATTGCCGCCTATCAATGTTGGCATGATTGAAGCATCTACAACACGAAGGCCTGAAACACCTTTAACTTTGAGATTGCTGTCCACAACAGCCATATCATCATTACCCATTTTACATGTTCCAACAGGATGGTAAATAGTATCTGACCTTGTTCTTATAGCAGATTCAATTGCTTTATCATCATTGATATTTATAGGGTTTCTTATGTTATTGAATTGTTTAAGAGGTTCTGTATTCATTATTTTCATCATCTTTTTATATCCTTTTACCAAAGTTTGCATATCATCATCGTGAGACAAAAAATTTGGATCAATAATAGGGTCTTCATTAGGGTCTTTGGAAGCTATATGTACAGTTCCTACTGATTTTGGCCTAAGAAGACAAACATGACAGCTAAAACCATTGCCCCATATACTCTCTCTGCCATGATCCTCAACCATTGCAACTGTAAAGTGAAGTTGAAGATCGGGGACTTCAAGAGATTCATTGCTCTTAATAAATGCACCACCTTCAGCAAGATTTGAAGTCCACATTCCCTTGCTAGCTAGGACATATTTAACTAACTCAAACGGCGCTCTGAGTGTGAATTTAAGGGTTTTAAATGGGCTACCGAACAAATCCCAGCTATCAACTCTGTGAGAGCTAATATAGTCAATATGGTCTTGCAGGTTTTCACCAACCCCTTTTAAATTTACCAGACATTCAATATCTTTTGATCTCAAGAAATTTTCATTGCCAATACCAGATCTCATTAGTATGGTTGGCGAGCCATATGCACCACCACATAGTAGTATTTCTTTTTTTGCATGTATTTTATTGTCTTTATTTTTTGTTTTGCACTTAACTGAAACTGCTCTTAAGTTATCTAAGATCACTTTATCAACGATTGTATCCGTAAGTATTGTGAGGTTGCTCCTGTGTTTTACTGGATTTAAATATCCTACTGCTGCACTACATCGTTTTCCGTTTTTCTGAGTAACTTGATAAAGCCCTACACCTTCTTGTTCAGCACCATTAAAATCATCATTAATTGGATAATGTTGGCTGCCAGCTTCAACAAAATATCTGCTGAAGGGATTATCATGTCTTAATTCTGCAACATTTAAAGGACCATCTTTTCCATGATAATCTCCGCTTAATGATTCGTTATGTTCTGATTTAATGAAGTAAGGGAGTACCTCTTCATATGACCAACCCTCATTTCCAAGAGATGCCCAATGATCGTAATCCCATTTGTGGCCTCTGATGTAAACCATACCATTTACTGAGCTAGACCCTCCTAGAGTTCTTCCTCTAGGTTGAAATCCTTTTCTGTTTTCCTGATAACTTTGAGGTATCGGGTGAGAGCCCCCTAATGAATCAACAGCATTTGATGCACCTTCTGTTACTGTAACTTCATTAAATTCCTTTTGAGGCGATGTTTCGTATTGATACGCATATTCTGTTTCTTGTAGAAACGCAAACATTGCCGGCACGTGAATGAGAGGATTTTTATCAGGAGGGCCAGTCTCCAACAAACAAACTGTTACTTGTGGGTCTTCGGTTAATCTATTTGCAAGCACACAGCCTGCAGATCCTCCACCTACAATTACATAGTCAAACTCTGTCATACCTTTTTAGTCTTATCCCATACTAGGAATGGTATATAAGTTATAAAGAAAACCACAAGCGCCAATGGAGCTACACCAAGCATATGAAATGGTGGAGCTGGCATTAAATCCATTAGAGATTCGCCATCAGGAGTATCCATTAGATACCAATAATTAGCTTCACCACCAATAATTAGATTGATGACTAAGACTGGAATAAGCAGCAATATAGTTATGACAGCCATTTTCCAGAAATTTTGTAAGTAAGGTCTATATTTTAATACTGTAAGCGCAAAGAATATTCCCAACAAAATTTGTACATGCCCATAGAAAAACATGAAGAACTCTATATCAGGCCAAGCAAAGTCTAAGTCTGGGGTAACAAGAGCCATAGCTGCTCCCCCTACACCCCAATAGAAAGGTAATTCAAAAAACATTTGATTTTTCTTTTCTTGTAATAAGAAAATACCTATTAATACAGCACTAAAGTTACACATATGCAGAGGTAAGTATGTTTCCCAAGGCTTATCAAAACCATATATATAGATAAATGGTTTGGTAGCCTCAAATAATAAAAGTGATACTCCTATGAGCTTTCCAGCAATTTCTTGCGTTTTACTATTTAAAAAATTTCCCAGCACACAAAGAATTAAAATAATAAAAAATGAATATGTAAGTGCTTGAGTATGTTGCTCTCCAAAAAGAATAAACGGTTCTGACATAACCCCCTCCAAAAAAACCTTTCTCTAATAATACAACCTGTGTTGATAGATACAAAATTTAATTTAAGATGAAATTAAAGAGAAAAATAATGTCGAATGATTGCCTTTTATTAAATGGAAATGGAAAGCCAGTTAGTTACTTTCCTCTGTCCACTATTGACTGGAAAACAGCAATCCGACTGCTAATAACAAAGAATATTATTGTTATAAAAAGCCATGAAAAGTGGTCAGTACGATCCCCATCAATGGAAATTGAAGTGCCTAGCATAATAATGCTAAGAAGGTTTCACAAATTTCAAAATTACGTGAAGTTCTCTAGATCTAATATTTTTCTAAGAGATATGTATAGGTGCCAATATTGTAATGACATATTTGATAATAAGCAGTTAACGCTTGATCATGTGATTCCAAGGTCTAAAGGTGGTCAAACAAATTGGGAGAATATTGTTACTTCATGCAGATCCTGCAACACCAGTAAAGGAGCTAAACCTATGCAACCAATAAATAGACCAATAAAACCAAGTTTTGCCCATTTACTTAATGGGCACAAACTTAATAAAAAAGATTTTCCTGATCAGGCTTGGGCGGATTATATTTTTTAATACTTTACAGAGCAGCCATAGGGTCTGGTCTTTTTATCTTTGACTTCTTCCCCTGACATTAATTGGCTTACTGCATTTCTAACATAGTTTTTTGCTCTGCTTAAATCTGTTGAAAATAAAGCACCAGTATTGCCTAAGTTATCAATAGCGCCTTGGTACTGTACCTTGCCCATCTCATCGATTACAAACATATGAGGAGTAGTTTTTGCACTAAACAATCTCCCTACCTCACCTTTTTTATCTAGCAGCACATGTGTAGGATTTGCATCTCGGTCAGCTGTTAGTTGTTTTGCTTGGGTGCTAGAAATGTAGCCTTGCTTGCCTTCTGCAGAAGATACTACCGAAAGCCATACAACTTCATTATCAGTCATATCTTTTTGTAGGGTTTGCATATTTCTAGTTTCATAGTGCCTTTTTACAAAAGGACAATCATGGTTAGTCCATTCAAGAACAACCTTTTTACCTCTAAATTCATCAAGGGAAACAGTTTGTTTATCCTGATTCATTAGCCTGAACGATGGCGCAGTTTCACCATTTTTTACTGATGAAAAGGCTAAAAAACCTATAACAAGCATACTCAAAATTCTAATATTCATTAACAACCTCCATTAAATAGTTTTCAGTTAATATTTCATTAAGAACCATTGGTTCGTCAAGTTTATTATTCCAATAAATATATAGTGGAATACCAGACCTGTTGTATTTTTCAATTTGCATAGCAATTTCAGGACTTCTATTTGTCCAATCAGCTTTAAGATAAGTAATATTTTTTTCATCAAATTTTGCAAATGTTGCATCTGTGAAGGCTACCCCTTCATTGACCTTACATGTGATACACCAAGCAGCAGTAAAATTAATAAAATACGCTTTACCTTCTTGTTGTAATTCTTTCTCTTTTTCGATGGACCAGCTTAGAGAGTTTGAGTCTTTAGTAACACCTATTGGTTCAAATTCCCACTTATACAGCTGAACTCCCCATACAGATAAAATTATGCTTGCAATCAAGGTTGCATATCTAAGTTTGATAGTGATTAACCAAGCACCAAAGGCCGCTGAAAACCATCCAACTAGTACAAATAATAGAGAATTAGGATCTACTTGGTTAGCCAGAACCCAAAGAAGCCATATCGCAGCTCCAAACATCATGAAACCAAAAAATTGTTTGAGATTTTCCATCCATTGCCCAGGTTTTGGTAAGAAGTTAACCAGCGAAGGAAATACAGCTATTAAGAAATAAGGCAAAGCAAACCCTAATGCTAAAGATAGAAATATTAAATATGAATATATATCTGGTTGTACCAATGCAAAACCTAAGGCAGCCCCCATAAATGGTGCAGTGCATGGAGATGCAACTACTACTGATAGGGCACCTGTTAAAAATGAGTTTAACGGACCAGAGCCATCTGCATATTTCTCTAATCTGCCCAGGCTAGCACCTATATTTAAATCTGTAATTAAAGTAATTCCTATAACAAAAATAAGTGTTGCCAAAATAGCAACGACAAATGGACTTTGTAATTGATATCCCCAGCCTATCAATTCACCCGCATTCTTCAGTGACACTAAAGTCAAAGCAATTGTCATGAATGTTGCTACAACGCCAGCAACATATGCGCCCGCATTTAAGCTGACTGCAGAATTTGATTTAGCAGAACTTTTGACAAGAGATAGGCCTTTTAAGGCTATAACTGGCAAAACACACGGCATTAAATTAAGAATTAAACCACCTATAAAAGCAAAAAATATAGCGGTAAAAATAGTGATATTGGTCTGCTTATTTGGAGACACAGGCTCATTTTCTATCTCAATAAATGAATTATCTGTTTTGACAACTCCTTTTAAGTTACCGGAAAATTCATCAAATACTTGGAAGCTTAAACTTCCCTTCATGGCATCCTGCTTGCTTGAAAAATCCATAGTAGTGTCGTTAAAAGGAAAGAATTGTGATTCACTCGAAAGTAATTCAGATTCTATAGTAAACGAGTTTATTGCAGGGTTTATAACCAGATCTGGCGGTGCTCTTATAGGCACAAGGTTTTGCCATTTTTTCAATAGCAAACTATCTTCTTCGATATTCAATATCTGATTTTTGAGCTTTAAAAGCAGGGTAGCTTGTTCAGGAACACAAATATCGTCGCAAACTAGAAACTTAGTGGTTATTTCAACTTCTTGGTCGTCTAAATTTTCTAGTTTTAATTCAAATGGGAATACAACTTGATCAACATACCCAAAAGTCATTAGAGGAGGGTATTCAATCTTTTGTGGTCCAGGCCAATCATTTGTACTGATATCCCATCCGCTCGGAGTTGTAAATTCGAATATAGGGGGGCCGCCAGAATCTCCAGGGTTAATCCAATATGTATGCCATCCTGAAGTAAGTGTAAATTTATAGCCAAGCTTTAGAGAACCAGCTTCTTTAATAATATTGCTATCACCAATTATGGTAATTTTTGCGTGTTCTGTTTTTGCTGATTCAGCGTCAGCAACAAAAGAATAAATTATTAAAATTAAGCTTAAATATCTCATCTAAAAATAGGGCGGCATTGCCGCCCAGTATTATTTAACCTCTATAACTCGAGGTTTCTTGTGATCAGGAACCACTCTTTCCATATTTATAGTCAAAAGACCATTTTTCAAAGATGCTCCTAATACTTCAAGATCCTCTGCAAGAGTAAATTTCAATTTAAAAGCTCTTTTTGCGATACCTTTATGTAAAGTTTCAGAACTTTCAGTTCCGTCTTTTGGCCCATCATGTTTTATGGTTAGTGCGCCATCACATAACTCAATATCAAGATCTTTCTTTTCAATTCCAGCTAGAGCTACCTCTATTTGGAAATTTAGCCCATCCTTATAAATATTATATGGTGGGTAACCAGTGTGAGACTCATTAGAAATTCTTTCGAGCCTATCTACGAGATTTTCAAAACCTAAAACACGGTTTGAAAACATTGGATCAGTAAAATTAATTAACATATTAGTCCTCCTTAAAGCGACTAGTTAAATTTATGATGGCCTCACCTGAGCACCATCATTTGATAATTTAGAACTTAATTAAGAAAATTCAAGAACTTTTTTCATAAAAGTAACGTTTACTTCACAATTACTTGTTTTTTATCTATATAATGAGTAGTATAGGTTACATTGTTATTAATTAAGGAGACATGATGACATTCTTTTCACGAGCAGTCTTACTATTTATATGTGGAATAGTTCAGATTTTTTTTGCGGCACATCTTTTATTTGACTGGAGTATTCTTGAGCTACCATCAGAGCTTATGTTCATACCTGGAATATTTGTTTTAACAACCTGGGCAGTACTTTCAATTGACTATCACTTTGGAAAAAAGGAAAAGACCAAGGCACTTTATGATGAATATATTGCAGACAGATATTACAAACTTGGAGCAGCAGGATTTTCAATTTTTGGACTAGGCATATTTGGCTTGTTTGCCATTCAAGATTTTTCAAATTGGAGCTTACAAGCTGCAAATGAATTTATTTTGAATTTATCATCTTTTCTCTGGTTTGTTTTTGGAGCATTGATTGTTGTTTTTTCATATGGTGACTATAAAGAGTCAGTAGATGGGTAAGGATCATAAAGATTTAGTTGTACTTCTAACGCATAAAAGAAAAGAAGCTGGTATCACACAAGCCAGCTTGGCGGAGGCAGTACAAGTTTCTAGAAAAAGTATTAATGCAATTGAAAATGGAATCTATGTACCATCGACTGTTTTATCATTAAAAATTGCTACAGTATTGAATTGTAGTATCGAGGATATATTTAAATTACATGATGGAACTTTTCCATTACTAATGGAGTCAAACAAGTATGAATAAAAAATTACAATCACTAATTCTCTTATCCTTATTAACTCTTGGAGGTTGTGCAACAGGTGGATTTTCCCCTGATGTTGTTTCAAGAGATGCAGCTGCAAAAAGTCAATATGTCCAATCAGGCGTAGTAGTTTCAATTAGAAATGTAACCATTGAGGGAGATAGAACAAGTGGAAATATTTTTGGTTCAATCCTTGGAGCGATTGTTGGATCCAACATAGGTGGAGAGAATGATGAAACTACTCAAGAAGTTGGAGCTGTAGTCGGTACTGCAGTTGGATCAGTTGTCGGGCAAAATGTAAGTGAAAACCTTTCCAGAAAACCAGGTGTAGAAATAATTGTTAAATTAGACAGCAATAGCAGAGAGGTCTCTATTGTCCAGGAAATGCCAGAGGATGTAGATTACTCCTTCAGACCAGGCGATCAAGTTAGAATAGTTAGATCAGGTGGCAAGTCTAGAGTTGTTCCTTATAATTAAATGATTGGATACTTCAGAACTTTGGAATAAATCATTAGATATTCTCTCTAGAAGAGAGCATTCTGTTGGCGAACTTAAAACAAAGTTAAAAAAGTTTGATCCAGCATATAATGACTTGAATGAAGTGATTGAAAAACTTCTAGAATCAAATTTTCTCAATGACGAAAGGTTTGCGGAAGCATTTATTAGATCCAAATCAAATTCAGGTTATGGCCCAAACTATATTTCACAATATTTAAGAAAAAAAGGAATTTACCCCGATCAATATGACATGTACTCCTTAGAAATTGATTGGGATTCTATCTGCCTCGCACAATTCAATAAGAAAAGCAGAAATACCAAAGTAGATTTTAAAGAAAAGGAAAAGATTTTAAGGTTTTTGGCCTATAGAGGGTTTAGTTATGAAATAATAAAAAGCGCTCTTAAAGAATTCGATTAATGGCATTAGCAAATAAATACAGACCCAAATCATTCACAGAAGTTATTGGACAAGATAATGCTGTAATTGCGTTAAAAAATATTATAAAAAACCAAAATTTTCATAACGGATACATTTTTTCAGGAACAAGGGGAGTTGGAAAAACAACACTTGGAAGACTTTTTGCTAAAGCATTAAATTGTTCAAATTATGATATTGAAAACGGAGTTACTTGTAATGTATGTACCACATGTGAAGAGATTCAGAAGAATTCACACTTAGACTTGATTGAAATTGATGCTGCCTCAAGAACTGGAGTAGATGATATGAGGGAGTTGCTTGACTCTGTTCAGTACAGACCATCTCAAGGTAAATACAAAATTTATTTGATAGATGAAGTTCATATGCTATCAATGCAAAGCTTTAATGCACTGCTTAAAACATTAGAGGAGCCACCAAGCCATGTAATTTTTATCATGGCTACTACTGAAACTCATAAAATACCTAAAACAATAATTTCAAGATGCCTTCAATTTAATCTTAAATTAGTAAGTGATGAATTAATTGGAAAAAATATTGAAAAAATATTTACTGAAGAGGGCGTCAAATCTGACAAAAAATCAATTGATTTGCTTGTTGAATTGGCTAAGGGCTCTGTAAGAGACTCACTAACTTTATCAGATCAGGCTATCTCGCATTGTGATGGTAATCTTGATGAAGAATCAATATCAAAATTACATGGTGTATTAGACCTTTCCTCAACTACAAAATTATTTGAGTCAGTTTTTATAAATCAGGTTGATAAAGTTGTTGAAGAATTAAAGCGCTATCAGTCATTAGATGTTAACTATGAGATATTGTTTGATAGGGCATTAAGCTTTTTACATCAAAAAATTATTGAAACAGCTCTTTCCAATGACAAGTCGTCACAAGATTTGAATCTTTATTACCAGTTTTTTTCAAATGGATTGGTAGATGCAAAACACACAGGTAAAACCCGTGATTGCTTTGATATTGCTGTTCTAAGATGCTTAACTTTTTCCCAGAAGAATGAATCTGAATTAAAAAAAAAATCTAAAATAGCACAAATACCGAAAACAGAATCAGCACCAATAAACGAATCACAAGAAGTAATAGAAAATAAAGAGATTCAGGATACTAAAACTAACTATCAGACTGAAGTAATAGAGCAAAACACATTAAAAAATCTCACACCAGGAAACTGGTTGCAAGTATTTGATCTTTTAGATTTATCAGGCCCATCAAGGGCTTTTTTCTCAAACCTGCAAGTTGAAAAAGTCGAAGAGCCACCTGTGAATAAAATAATTTTTAAAGGTGCCGATATGTTTGTAGACAGAATTAATGATGAGAATATTTCTAGCTTAATAGCATCATTGCAAAGAGCAGGATTTCCAGCTTATACAGTAGAGATTGCAGCATCAGAAAAAGTACAGAATACACCTTCATCAAAGTGGGCGAAACAGAGGGCTCAAGATATTAGAAATTTCAAGGATGAGATAGTTTCAAGCGATTTATTTGCTAAATTAAAAAATGAATTAGGAGCAAATATCGATGAAAGTAAAATTATGGTGGTAGATCATGAAGAGTGACGAAAATTTATTAAGCCAACTTGTTCAGGCTTTTAAAATACTGCCAGGTATAGGTGAGAAATCAGCACAGAGAATGGCCTTTTATTTGCTTGAAAAAAATAGAGAAGGCGGCTCCAACCTAGCTAAACTTATTTCTGCTTCTGTTGAAAAAATTAGAAACTGTTCTAGTTGTAGAAACCTTACTGAGGATTTAATTTGTGATATTTGTGGAGATGATCGAAGGGATAAAAAAATAATGTGTGTTGTTGAAAGCCCAACAGATGTTCTTGCAATAGAAAAATCTGGCAGTTTCAAAGGCAAATATTTTGTCTTGATGGGTAGGCTATCTCCTATTGATGGAGTTACACCTCAAGACCTCGGGATTCCAAAGCTAGTTAG
>MDTC01121106.1_pt1 | contig 11744 bp, 18 predicted proteins | sample 811181 | NCBI WGS metagenome assembly MDTC01 (sample SAMN05326644, study PRJNA326480) | marine metagenome | isolation source: seawater | place: Pacific Ocean: North | collected 2011
ATAAATGGAGGAGATACGAAAGTACCATAACGAGTCTAAGCGTCTCCTCATCCAATCGGCTACCCGCGAAGGCGACAGTATTTTGGATGTAGGATGTGGATTCGGTGGAGATCTCCAAAAGTGGCGACATACCGGAGCGAATATAAGCATGTGCGAACCAAACCTAGACTCACTTAAGGAGGCTAAGTCTCGCGCAAAGAATATGAAAATACGTGTTAATTTTTACGAGGGTGATATATTCGCGTGCCCCCAACGAAAGTACGATGTTATATGTTATAATTTTGCTTTACACTATATATTCGAAACGAACACGTTATTCGAAACGTCTTTATTAGCAATTAAGAATAGAATGAAACCCGGGGGCCAATTTATAGGAATTATACCAAATTCAGATAAGATTATTATGAACACACCTGTAAAAGACGATTTAGGCAACTATTTTCTAATGAAACACACGAGTTCAGGGAATTTCGGTGAAAAGTTATACGTTCATTTAGCTGATACACCGTATTACGCCAGTGGTCCTAAGGTTGAACCCATAGCACACAAGGATATGTTTTTTACGCGAATGGAGGATTTGGGGTTTACTTTAACACTGTGGGAAGATCTTAAAGGGAACCCGGTTTCGGATTTGTATAGTAAATTTAGGTTTGTGTATAAGAAATAATTATTTTTTATTATTCAAGTTTTTTAATTTTTTTAAATTTTCCATTTTCGTTTCATAAAGTAGTCTACCTTCTTCACTTAATTCATCCATTTCCTTTTGTACTGATTGTAATGAATTCATTAAAGTGACCTCTTTAGCACGAAGTTTTTTCATGGTTTTTACCATTACACCCTCCCTGGCTCTAATTTTATTTACTCGGTTTTGTAATACTTTTTTATTTGTTGGCATTGGTATATACATTTACCTGACATTTTTATCACTTGTGTTCATGTTTATCAAACCATTTTTGAGTTCCCATATACGATCCCAAAAATGAAGCTATAGACATTGTAGTTACTTTCAGTAGTAACTCTTTCATTTCTTTAATAAAGATTTTCGTTTTTAACCTAAGTAAAATTTCTAAACTAATAAAATTAATTTAAACAATGAATACATTTGAATATTTAAATAATAAAATCTCAGAATTTTCTAAAAAGAAAAACATTTGGAAAGGTACCAGATTTGAAAGTGTGCGAGATTTAACGTGTGATGAAACGGGTGAAGTGGGAGAAGATATGATACATTCAATATGCAAACAAAGCTCTATTGAATGTATATGGGATAATAAAAAACTTTCAAGTTTAAACGATGACGGGAAGGTATATGACATGCTCATTGGTGGGAAGAAAATCGAAGTGAAGACAGCAAGACTTGGAGAACATGGTTCATTTCAACATGAAAGTCTTAGAAATACAGGTGAAAGTGATTTTTGGTTATTTGTTGATATTGCTCCAAATGATATATACATAACAGTTTTAAAAGATTTTGATCTTTCGTCAAATGATAAACACCCTATTTTAGGGAAAAAACCTCATTTAAGGAAAAAGGCAATCGATCAATATAAACTCGATTTTTCTAAAAAAACGTTAGAAAAATGTATAACAGCTGGTATAACCATTAAAATATCCGAAAACGAAGACAATTCTAAAATTGGTGAGTTTTTATACACTAAAATTATAGCTGAACCAGTTCAATTAGAGATTGATGAATTGACGAAGTCCTTAAATTATAAGCTGAGTTTGTTGACATGAAACTAACTTCACCCCATTTAATAGCATTTGCCTTTTTAATCATATCATCTACATCTTTATTAAAAACAATACCATACCCTCTACGCCCAGGTAAATCCTCAAAGGATGTATACACTTTCATATTTTCTTTTCCAAAACACGTTGACGGTAAATAAACGTGACACTTCCCTATCATATTTTTATTTCGCGTCGATGAAACTGTACCACCGTCAGACATTGAGTATATTTTTAAATGTGTATCGTCCATTTCCCGTATCATATATTCAGGATTTTCCGTATATTTAGACCATATTTGAAATACTCCGTTAACTTTTGTGCGTTCTCCATCTGGTGAATGAAACATCCCAGACAATTTTTCACTAAATATTAGATTGTATTTTGATACCCTTTTCCTAGGAGATCCTTTACCATCACTCTCAAACAGTTGAGGGAGTATCAAACATACGTAATCAGAAAAATCGTACGAGTGGTTTATAAAATTAAGTGCTAAATGCCCTCTCAAACCAAAAGGTGGATTCCCAAAAACTATATATTTTCGATTTAAATCATCTGGATTCCACGACAGGTAATCGCGTTTTATAACACCAGGGTATCTAGGTTCTATATCTATACCAATAGTACTCTTTGGTAAAACTTTCATGAAACTCCCGTCACCTGCAGATGGTTCTATAAACGTATATTCATTTATATTAATTTTAACTATTTCGTTAAACTTTTTCCAACACTTTTCTGCCATATCATCCGGGGTAAAAAACTGATCCTTTTGTTTATAAGTAAAATGAGTATAATCTATATCCCTACCTAATACCTTATGTAAATCAAACGTATAATTAGAGGGAACGGAGCATAATGAAATCCATCTATTTATAGTACCATTAACTATATTTAGTTTTTTGGCTATATATGAAACAGAATGTTCTTTGAGACATTCTTGAAGTAATTCATATGTCATGTGTTATAATCTGGTTGTATCTTTAATTATAATTTTTATGTATAGTTATGATAAGATGATAGTTGCGTTACTTCTAATTATCATAAACATTGTCATATTCATCAATGTGAAAGAACCAGAAAAATTAACAGAGGTTCGTAAAAAATACAGGACACTCAGGGAACACTTGAAAGATACCAATAACGAGGAATTCAAAATGTTATACAAGGAAATTCCAATTACAGCGTATCGACGAATGAATGGGGCTATAGGATATAACGTAAACAAGGGAGGTAGTATTGGATTATGTATAGATGGTGAACCTAATGAGATATTCCATGTATTATTACATGAACTCGCACACTGCACTGTCAATGAATATTCTCATAGTAAAGAATTTTGGGATAAATTTGATAAACTTAGAACAATGTGCGTTTCAATCGGGGTATACCAGGAAATACCACAGAGAACTGAATTTTGTGGTAAGCATATTCAGGATAAATAATCTATGTTATTAATAAATGCAATCCTTAGGTGATTTGTTAAAAGCATATATTTTGTTAAATACTTTACTTGCAACTTCGAGTGCACCCCTAATTATGAACGATAAATGGATAAATATGGTCCTTATAATGGTTATTATACCAGTAATGATGAGTATATTACCACGCGGTGGTAACTTATTTGGTCGTTTAGCTATAGATGCTCCATTTTTAATGATGGCATCTTTAATCGGTTTGGGTAGCGTCGCGGGTTTGGCGAAAATAAATAGACGTGTTGAAATAGATTTTAAAAATTATGGTAAAACCACGAAAAGTACAGGAACTGTCGTAGGACTTCGCGCAGCAGGATTACTGTTGGGTTTTCTTATTTCTTATTTTTTATTTGGTAAAAAAATGTATAAACATTACAATACCATTTAAGCATATCGTCTAGCAATATAAAATGCAAGAGCAGCGACTGCACCAGTCGAGGCTAATCCAATTGCACTTCGGTTCCCGTGATCGTTCAAAAACGATGGAACGAAATTTGCAAGTTTTTCCTGTACAGGCTTACTAATTGCTATCGCAGCACACACCGCAACAATGAGTGCTTCGAACTGGTCGTCAGTAAGGTTGAATGGATTTTTAGATTCGGTTTTTTTATCAGTAGCCTGTTGAACTACTGGTTGTTGCGCCGCCATCATTGGAGCTTGCATTTGCATTTGCGTCATTCTTGGGTCAACGCTTCCCATTGGTGGTTCGAGTGGATCTTCGGCTTGACCCATTATATCGGAAATTGAAGTAGAGTCCATTGTCTGTTTATTTTCACTCACATTTTTTTCTTGCGTAATATTCGGCACAAAATTTGTACTTTTATGTGCGTTTAAATCTACCATACCATCGCTGTTATCAGAAAGGTTCAATGTTCTAACGTCTGTTGCCATTTATATCTGTATATGTTTTTCATTTTAAATTATTGCGCATCATCCTGAAGAGTGTATGTCGGATATAAATACCCAAACGTCTGCACTATTCGAGGTAAATCTCTCGTCTTTTCTGGATCAGACATATCATTTTCTAAATGAATTGTCTGTTTATCATGACATACATCGACTAATATACGATACCCACTGCCTTCACCTGTTGTAACTACTTCATCTTTGGGAAACCTTGTGGTAACTTTAATCATTTCATCACGAAAAGGTATATACTGAGGTAATAATGGTGGTTCTGGTAATATATGTAAAGCTGTACCTACTCTTCTGGCAAAAATTCGAATCATTTCTTTTTTGTAACTTTAAATGGTGTGTTCTTTTTAACTAAATTTGGGTTACCTGCTTTAATATTACCATGTTTTGGATTGAACATTTTCTTATGCGTTTGCCAATACTGGGGGGCACCCACTTTAAAGTTTTTCCTAAGTTTTGCTTTATACCAAAATACACAATCTTCTATTCTATTACTCTTAGATGTATTATCCAATACTAGACATTCATAGTTTTCCGTACACGAATCCATCACTTTATTAAACATCTCAAAATTCGGAAAAATACCAAAAAAGTTTTTAAATAACTTTTCTCTATTTTGGATAATGTTTTCACGTAAAATAAATACATAATCAATATTTGCCCTGAGTGCTGGAGGTAAATCCATACAATACTGCATTGTTAACATGAAAAATATCTTCCAATGTCTCCCATTCATAAAGCATTGGCGAATACATGTATCTTTCATGAACTTCGAATCATACATACAATCATCTAAAAGTAGAAAAGCCCCACAATTTTGTCTTCCTGCACCAACAAGCTTTCTTTGTCTTTCCATAACACGTTCAATTGCTTCTCTATCATAATCACCATAAATGAAAAGGTCTGGTATATATTGCTGATAATAATGATTACCTTCTTCTGTTGCTGATAAAACGATACCCGCTGGTAAATGTTTTTTATGATACAGAATATCAGTAACAAGTGTTGATTTACCCGTATTACGTTTACCGATAAAAACACAAACTTTATCGTCTGCCATATTTTCGGGTTTGAATTTTCGTAACTGAAGATTCATCTGTATTATCGTGTCGTTTTATTTCATAAAATTTTACTCACATAAAGTAATAATGGCTGGACGTCTAAATATTGCTGCCACGGGTATCCAGGACCAGTGGTTTACTGGTGAACCTGAATTTTCATATTTCCTGATGAATTTTAGACGGCACACCAAGTTTTCAGTTGAAGCTATAGAAACACCGTTTGATGGTGATATAGATTACGATACAATTATAGAATGTCGTATACCTCAAAATAAAGGGGATCTCATTCGAAGTATGATGCTTAAGTTTACTTTACCACAGCCAACTGCAGCCAATCAATCGTTTACCGTAACTGCTTCTGGTGGTAAATATTATATAGATGGCGTTCAACAAGATACACTTACACTTTACGTAGGTGCAACGTATACCTTCAACAATGCAAGTCATCCAACACACCCATTTAGGTTTTCTACAACGGCACCCAGTTATTCTGATTACACAACTGATGTTACCAATCCGGGTACAGCTACAGTCACGTTTACACCCACTTCAACTACACCATCTATTTTATACTATTACTGTGCTGCACACGCCGGTATGGGTGGTCAGATAAACGTGAAAAGTCTTCGATACCGAAAATCTATAGGATCTCAAATCATAAAATACGCCGACCTCGTCATTGGTGGTCAGGTAATTGAACGTTTAACTGGTGATTACATGTACATGTACGATCAAATACATAACAATAAAGATGATATAGACCAAACACTTTATTTTTTAACCGGTCACGATAATTACATACCAGTGTCATATGACTGGGATTATAACATACTCTTACCTTTTTACTTTTTCAGACACCCAAGTTTGGCTATACCTGTATGCGCTTTAACAAAACAGCTCGTAGAAATACGTATACAGTTTAAAAAGGTTGAAGATGTAGTTGTATCATATAGTAATGGTACTATATCCGAACCACCTTCAGGTGTATATTCACCAATTAAAGAAGTTTCACTCGTAACAGATTTCTATTTCGTTACGGAAGATGAAAGAAATTTTTTATTAACTCGTCCAATTGAATATGTTATTACACAGCTACAGCTATCTCAATTTAAATTCAAAGCGGGTGAAACTAAAAAATCTGGTATGCTTAATTTCAAAAACCCAATAAAGGAAATGTTTTTCATAGCTGAGAGTGAAGACGTTCATAAACTTTGTCCTATAAATAACGTTACTATGAAATTTAATAATAATACAATCATTGATGCCGATAATTTAATGTTAAGTTATGAACAACCTTTAAAATATTATACGGGTATTACTGGAAATGATTTTGGGGTTTATAGTTTTTCTATGAAACCTGAAACATATTATCCTACAGGTCAGGTAAATATGAGTAGAATATCACATAACCTAATAGAAATTGAACTCGATTCACCGGATGTAAATTTCGCACACAATGTAAAAGTATATGCTGTAAACTATAACGTTTTACGTATAAATAGTGGTTTAGCAGGTTTGAAATTTTAGTATGAAGAAATATTAGTTTAAAATTTTAGTGAGTTATACTAGTAATGGCTGGTCGTGTTCAGTTACAGACATCAGGTCCACAGGACGCTTTCTTTACGAACGACCCCGAATATACATATTTTATAAAAAATTTTCAAAAGCATACCAATTTTGCACCATTCTTTGTCGATTTAGACGTTGAAGGTGAAATTGAATTTGGAAATACTATACGTTGTACTATTCCCCAAAACCAAGGTGATCTTCTTAAAACTGTAAGTTTAAAATTTGAATTAAATGATATTGAACAAAGGACGTATGGTCCTTATTCCGGAACAGGGTATGTTGAATCCATTGGGCATGCTATGATTGATTATGTAGAACTTCTTATTGGTGGTCAGGTTATTCAACGTATCCCAAGGGATTTCTTAGCTATTTATTCGGATAATTATATAACACAAACAAAACAACATAATTTATCTAAACTCATTGGTAAACCACCATTGGAACTTTCAGGGACACAAGTAAAAGATTTAAGTATAATTGGATATCTTGGTAATGCAACTTCACCTAAAAAATATTTTGTCGATATACCCTTTTATTTTTACAATAACCCCGAACTCGCTATACCGGTATGTGCCATAACAGAACAAGAAATTGAAATTGTTATTAAATTGAGAAACGTACAGGATTGTATATACAATAAATACGATAATATACATCCAGTTTACCCAACTCCAGAACAAAAACCAACGGGACTCATTAAAAATTTAAAAATAACAACCGAAATGGTATCCATAAATGAAGAAGAAAGACAGAAACTATTAAGTGAGAAAACAGATTATATTATTACACAGGTTCAGGAAAGTCCAACAGCAGAAATAGATTCAGGTGTTACTGATATTAAACATAAACTCGAGTTCAAAAACCCAATAAAGGAGTTGTTCTTTCTAATCCAGACAGAAAATCCAAAAGAACCCGGTTTTATAGGTACTCAAACTAACTTAGTATCTGCATTTGATTATGATTTAAATTACGAAATATATTCGGCTAAATCTGAATATATAAATTACGAACATTTACGATATCTCGAACTTACACTTGATGATACAATAGTTTTAAATAAAACTACGGGTAAAATTATAAACTTACGCGCTGTTCAAAGTGGGATACATCATTCTAGAACACAATTATTCAGGAGATACTATTCATATAGTTTTGCGTTAGAACCAGAAAGATGGTATCCAACAGGACAAAGAAACTTTAGTTTAGTTAAAGATCAATATTTAAAATTAAGTTTAAATCCATATAACGATGGTAAAAGAGAACTTAGAGTTTTGGGTTTAAGTTTTAATATACTCCGTATAGAAAACGGTATTGCTAAAACACTGTTTAATCTATAATGAATCTACAAGAAAAAGACGCTACTGCACAATTAATAGAGCAAGTTCAGGACTCTGCTATTAATATTATACAACCTATCCTTGAACGTTCAATGGTTCTTGCCGCGGAATATGCAAAGGCATGTGGACGTGATATTGTCCTTGGCGAAGATATGGAATATGCTATGAAATATTGCGCCATGAACGAAGTTGGTAAAAAATTGGGTTCACATTTTCCCGAAATATACGAAGAATCGTCGGACGAAGAAGATGATGCAATTATAATAGAAGAAGATGAATTTATACCGTTTACAAGATATTCAGGAAGGGAATATAAATTCGTTAAAATGAATATGGCATATGATAATTGGAGTACATGGGAACCCACGAATCCGTCAGAAGTTATGTTAAAAAATGCTATAGATAGTAATGAACATATCTGAGTCTGAATGTGAACCCGAAGGATGGACGAATACATCACCCGGGTATTTTAAAATACGTAACGATCAATGTTCTGATTCCGATTCTGATACAGATTCAGAATCGGGAACGGAAACATCTGTATCAGGTACAGATTCAGAAATAGATCCAGCGGAAGTGGGTAAAATGTTAAAGGGGTATATGAAACCGAAATATTATAAAAAAATTTTAATAGAAGAGGAACTGCTCCCAGATTAAAATCTCAGGATAAAGTATAAAAAAATGTCCGCTGTCGCCGCTGAAACTGTCACTCTCGTTACTAGAGAACTCGAATCCCAATCCCTCAACGCCATTGTTGCTGGCTTTTCCTTCGCCGCCGCCCTTTCTTGGATGGACTTGGTTAGATGGATTGTCAACCAAGTCGTCAAGGTTAACAAGAACGGTGGTATGAACTACACTCTCACCGCCCTCTTGACAACACTCTTGTCTATTGTTGTCTACGTTGGCATCTCTCGTGTCTCCTCGAAGGTCACGAAGCCATCCCAACCAGTCTTCGCGGTTACTCGTTAAGTCTCGGTTTACGCATAACCAGTAATAAAAATAAACCGGTTGCAACTACTAAAAATATAGATATAAATGCATCCCATCTACGCGGATCCTCTAATTCAGGGATACTCATAGGTGGTGGAAGAGAAAAGTCTCGTTCCACTTTAGCTACATTTTCCAGTTTATCAGTAGAACACGTTACTGCAAGTTTTAGTATATGATTTGCGTTTCTAAAATCATATGGTATTAAACGGTTATTACTACTATAGTAAAACTGAACACGTAAACTCGATATTGTTTTTTGTGATCCAGAATCAAAATTATGTTCCACAGCATCATCAACACCCGAATAATTAATCACATCGCCACAAAAAAGTATACGACCTGTATAAAATGGTGTTTCCGAAAACACAGTTTTGTTAAATTCATCAGAACCACTACTTAATTTAACAATAATTGCATCGGCACCTTGTAAATTAAGACTACCCGTTTCTAATGTATTACCTGTAGAAGAAACATTACTTGCTGGTAACCCTAATATATCATGTGGTGTTGTGTATCCAGGTGTACCAGATGTATATCCATTTGTACCACCATAAAATTCAAATGTAAATGGAGCACTACCTGTAAACGTTATAGCATTAGTTTCTTTTTCGAATTGTGCGGACGTTAAAACAGATGACGCAGCGACAACAGCCTGTGCTAAATCTTTACCACTATAGTTTCCTATAGGTATAGTAATAGTTGTTCCGTTTATATCAAATTGATTCTTCCTGGAGTTTATCAAGTATTGACTGTTATGTATACGTGCTGATATAAGTGATATCTTTGTAACGTCATAAATTGGATTTTTAAGTTGTACAACATAATCAGAAGGATCTGGGTACAAAATGGGTTCGCGTTCGCCGCTATCTATGTCTAGGGTATGTACCTTCATTAAAATAACGGGCTATTATTTTAATGAGTGTATTTCTCGTTTTTATATAATTAATTACGAAAGACTATGAACCAATGGGTTACTCGCAAGTTGTCTTCTAGCTGTGTCTAAACTCATATTAGAAGCATTTGGATTTTCGTGACCTTTATAAGCGTTGAATTTGTGATAATCGTTGTTTTTGTATTGTTGTGTCCACGCCCCATTCGCGGCATTTACTCTTCCATCAATTCTCGTTGTATCGGAACGAACACTTGTAACCATACCACCTTGGTTAAGTGCATCTGCTCGAACATTCATTCTACCGGGACCCGCTGCACGACCAGCCTTACCACGACGATCATCTGGTCTGAAACCATATTTAGTAAGTTCTTCTGCTGTATGCATGGAACCATATGTTCTCTTTTCACCAATTTTGATAGCTGGTGCATTCAAATAACCACCTACAAAACTAGCTATACCTGGTGCTGGTTGATTACTGTATTGATAATGTTCGATGTTACCATCCTTTTTATTACGTGTTGGTTCTTGTGCGCGTGTAAGTGCAGATACCGTTCTCTTTGCAGTTGCAAAACCCAAAGTATCCGTTCTAGAACCCGTTTCGGATCTATTGGTTGTTCTCTTGGTACGTTCATGTTCCGCTCGTGTAGTTCTACCAGACATACCTTGAGCACGACCTCCAGATGGTGGAAGACGTTCTGGAAGAAACGCCGTCTTTTCTGGTCTATTTTGTGAAACCTTCCCAACGACACCTCGTCTACCACCTTTCGAATCAAATGCTGGTCCAGACCTACCTGGTAAAGTTGTTAAACGATACGCACCAACATTTTCTGGATTAACACGAAATAATTGTTGGTTCCCTCCAAAAGCGGGTACTTCTGGTCCAACGCCCAAACCTGGGCCAACGAGTTGTTTTTCAACTGGGGAAAGGTTATTCATTCTCCCCGCATCATACATGCGGTTTCTCATCGTTAAAACCTCCCCACCAGACGATCTTTGTTGTCGTGAAATATCGGCAAATGAACCGATTTCTTCTTTATTTTGGTACGTTGGTTCTTCGAGTGGTGATAAAGGACCTAAATACCCGGGTGGTGCAGTGACATCTATGTCGGAAAATTCCGAAACGATTTCCTGTTCTTCTATAGGATTACCTTCTACTGAATATTTTTCTTCTGATTGACTTAACTTTCGTCCGGCATAAACTAGGCCGGCTATAGCCATTATAGAGATAGGGTCAGCCATTCTTATTTCTTAGCGAGATTTTTATTGAGGTATCTTTGCTGAAATAAACCATTTTGTGTATCAGCACGTGTACTTGTTGCATCATAAGTTTGTGTTTGAAGTGGTAATTTACATTCAACATTTTGGAGTGGGTGAAAATTTCTTTCGTATGTTTTCGCTAAAACTTTATTAAAACGAGATGTGGATTGTGGTCTGAGTTCGTCAGACGTATTAATATATTCTGCTGGTGATCCTTTCCCTGCCATGTATGGAGCAGTCCCATATAACATAGTATTTGGACGACTTGAAACATAGTTAAGAGCACTGGGCTGGGGATATACTAAGACTTCTTCAGATGCGCATACGGATGGAACCGCGTGATCTTGAACAACTTTCATTCCTGGTTGGAGTTGATACGCCATTTATTATAACAAGAGATTTTGTTTATGGAAATCGAGTATCTACTACTTTATTATTAAATCGTTTAAAATTACGAACTATGTCCGGCAGCTAATCCCGAACCTCTGTGCATACCACTTCTTTTATCACCGTTTGGATC
>MDTC01246122.1_pt1 | contig 11744 bp, 10 predicted proteins | sample 811181 | NCBI WGS metagenome assembly MDTC01 (sample SAMN05326644, study PRJNA326480) | marine metagenome | isolation source: seawater | place: Pacific Ocean: North | collected 2011
GAGATGGTGAGCAAGGTCATGGGCGCCATGCGCGATGAGGGGCTGTTGCACGCCGGCCGGAAACATATCGACCTCATCGATCGTGATGGCTTGGTTGCCATCGCCGAAGGTCGGCAAGCCGCGGAGACTCCCTGAGTGCTGGAACTGACGGGTGTGTCTAAAAGCTTCGGTGACACCGCCGCCCTGCATCCCACAGATCTGGTTGCTGAATCCGCCGAGACGACGGTCCTGATCGGACCCTCGGGTTGCGGAAAATCGACCCTTCTCCGACTGATGCTCGGGCTGATCCGGCCCGATGCCGGCAACGTCAGCATAGACGGCACGATGCTGGCGGAGCAGAATCTCGAATCGCTGCGCCATCGGATCGGCTACGTCATCCAGGATGGAGGGCTGTTTCCACATCTGAAAGCGGCCGAAAATGTCAGCATCCTCGCACGCCACCTGGAGTGGAGTGCCGAGCGCACGACGAGCCGCGTGCACGAGTTGGCCGAACTGACCCACTTCCCCGTCGACGGCCTTGACCGGTATCCGGCGCAACTGTCCGGCGGCCAGCGTCAGCGCGTCGGACTCATGCGGGCGCTGATGCTCGACCCCGATGTGCTGCTGCTCGATGAACCCCTCGGCGCCCTCGACCCAATCGTCCGTGCAGATCTGCAGAACGATCTGCGGGAGATCTTCAGACGTTTGGGCAAGACGGTGGTGATGGTGACCCACGATATGGGAGAGGCCGGTTTCTTCGGCGATCAAATCGTATTGATGCGCGAGGGACGAATCGTCCAGCGAGGCACGTTGGCAGATCTCTTGAGCAAGCCGGCCGAACCTTTCGTCGAGAGGTTCATCAACGCCCAACGCACCGCACTCCACGTGTTGGGCGAGGACGTCAGCTGATGCGCCGAGGGTTGATCATGCTCCTGAGTCTGGCCAGCATCGCTACGGCCCAGGAATCGCCTATCCAGGTCGGTTCCAAGAGCTTTACCGAGAGTGTCATCCTCGGAGACATGCTGCAGCAGATTGTCGAGTCGACCGGACGCACGGCCGAACACCAGCGCGAACTCGGGGGCACACGACTGTTGTGGAATGCCCTGTTGGCAGGCGAACTCGATGCGTACGTCGAATACACGGGCACCATCGAACAGGAGATCCTGGCGGGCAAGTCGGTGGATGGTGAGCAGAGCATGCGAGAGCACATCGAGCAAGTGGGCCTGCGCATGACCGAACCCCTCGGATTCAACAACACCTACGCCATCGGCGTGACGGCCGATCTGGCGCAAAGGCACGGCCTTTCGACGATCTCCGACCTGGTAGCCCACCCCGATCTCGTGTTCGGCTTCAGCAACGAATTCATGGAGCGTGCCGACGGCTGGCCCGGCCTGCGCAAACACTACGGCCTGCCACAGCAAGAGGTCAGTGGCCTGGAACATGCCCTGGCCTATCGCGCCCTCGATGTGGGTGAACTGGATGGCACCGACTTCTATTCGACAGACGCCGAGATCGACTTCTATGGGTTTGTCGCCCTCGCTGACGATCGCGCCTATTTCCCGACGTACCACGCGCTCATCATCTACCGGGCTGATCTGGAGACACGTGCCCCCGACCTCGTCGAGGCGTTCCACGCCATGGAAGGCCGCATCGACGCGGTGGCCATGGCGCGAATGAACAAACGGGCCAAGCTCGATCGTGTTCATGAGCGGCAGGTAGCTGCCGACTTCCTATCCAAGGCCTTCGGCACCGTCGCACAGATCGAGACGCTGAATCTGAGTCAGAGACTGCGCAAGACCACCCTCGAGCACCTGAGGCTCGTCGGTCTGTCCCTGCTATCGGCGATTCTCATCGCCGTGCCCTTCGGCATCCTCGCCGCCCGGCATCGAGTGCTTGCACAGGTCGTGCTGGGCGTCAGCGGTGTGATTCAGACGATTCCCGCCTTCGCCCTGCTGGCTCTCATGATTCCCCTCGTCGGTCTGGGCGGCCCGGCGGCGATCAGCGCCCTGTTCTTATACTCGCTGTTGCCGATCGTTCGCAACACATACACGGGTCTCACCGATACGCCGTCCCATCTGCGTGAGTCCGCCCTCGCCCTCGGCTTGCCCCCCATGAAGCGTCTGCGGTGGATCGAGCTGCCGATTGCGTCTCGGGCGATTCTGGCCGGCATCAAGACCTCGGCTGTCATCAACGTGGGTTTCGCAACGCTGGGTGCCTTTGTCGGTGCCGGTGGGTATGGACAACCGATTCTCACGGGGATCCGGCTTGCAAACACGGGTTTGATACTCGAGGGTGCCATCCCCGCGGCGCTACTGGCCCTGGCAGCTCAGTGGTTCTTCGAGTGGTCGGAGCGTTTCCTCGTCCCCGCGGGCCTTCGGCTGAAGTCCACGGACTAACCCCACGACGGAGGTCCTTTATCTCGAAGTTCCGCCCTTTGTCCACCGACGACGGCCCTGAGGGTCTGACGCTGGTCGGTTCCGCCGAACAGAGCACACGAACCGATATCGCCGGCGATGTGCGCGTGGGGCTCACGAGCATGCCCAAATGGTTGCCGTGCATCTATTTCTATGATGATGCCGGATCCGAGCTGTTTGAGCAGATTTGCGAGTTGCCCGAGTACTATCCGACACGCACGGAGCGTTCGATTCTTGAAACCCATGCCGACGCGCTGGTCGCTCGCGTGCAACACCGGGTGGATCTCGTCGAGCTCGGATCTGGCAGTGCCACCAAAACGAGATTGGTTGTCGAAGCGCTGCTTCGTCGTCACGGGGAGTTGCGCTTCATCCCCGTCGACATTTCGCGCTCGATTCTGGAAGAAAGTTCACGCTCTCTGGCAGAGGACTACGATCGACTGGAAGTCCATGCCGTGGCCGGTGAGTATCACGACAGTCTCGACTATCTGAAACAGCAAGGGGGCCCCCCTCGCCTGATTCTCTGGTTGGGATCCAATGTCGGCAATTTCCAGCGCCAGGACGCAACACACTTTCTACAGCGCCTCCATAGCACGATGCGGGCCAAGGATCGTCTTCTGATCGGCATCGATCTGCGCAAGGAGGCAACGGTCCTCGAAGCCGCCTATGATGATGCCGCGGGGGTCACTGCAGCGTTCAACAAGAATCTGTTGACCCGCCTCAATGCCGACTTGTCCGCCGATTTCGACCTGGATCGCTTTGTGCACCAATCACGGTGGAATGCAGCCGAAGGCCGAGTGGAGATGCATCTGGTCAGTCAGGGCCGCCAGTCCGTCTGCATCAAGGGCATCGATCTCACCGTCGAGTTTGAAGACGGTGAGAGTATTCACACCGAGAATGCCTACAAGTACTCGGCCGAAGAGATCGAGAGTCTGGCGACAAGCGCGCATTTCGAGGCAGAGTGCCAGTGCCTGGATGAAGCCCAGCGCTTCAGCGTCAATCTGTGGAAGCCTCGCTCCTGATCGTAGTCGACGCTGAGTCCAGCGATGCGCCGGGAACAGGAGCTTCAGCCTCACGACTCAGTCGTAGGTGAACACGGCACCCGCCCGCACACGAAGTCGTCGTCTGACCAGTTGTGAAATCGAGTCGATCCCCACATTGAGCAGCGCCGTGACCCCGATGAGGAAGATGACCTTGTCGATGGCATCAGCGGCGATGGCAGAATCGATGAAGAATCCGAGCGTCGGTATGCCGAGGATGCCGAGAACCGCCGACTCTCGCATCATCACCTCCCAGCGATAGAACAGGAACGCCAGGAACGACCCGTAGACTCTCGGCAGGACTTCGAACAGATATCGATCGATGCGCCGCTTTGGGAGGTCAGTCCTCAGATTCAGCGTGTTGGCGTGCCCCCCCGTCAGATGCCCGAGGATGGCGCCATTGTGGAGCAGAATAGCCACCGCCGCAGGCAGCATCGAGGGGCCCCATAGCTGCAGCAGTGCGTAGGCGAGGATATATTCGGGCGTCGTGCGCAGGACGATCAGCCCGTAGTGGGACAGGGCTCGTGGCACACGAGAGTAGAAGTGCCGACAGATCCCGGGAAAGACCACGAGTGTGAACAGACCGGTGCCCACCAAAGCGATCTGTGTCAGAATCAGCGTGTTCCACGCACCCGGGACCACCTCCGACAGCGTCAGATCCCACGCCCAGCGTCCCACCTCCATGGCATCGAAAACGATCTGCCCCGTGCCGGCATAGTAGCCTTCACTACGCATCGGCCACGGCAGAATCTCGTAGGTCAGGAATCGTCGGATGTTGTCCCACGAGACGTGGACCTCCGTCGAAATCAGTGCAAAGGAGGCCGCGACATAGAGCGGAACCAGTCGTGGCTTCACCCACCAGCGCAGAGATGCGATGAGCAGGTAGAACGCGTAGAGCAGAGCCGGTGCCTCCGCATACAGCCCTTCGCGGAAGGCGGTCTCCAGATGAAATCCGAGGGTGGGTAGACCGATGAATCCAAGAATCGCGCTGGATCGCAAAGCGCACTCGAGCCGATACGACGTATAGGCTCGAAGATCGGGGTAGGCGACGGGGAGCACACCGTAGAAGAAGCGACTCAAGCCGCCGGTGCGGGGCGGCAGGCCATTCAACGCACGTCGGTCTGCCTCTTGCAGAATCTCGGCGTACACCTTGGCAAAGACGCCGGCATAGGGAACTCCGATGGCGAGGATTCCGCAGATCGGATTGAGCCCCACGACTGGAAGAAAGAGGAAGGCCCAGAAGAGTTCGTGTACCGCACGAATGCAGGCACAGAAGCTGCGGACCGCTGCGGATCGGCTAAACACGGCGGCCAGCAAACTGCCACCGGTGACGCCGAGGGCGAGCCCACAGAAAGCGAAGGTGATCGTGTTGAGCAGAGCCTGGCTGGCACCGGTCAGGGCGCCCGCATCGGGCGTGACGAAACCGACAGCGATACGGCGCAGTTCATCCCACGGTTCGAGGGTGGCAATCTCGAGATCTGCCAGCCCCACACAGACGGCTGCGATGGCAACGAAAACGAGACTCGTGCGCAGCACGCTCCACTATCCTTCGGCGCGGTACAGGTGACTCAACATGTTTCGATCAACCTGGGCGGCAGGCAGGTCGAACGTGATCTGCCCGTCTCGCAGCGCAACGACTCGGGAGAAGTGCTCTAAGGCAAGCTGTACATCGTGCATGGCCAGCACGACGGTGGCGGCACTCCCCTTGATCAGTTCAAGGACGCGACCCGCCTGATGGGGATCGATGGCAGAGACAGGTTCGTCACCGAGAAGAATCTGCCCGTCCCGATAAACGGCACGGCCCACGGCCACCCGCTGCTGCTGCCCTCCCGACAGGGCCTGAACGCGTTCGTGGGTCTTGTCCTGCAGGTCGAGGGCTTCTATGATCGGCTGCACGGTGTGCATATCACGTGAATCCGGCCGCAGCAATGTTCGGAAGTTTCGCCAGGCCGTATGCTGGTCGAGGCGACCTGCATAGACATTGTGAAAGACGGAAAGCTGAGGAATGAGCGAGTAGTCCTGATGGATCAGCGCGCCTTGCTCTCCGCTGAGTTCATACAGATGGCGGAGCAGGGTCGACTTCCCCGCCCCACTGGGACCGATCAGAACGACCTTTTCACCTTCTTCAATTCGCAGAGAGACTCGCTCGATCGCCGGGACTTCGTCGTAGGCGACGGTGACATTGCGCAATTCGAAGACGGCGCGGGCGTTCGCGCCGGAGACGGGGCGATTCGCCTCGCCTCCGGCGGTGGGGTCGACGGTCACGGTTACTTTCGAAGAATGCCGATCGCCTGGCCCGTTTTCAGGATGGGAGCATACATGCTGTTGTCGGCGGCGATGAAACGAGATCTGGGGAAGGCGTCCAGCAGCGCACGATCCTCCAGACCGATGAGTGCCTGCTGCAATCGATCGGCGAACCCCTCGCCGTAGGTCGCATCGACATCGCCACGGACCGTCCAGTTGTAGTCCGGATAGGCGGGTGTGCGCCAGATGATGCTGACCTTGCTCGTATCCACCTTGCCTTCGGCAACTTCGTTGTCCCAGACCTTGTAGTTCAGTGCGCCCACCTGGTAAGCACCTGACTGAACCAGGGCCAGGGTCTTGGAGTGATCTCCACTGAAGCCAACTCGATCGAACACCTCGTTCGGTGCCTTGCCGAGGTGTTGACGGACGTAGTACTCCGGCATGAGACGACCGGATGTGGAACCCTTGGATCCGAAGGTGAAGGTGCGCCCCGCGATCTGGGCCGGGAACGCGTCAGATGTGGTCAGCCCCGTGCTGTGATGGGCGATGAAATAGGAGACGAAGGCGAGATCCTCCTCGCCCTGCGCGATGGCTTTCGAACCGGGGACAGCCAAACGCGCCTGCACGCCGGACAGACCGCCAAACCATGCCAACTGAACTTCCGAATTCTTGAACGCTGCCACCGACGCGGCATACGATTTCACCGGGATATAGTCGACCTGCACGCCGAGTTCCTCAGACAGATAGGCAGCCACACCGCCGAACCGTTCCTGTAGTCGGGCCGTGTTCTGATCGGGAATGGCTGTAAATCTGAAAACGGACTGTGCAGTAGCCGGTGGAAGGGTAGCACCCCAGATGGTGAGAGCGAGCAAAAAACGACTCCCCAAGCGCATGTATCAATCTCCTCAGGTTGGCGGGCGTAACGAAAGTTGGATGACGGTTTGTGGGCGTCGTGGGTACGGATGGGTCTAGCGAATAACGAGAGCGGTGTCTCCAGAGCGCGGCTCTACGGTGCCGACAAGACAAGCGTCCTCTACACCTGCGTCCTGCATCTGTTGGACCGCCTCGCCCGCTTGCGCCGATGGGAGAGCAACAAGCAGCCCTCCACTGGTCTGGGGATCGACGAGGATCTCCTGCTCTGCCGATGTCTGGTCACCGTCGAATCGGGTGAAACGGTCGATCTGTTCGTGATTGGCGACATTCACGCCCGTCGTGACACCCTTCTGATACATATCCAATGCCTCGGCCAGCAGCGGTATGCTGGCAAAATCGAGAGTCAGCGTCACATCCGACCCCTGAGCCATCTCGAAGCCGTGCCCGCCGAGACCGAAACCCGTCACATCGGTGGCCGAATGGACATCGAAGTTCGCCAGAGCACCCGATGCGGCCTGATTCAGCGTCGTGATTACGTCGATGCACGCATTCATCGCTTCAGGCGATACGAGCTTGTTCAAATTGGCATTGAACAGAACTCCACTGCCGATCGGCTTGGTCATCAACAATGCGTCACCTGCCAGTGCACCGGCATTGCCCCAGTATCGATCAGGGTGAACCATGCCGGTGACGGACAGACCGAACTTGGGCTCTTCATCATCTGTCGTATGTCCACCGGCCAGAACAGCACCGGCTTCGGTGATCTTTTCTAGGGCCCCCTCAACGATGCCCGCAAGAATCTCAGGTCCCAGGTCCTTGCTCGGGAAGCCAATGAGATTCAAGCAAGCCAGTGGCCTGCCGCCCATGGCGAAGACATCGCTCAGGGCGTTGGCAGCAGCGATCTTACCGAACAACACCGGATCGTCGACGGGTGGCGTGATGATATCGGCGGTGAGCACGAGGGCGCGCTCATCGTCGATCTTGTACACGGCTGCGTCATCGCTGGTCTCGAAACCGACCAGCAGATTCGGGTCATTCTTCGACGGCAAACGCGACAACAACTTGGCGAGTCCGACCGGACTCACTTTCGCTGCTCAGCCGCAGGTGCGCGCCAGGCTCGTCAGTGTCTTGTCTTTGCCAAACAGGGCCATGAAGGCTCACTTGGGTGACGGTCCGAAAGAACGAATCTCGAAAGCGATGGCTGAACCTACTCGGCCCCGGGCACGTCCGCAATGCATTGAGTCCGTGTCCTGTGATCCCTATTCTCCTTGCAGAATCCAAAAGGAAGATGACATGTCTCCATCGCACCGCATTCTCGACATGATGAGCCTCGAGGAACTCGGCAATCACGTTGCCGACGCCCGGGCTCGTGCACTGGATCTGATGAGCAACCTGTCCGATGAGCAGCTGCTCGGACCGAAGCTCGACTGCGTCAATCCCGGTCGATGGGAGATCGGTCACCATGCGTGGTTCCAGTCACAGTGGGTCCTGCGCAACGCGGCGGGGCAGGATCGGGTACGCGCCGATGAAGACTATCTGTACGATTCGATGGAGATCGATCACGCCACTCGCTGGGACCTGCCCCTTCCCTCCCGGCCTGATACACTGGGTTACGTCGATGAGGTCCTGCAACGCACGCTGGCAGTGCTCAGAGACAACCCCAGCGATGAGGTCGTCTATCACGCATTGTACAGCACCCTCCACGAGGACATGCACACCGAGGCGTTGACCTATACGCGACAGACGCACGGGTGGCCTGCGCCGACGTTGGGTATCGAGATCGACCCCGACGATGTGGGAGGGAATGGACCCCTCCCCGGAGATGTGGAGATCCCCGGTGGCGCCCTGCAACTGGGCTCCAGTCCCGTCGATCCCTTCGTTTTTGACAACGAGAAATGGGCCCATCCGGTCGCGGTGGCTCCCTTCTCCATCGCCAGGGCCGCGCTCACACAGGCCGAGTTTGCCGAATTCGTCGATGCCGGTGGATATACCGACGCGAAGTATTGGACCGATGCGGGGTGGGAGTGGCGACAGAGTCGAGAGGCGGAACACCCCCTCCACTGGCGCCGCAATGGCCAGGAATGGCAACGCCGTCATTTCGACACCTGGCATGGGTTAGAGCCACACCTGCCGATCATCCATGTAAACTGGTTTGAAGCAGACGCCTATTGCCGCTGGGCAGACCGACGACTCCCGTCCGAGGCCGAGTGGGAGACGGCCGCCGCCGTCGAACCCACGCCAGACGGTGGCCTGTCCCAGGACAAACGGCCGTACCCCTGGGGTGAAGGAAGCCCTTCACCCCAGGTGGCCAATCTCGACTGGCACGCCATGGGGACCGTCGATGTGGGCGCCCTGGGCGGCGGCGACAGCCCATGGGGTTGCCGGCAGATGATCGGCAACGTATGGGAATGGACATCGACGGACTTTGGGCCCTTCCCAGGATTCGAGGTCGATCCGTACGAGGACTACTCCTTGCCCTGGTTCCACACGCGCAAGGTGATGCGAGGCGGCTGCTGGGTGACGCGGTCGCGTTTGATCCGAACTCAGTATCGGAACTTCATGACCCCCGATCGCCGGGACGTCCTCACCGGTTTCCGCACCTGCGCGCGGTAACCTTCCTCTTTCGTGCGCATCCTCATCGTGACACCCGCAGCCGCGGGATCGCGCAGCGGCAATCGCGTCACCGCCATGCGTTGGGCGCGGCTGCTTCGACAGTGTGGCCATCGAGTCTCGGTGGCGACGCACTTCGAAAGGCAGCGCCCGGATCTTCTGATCGCCCTGCATGCGCGCCGAAGTCACGCATCGATGGTTCAGTGGCGTGCCCGATACCCGTCAGCACCGTTGGTCCTGGCCCTGACCGGAACCGATCTCTACAAAGACATCCACAACGACGCCGACGCGCAGCAATCGCTCGAACTGGCAGACCGATTCATCGTCCTGCAGGAGGCCGGGGTCCATGAGGCCCCGGAGCAATGCCACGCCAGGATCCGGGTCATCGTGCAGTCCGTGCGAGCCCCACGCGGCCAGTTCCCCCATCGCCGTGGGGTCTTCGAAGTATGTGTTCTGGGTCATCTGCGAGAGGTGAAAGATCCCTTCCGCACCGCCGAAGCCGTCCGGAGATTGCCAGCAGCCTCGAAGATCCTTGTCCGCCAGGCAGGCGGTGCTCTCAGCCCTGAGATGGAAGCCCGAGCGCAGCGCGAGATAGACGAGAATTCACGCTACCGCTGGCTGGGTGAACTGCCACGCTGGCGAGCGATGCATTTGCTGGCTCGATGCCGGGCGATGGTGCTCACATCGGTGATGGAAGGAGGGGCCAACGTCGTGTGCGAAGCGATCGCCTGTGGCGTCCCCGTCATCAGTTCGCGCATCTCGGGATCGATTGGACTGCTCGGTGACGACTATCCCGGCTATTTCCCCGTAGGTGATTCAGATGGGTTGGCGCAGCAGTTGCAGCGACTTGAGGAGGATGCGCGCTTTCGTGATGACCTGCTCCAGCGTATCCAGGCGTGTCGTACGATGGTTCTGCCAGCCACTGAACGTCGACTACTGAACGACCTGGTCGAAGAATTCTGAAAGAGGACTGGACGCAATGACCATTCGATTCGTCGTGATGACGGACTCCCACTACCACCCGACAGCGATTCGGGACTGGGGTGCTCCCAAGATGCTGACCCAGTCTGGTGAGGCGCTTGAAACCAGTGTACCCGCCGTGAACGCGCTGGATGCGGATTTCATCATCCACGGAGGGGATCTGGTGTGCGGCGGAGGATCCTTTGATCTGCCCACCGACGAATACGAACACTCCATCCGCCATGTGGCCGAAACCTACGGGCGCCTGCAGGCCCCCATCCACTATGTACCCGGGAATCACGACTGCGATGCCCAGACGGGCTCCTTAGATTCGCTGTTCAGCGCCTTCACCATGCCGCAGATCCTCGATGTGGTCGACGTGGCGCCGGGTGTGCGCCTGGCACTGGCCAATCTCTATCACCGCGATCCGGTGACGGGGCACTGGACCCAGGAACTGGACGAGGCGTTGCGTGTCGCCGATCTGGCCGCGAAGAAGGACGGCGCAGCCCTGCTGTTGGTCCTGCACGAATGGATCGTGCCCGGCCACGTACGCCCTGGCGACGACTACGACACCGGCTGTGTCGTTCATGCCGATCGACTTCGTGCGACCCTGGTGGAGTGCTCGAGTGTGGTCGCCACATTCTCGGGGCACCGACACGTCAATCGGCTGCGTCTCTGGCGGGACATCGTACTCGTGGACACGGCGTGCCTGGTGGGTCACCCACTCGGGATTCGAGAGATCACCCTCGACGACGATGGTTTTCTTCAGAGCCGCTTTCACGTGCTCGACTGCCCCCAACTGCTGGCGTCGTCCCGGGCACGGTGTTCGAACGAGATGAATCAGCACTATGCAGGCGAGGAACTGGATCGCAACGGCGTAGTGTTGGCCCCCCGCTATCAACAAATCACCGGGGGGTAACAGGCCCGAGGCCCAGCGGTCGTTGCCGCCTGGCCCTCGAGGGTTTGCCCCCTCCGAGCGGCCCGTCCTATATATTGAACGCGTGCTTTGATCCCTAATTGTGAGCGTTGCCCATGTCCCTCAGCCAATTCCTGCGCCAGGTGCCCCTGTTCGACTGCCTTGGCGAGTCCGAGCTCGACGCCTTAGCTGAGCTGACGTACACACGTACGTTCGACAAGGGGCAATTCATCATTCTCGCTGAAGAGCCCGGCGATTCTCTCTTCATCATCCGCTCAGGACAGGTGAAGGTCAGCCTCATCCACGAAGACGGAAAAGAATTCATCCTCTCCCTGTTGGGTGAAGGTGAGGTGTTTGGCGAACTGTCTCTTCTGGACGATCAGCCCCGCTCGGCGAATGTGACGGCCATGACAGAAACCCAACTGGTCATGCTCCAACGTTCGGACTTCCGCGCCTTGCTGTCGAAGATCCCGCAGATCGCCGTGTCACTGCTGGAGGAATTGGCCCAGCGGCTGCGACGTACCGACGATCAGGTGGAGGGACTTGCTCTGCTCGATGTACACCATCGAGTGGCCAAGACCATCCTTCGCCTGGCCACCGACCAGGGCGAACCTGCCCCAGGTGGCGTCATGATCACAGGCCGCCCAACGCACCAGCAACTGGCCAATATGGCGGGAACCACTCGAGAGACGGTCACGCGCGAACTGAAAC
>MDTC01108661.1_pt1 | contig 11743 bp, 9 predicted proteins | sample 811181 | NCBI WGS metagenome assembly MDTC01 (sample SAMN05326644, study PRJNA326480) | marine metagenome | isolation source: seawater | place: Pacific Ocean: North | collected 2011
AGATGACGCATCTGGCTCTTGTTGAACCAATTGCTTACCTTCAAATTGCTCGATACCTTGACCGCTATTAGTAATCTCAAAAAAAGCGTCGTGCTTTTCAGCAGTAGAGCCAGTTAGTGGTTGAAACCAATGAGTATAATGTGTAGCGCCTTTTGAGATAGCCCACTCTTTCATCGCTACAGCAATTTGATCAGCTATGTCTCTTTGAATGGTGTGATTTTTATTAATTGTTTCCAGTAATTTTTTATACGTTGTTTTGGCTAAAAAATTTTGCATTTTATGGATATCAAAAACGTTAGATCCATATATAGATGAGCGATTAATATCAACATCATATTTAACGGGTGTTCTATTCATAGATGTTTTAAGTGCATCAAATCTTAAAGTAGACATAATTTTATGATTAAAATATTAAGCTAATTTAAACTTTAAGTGAGTGAAAATTGGTTTCAAACTAATAATTTATTAACAATACTTAGATTAAACCAATTAAAATTTAAGAATTATTTGATTTAACCCCTAAATAAATAGGGTATACATAAAAAATGGGTGCTTGTTAATAAAATAAACCCTAATATAATGAGCTTAATTTACCATATTTATATATTTATATATATTTTTATTAATCAATTAATTTTTTATTATGGCAAAATCCAAACTTGAATATCTATGGCTTGATGGTTATAAACCAACATCAAACCTTAGAGGAAAAACTAAAATTGTTAATGATTTTAGTGGTAGATTAGAAGACTGTCCGATGTGGGCATTTGATGGAAGTTCAACTAGACAAGCAGAAGGTGGTTCATCAGATTGCTTGTTAAAACCTGTTGCACTATACCCTGATCCAGTGAGAAGAAATGGATGGATTGTCATGAACGAAGTATTAAACCCAGATGGCTCTCCACATGAATCAAACGGGAGAGCAACTATTGATGACAATGATGATGATTTTTGGTTCGGATTTGAGCAAGAATATTTCTTATGGGATACAGACACAAATCTACCATTAGGTTTCCCAAAAGATCAAACTCCTCAAGGACAATTTTATTGCTCTGTTGGAGGTGCAAACGCATTTGGAAGAGAAATTATGGACAGACATCTTGATATTTGTATTGATGCCGGAATTAATATTGAAGGAACAAATGCTGAAGTAGCAGCAGGTCAATGGGAATTTCAATGTTTTGCTAAGGGAGCTGCAAAAGCAGGTGATGAAATATGGGTAGCAAGGTATTTTCTTGAAAGATTAGCTGAAGAATATGCTATAAAAATTGATTACCACCCAAAACCTCTTGGTGCAACTGATTGGAATGGTTCAGGAATGCATGCAAATTTTTCAAATACAACTTTAAGAACTTGTGGTTCGAAAGAAACTTATGAGAAAATTTGTGAGTCTTTCAGACCTGTTGTTAAAGAGCACATTGAAGTTTATGGAGCATACAATGACCAAAGATTAACAGGTGACCATGAAACACAGTCTATTCACGAATTTAGTTATGGGGTTTCTGACAGAGGAGCATCAATCAGAATCCCGATCATGACAGTTGAACAAGGATATAAAGGTTGGCTAGAAGATAGACGCCCAGCATCAAATGGGGACCCATACAAAATTGCAGCTCGCATTATAAAAACAGTTAAAACTGCCGACATCTAACAACAGTTCTATTTTAAGCGGTTGTAAATTGCACAACCGCTTTTTTTTATTTTTAATGATCATTGTAAATTCTTAAAAATTACATATCCCAAGAGATATTACTAATAGCTGAAATTGTGAAATCAAGATCATCGTATGACAAGGCATCAGTGATAAACCAGCTTTCAAAAGCACTAGGAGGAATATAAATTCCCGAATCCAACATTGAGTTAAAAAAGTGCTTAAAACGATTATTGTTAGCATTTGCTGCGGTTTCAAAATCTGTGACTGGAATATTAGAAAAGTGAACAGAAATCATAGAACCAACTCTATTTATAGTATGTTCAATTTTTGAAGTGTTTAATGCTTTGGAAATCCCATTATGTAAATATTCAGTTTTTTTGGCTAGTCGATTATAAACTCCATCATCAGAATTCAAAGCACTCAAAAGTGTGTAACCAGCAGACATAGCCAAGGGATTTCCGCTAAGGGTACCTGCTTGATAGACAGGGCCATCAGGTGCTAAATAGGACATGATTTCTTCTCTAGATGCAAAAGCTCCAACAGGCAAACCTCCTCCAATAACTTTACCAAAACAAACTATATCCGCGGAAACATTTGACAATTGTTGTACTCCTCCTTTTGCTAGTCTAAATCCTGTCATTACTTCATCAAAAATAAGTAATGCATTGTTCTGATTGCATAAATCTCTAAGTCCTTCTAAAAATCCAGGGTTTGGAGGAATACAACCCATATTACCAGCTACAGGCTCTACAATAACTGCAGCGATTTTATTTTGATTTATTTTAAAAATTTCATTAACTGCCTCTAAATTATTATAAGGAGCCAATAAAGTATCCTTTGCAGTACCCTCAGTAACTCCAGGACTACTAGGGTTACCAAAAGTAACAGCACCACTTCCTGCTTGAATTAAAAAAGAATCTGAATGACCATGATAACATCCTTTAAACTTCACGATTTTTTCCTTAGCTGAAAAACCTCTAGCCAATCGAACAGCGCTCATACAAGCTTCAGTTCCAGAGTTCACAAATCTAATTTTATCAATACTTGGCACCATAGAAACAACCAACTCAGCAATTTTTGTTTCAATTTCAGTTGGCATCCCAAAAGATGTTCCTTTTTTTGCTTTTTCAATTAAAGCATCTACTACAGGTTTAAAGGCATGCCCTAAAATCATAGGTCCCCAAGAATTTATAAAATCAATAAATCGATTTCCATCTTCATCATACAAGTAAGCTCCTTGAGCGTTTCTAACAAAAATTGGAGTGCCTCCAACAGCTTTAAAGGCTCTAACTGGCGAATTAACTCCACCAGGTATGACAGACTTAGCTTGTTTGAATAATTGACTGCTTCTTTGGTATTTCATAAACATTAATTTGATATAATTATTAGTGTTTGACCTATACTTAATTCATTAGAATTTAATTTATTCACCAATTTTAAATATTCAACTGTCGTATTATAAAACTTTGAAATTGAATACAAGGTATCCCCTTTTTTAACTTTATGGTTTATGTATTTTTTAGTCATTTGAATATTATTTTTAATCTTTGTATCATAAATATCGTATCGATTTAACTTGTAACGTTCTATAATACTAATAATCTTTTGGGGATATTTGGGGTCTGTAGCATAGCCTGCTTTTTTAAGACCTTTAGCCCAAGCTTTATAATCCGTAGACTTATATTTAAATAAATTACTGTAACGCTTTCTATTAATAAGAAATAAAGAATGATCCCGATAAGACTCATTAGGGTCGTTATATTTTCTAAAACACTCCTGAGAAAGATCATCGTCGTGGTAAATTCGTGGGCCAGTCCAGTCATGACACTTAATACCAAAATGATTATTTGCTTCTCTCGCCAAACGACCTTTACCAGAACCAGATTCTAAAATCCCTTGCGCCAGTGTGATACTGGCTGGAATACCATAAAGTTTCATCTCATGAATAGCTTTGGATTTAAAAAAAGTAATGTACTGATCTGTAGAATTATAATTAGGCTTAGAAATAACAGAAGAGCTATTAGGTATTTTTGATATCGGAATATTAACACTTGAATTAAGATTAACTGAGCTACGTACTCTTTTTCTGGCACCACAACTAGAGAAAAAAAACAGCACTAAAAAAAATAATAAAATTCGTTTCATATGATCAAATTTAAATTATTGCTTTTTAAGTATTGATTCATTCCTTCTATTCCTTGTTGACCCCCAGTGTGGATAACTAACAACTTATCTTTATCAGAAATAACCCCTTTGGATATTAAATCAAAAACTCCATACATCATTTTACCAGTATAAATAGGGTCTAAAGCAATATTAAACTCTAATTTAAATTCATTTATAAATTTGATAAGTTCTAAATTCACCTTTGCATAACCACCCATATGATAATCTTGGCATAACTCCCAATTAGACCTTTTCACAAATTTACAAATATCCTGCTTTAAAAAAGTACCTTTTAAGGCCGTAAATCCTATTATTTTTTGATGTGGAAAGCTTGAATTTATAATTCCCGATAAAGTGCCTCCTGTTCCCACACTGCAGCAAACAATATCAAAAATTTTATCTTGATAATCTAAAATCTCTTCGCATCCTTTAATAGCTAATTCATTTGTACCGCCCTCTGGAATAATATAATAATTAGGGTACTTATCCCTTAAATATAAATTAAAAAAATTGTCATGTCTATTCCTATAATCCTGCCGAGTGACAAAATCAAGATTCATTCCACATTTTCGAGCATAGAGTAATGTTGGATTTAATTCAATTTTATTGGAAACCTCTAAACCTCTTATGATTCCAATGGTTGGGAATCCGAAAGCTTTACCTGCTGCTGCAGTTGCTGAAATATGATTGGAATATGCGCCTCCAAATGTTAATATCCCTTCAAAATCACCTGATTTAAATCTTTCAAGATTATATTTTAATTTCCTAAACTTATTACCAGATACTGTATCATGAATTTTATATTCAGGCTTTAAAAAAATTTGGGAGGTTAATTGAATATTTTCAATAGAATTTAATTTTAGCATTAATAAATGATATAATTCTTATTAACGTAAAAATAAAAAACCTCTAGGTATTTAGATCTTATTTATAGATTATTTTATTCTATAAATTACTCTATATTTGTGGAAAATTAAATATCAAACTTAGCTTAATTACACACAATATTAGATGTTAAATAAAGTCTCAACTGTTATAATTTAAACTAAAAATCTAATTACTAAATACACAATTCAAATATTAATTCTCACAACAAACTCTCATGAGTATGCAGATTAAAAGTTTTCAAGAAGAAATAATGGAAGGTATACCAAACAAACTTCCTACATTTAAACCATTCGATGAAAGTTATAACCACGCCCCAAAAAGAAAATCAATTTTAAATAAAAAAGAACAAAAGCTTGCATTGAGAAACGCTCTGCGTTATTTCGACGAGTCATTTCACAAGATATTAATTAAAGAATTTAAAGATGAATTAGATAATTACGGACGGATTTATATGTATCGTTTTCGGCCAAAAAATAAAATCTATGCCCGTTCTATCGATTCATATCCTGCCAATAGTAAACAAGCAGCAGCTGTAATGTTAATGATTCAAAACAATTTAGATGATGCTGTAGCACAACATCCACACGAGCTTATTACATATGGAGGTAATGGAGGAGTTTTTTCTAATTGGGCGCAATATCGCTTAACTATGAAGTATTTGTCAGAAATGAATAATCAGCAAACTTTAGTTATGTCATCTGGGCATCCTATGGGACTATTCCCTTCTCATGAAGATGCACCAAGAGTGGTAGTAACAAATGGAATGATGATTCCAAATTATTCACAACCCGACGATTGGGAAAAATATAATGCTTTGGGTGTAACCCAATTTGGACAGATGACAGCAGGAAGTTATATGTATATTGGTCCTCAAGGTATTGTACATGGTACGACAATCACCATACTAAATGCATTTAGAAAAATAAATAAGAAACCTAGCGGTCATGTATTCTTAACTGCAGGACTAGGCGGTATGAGTGGCGCACAGCCCAAGGCAGGAAATATTGCTGGTTGTATCACAATTTGCGCTGAAATTAATTCAAAGGCAACACAGATACGTTTTGAACAGGGCTGGGTAGACGAGGTTATTCAAAAAATTGACAAACTTATAGTGCGAGTCAGAGATGCCAAAATAAATAAAGAGGTTGTTTCAATTGCTTATCAAGGGAATGTAATTGAGGTTTGGGAAGCATTTTATGAAGCAAATATTTTTATTGAGTTAGGAAGTGATCAAACATCATTACATAATCCTTGGGCCGGAGGGTACTATCCTTTAGGGCTATCAATGGATGAGGCTAATAAAATGATGCAAATTGAACCTTTAGAATTTAAAAAAAATGTGAAGAAAAGCTTGATTCGGCATGCAGAAATTATTAAAAAACATACTGAAAGAGGGACTTATTTTTTTGATTATGGAAATGCATTTCTTCTCGAAGCCTCTAGAGCAGGCGCTAACATTTTAAAAGAAAATGGTGAAGATTTTATATACCCTAGCTATGTTCAAGATATAATGGGCCCAATGTGTTTTGACTACGGCTTCGGGCCTTTTAGATGGGTTTGTGCAAACGGGTCAAAATCAGATTTAGTCAAGACAGATAACATTGCTTGTAAGGTTTTAGAAAAAATTAAAAAAGATGCTCCAGAGGAGGTTAAACAACAAATGTCAGATAATATAAAATGGATAAAAGAGGCTCAAAAAAATAAGCTCGTAGTTGGTTCACAGGCACGAATTTTATATGCAGATGCTGAAGGGAGAATGAAAATAGCTGAAGCCTTCAATAAAGCAATTGCATCTGGTGAATTAGGACCTATCATTTTAGGTCGAGATCACCATGATGTTTCAGGAACAGATTCCCCCTACAGAGAAACAAGTGATATTTACGATGGTTCTAAATTTACTGCAGATATGGCAATTCATAATGTGATTGGAGACAGCTTTAGAGGAGCAACATGGGTAAGTATTCACAATGGTGGAGGTGTTGGATGGGGTGAGGTTATTAATGGTGGCTTTGGTATGGTTCTTGATGGATCTAGTAAAAGCAGTAAAAAATTAAAATCAATGTTATTTTGGGACGTTAATAATGGCATTGCTAGACGAAACTGGGCAAGAAATAAAGGAGCTATTTTTACTATTAAAAGAGCTATGAAAAATGAGCCTAATTTAAAAGTAACAATTCCAAAATACGTTAGTGAAGAAATTTTAAAAATTATATAAACTAAAAAATTATTATGAAACAATATTATTATTTATTTCTTACAATTATTCTTTTTTCACTTACATCTTGTAGTTCTGTTCGTGTAGCAGCAGACTACGACAGCTCTGTTAGTTTTGATTCTTATAAAACTTTTGCTTTTTTTAAAGATGGTATAGATAAAGCTAAAATTAGCGACCTAGACAAGAGAAGGATTTTACGTGCAATTGAATCTGAATTAATCTCCAAAGGATTTACTAAGTCTGAAACTCCAGATTTTATTGTTAATATTTTTACAAAAGAAAACCATGAAATCAATATTTACAACCAAAACTATGGTATGTTCGGATGGGGCTGGGGTCCTAATGCCTTGGGTTGGAATCGAACCAATGTGTATAATTCAACTAATGGAATGCTTTTTATCGATTTTATTGATGCTAATAAAAAAGAGCTCATATGGCAAGGTAAAGGAGAGGGATACTTAACTTCTCGAGTAAATCGTAAAGAAGAGCGCATCAAAGAATTTGTTGCTTCTGTTCTTGAAAAGTATCCACCAATTGATAAATAATTTATCAAATTTTTACATCTAGGACATCCCTAAGTGAATTTCCTATTAGCATAAAAGCCATCACTACGGACATAATACATAATCCTGGAATTAAAGCCAAATAAGGTTGACCTAAAATAATATCGTTGTAATGAGCCTTTATCATAGCACCCCAGCTTGACATTGGGGGTTGTGCCCCAATCCCCAAAAAACTTAGGCCACTTTCTATCAAAATAGAAGCTGCAAAATTAGCAGCTGAGATGACGATAACAGGCGTCATAATATTTGGAATAATGTGACGAAAAATAATTCTAAAATCTGAAAAACCTAATGCACGAGCTGCCGTTATATATTGTTGTTGCTTAACACTCATTACCTCTCCACGGACCACCCTTGCAACTTCCACCCACATAGTCAATCCAACTGCTATAAAGACTTGCCAAAATCCTTTACCAAGCGCTAGTGTTATAGCTATAACTAATAACAATGTTGGTATTGACCAAGTCACATTAATTAACCACATAATAAAATTATCTACTCTACCTCCAAAATAACCTGCTAAGCTCCCTAAAAATAAACCTAAAAATAAAGAAATTGAAACAGCTATAAATCCAATAAATAATGAAATTCTTGATCCAACCAAAATACGGCTCAAGAAGTCTCTTCCGAATTTATCAGTACCTAAATAAAAAACCTTCTCCTCAATATAAGGTTTTAAGCTTGGTGATAAATCGTCTGAATAATATAAAAAATCTGTTTTTAAAGAGTTGTAAAGGACATATGAAATCTTTTCATTTTCTATAGAGTAACTAAGAATTGGAGTCTCTTTTTCTGGATATTTATTTCCAAAAAAAAGTCTATCCAATATGTTTTGTTTATTTTTTATTGCAATAGGCTGAATAAGCATGTGGACTTTAAACCCAGGAGGTTTGGAATGAATACTCAAATGCATTTGATTTGCGTTCTGAGAGTTATCGGGAGCTATCAAATAGACGAAAAGTGATAAAAAAGTAATAATACTTATAAAGCATAAACTTAGTAAACCAAAATATTTTTTTTTAAACTTTTTAAATAGTGACGGGATTAGTCCTTGCATGTAAAGTCTTTAGTTCTCTAAAATAGAAATATCATATCCGTTAAAATTCATTATTAGGTCTTTAAGAACATTTAAAGCCTCGTCAATGTAAATATCCTGCTTTAAAGTTTCGTGCCATCTTTCTCTGTTTTTTTTTAAAACGGAATCCTTTTCCATTAATGGCAATTCATAAGGTAAAGACTCAAATAGTAAATTTGAACTATAGTCAGAAAGAGATTCAAAACGTTTTGATTCTTCGTTATTTAGTTTTAATTCATCATCATAAACATCATATTTTAAGCTGTATAAATCTTTTGAGCGAACTTTTTTAATCCACTTAGCGTTTTCGTTAATAAGCTTTATTTCAGATTTATTTAATATTCTAGACTGGCTTCGATTAATTATTAATTCGTAATTAATTAGATTTTCAAATATTGAATATTTAGCTGACTGAATTTCGTCCCAGGGTAATGGATTTTCTTGACTATTTTCACCCATATCAATGTAACTATAACGGTCAGGAATGACAACATCACTTTTGACTCCTTCAAGTTGTGTAGAGCCACCATTAATTCTGTAATATTTCTGAGTTGTAAATTTAAATGCTCCCATATCTCCATTCGTATTGTTATGGACCATCTTGTTTAAATCAATTATGTTCTGAACTGTACCTTTTCCATAAGTTTGTTTACTTCCAATTATAATTGCACGTTTATAATCTTGCATAGCAGCGGCTAGAATTTCAGATGCTGAAGCTGAAAATTCATTTACAAGTATAACTAAAGGTCCATCCCAAATTATACTAGAATCTCGATCACTAAGAATCTTACGCTCGGAACCAGTAGATTGTACTTGAACTATGGGGCCATCTTTTATAAACAAACCACCAATATCAACCACTGTTTTCAAAGAACCTCCACCATTGTTTCTAAGATCTAAAATCAGTCCATCCATGTCTTCACTCTTCAAACGTTGAATTTCTTTTTTTACATCACTAGCAGCATTACGGCTTCTAATATCTTCAAAGTCAATATAAAACTTAGGAAGATTAATCACTCCAAACTTATAGGTCCCTTTTTTGACAATGCTTGTCTTTGCATAAGTTTCCTCTAACTCAATTTCATCTCTTGGAATAACTAAATCGAGGATAACGCCGTCAACACGTTTAAGAGTTAAAATAACATTGGTTCCTTTAGGTCCTTTGATAAGCTTTACTGCATCATCAAGACGCATACCAACAACACTAACAGGTTCATTTTCATCTTCTTGACGTACTTTTAAAATTACATCACCAACTTCTAATTTATTCTGACGCCATGCTGAGCCTCCAGAAATTAGTTCTGTTATACTAATTTCATTCATTCTCTTTTGAAGTCGTGCTCCAATTCCTTCGTATTTTCCTGACATTGATGTATCAAAACGTTCTTTATCTTGAGCAGCAAAATAGTAAGTATGAGGATCAAAAGACTCGGCAATAGAGTTAATATATATTGAAAGCCAATCATCTCTGCGTAAATCATCTATGTAAACAGCTGATTCTTGTAAGTTTTTTAGAGTTGATGTTCTAGAATCTATTTCTAATTCTTTTTTTGATTTGAAAATAGAATCAGAACCACCCTTATTTGATTTTTCATTAGAAACTAGATCATGATAATTTGAAAGGGTTGTTAGTTTAAGTTGTTTTCTCCAGCGTTCAATCATTTGTTTTTTTGAATTTACAAATAACAAATTTTTTGGCTCAGACTGATATGTTTCTTCAATACTGTAGTCAAATGGTAAACCTAAAAGCTTATTGTATATATCTTTTGATTCTTCTATCCTTTGAATAAGTTTTTCATAGACAATATTAAAAAACTTAAAATCCAGATTTTTAATTTGATCATCTAAATCAATCTCAAACTTAGAAAACTTTTCAATATCAGCTTGATAAAAATAATGCTTATAGGGGTCTATTCTATTTATAAAACGATTATAAACATCTTTAGAAAAATTATCATTAAAATCTTTTGGTTGAAAATGACCTTCTTCCAATAAGTAAGTTACTAATTGCAAAAGTAATTTTTCTTTATCAGGGTTATCGAATGTCTTAGTTGTAAAGCTGCAAGACGCAAATGATAGAAGAAAAGTAAGGAGAAAAATATTGAAATTACGTTTCATATTTTAAATAGTTCAATGATTTAAAAAATTATTTAAAAGTAAAATAATTTGAATTTATTAGTAAAGATGATTTAATAATTTTTTGTTAAAGCTAATAAAAACAGTTCGTGAACTACAAATTACTTATTTTTGTGAGTGTAAACAAGTAAAAATGTCAAAAAGACCACTAATTCTTGTGACTAATGACGATGGTATTTTAGCTCCTGGAATACGAAACCTTATTCATGTAATGAACTCTATTGGAGAAGTCATTGTTGTTGCACCAGACAGTCCTCAAAGTGCAATGGGACATGCCATAACTATAAATAAGACCTTGTTTTGCAAAAAGGAACATATTAACAATGGTCCACAAAAAGAATACAGCACTTCTGGAACACCCGCCGATTGTGTCAAACTGGCCATACATGAACTCTTAGATAGAAAACCAGATTTATGTGTCTCTGGAATCAACCACGGTTCCAACTCCTCTATCAATGTTATCTATTCAGGCACCATGAGCGCCGCCATTGAGGCCGGTATGAGCGGAATTCCCGCCATTGGATTTTCGCTCTTAAATTACAATTGGGATGCCGATTTTAGCGCTGCAGAAAGTTACATCAAAACCCTTTGTTTAAAAGTCTTAAAAAAGGGGCTTCAAAAAGGCATTGTTCTCAATGTCAATGTTCCGAACCTTGCTGAAAAAGACATTAAGGGCTTGAAAGTTTGTCGACAAGCCAATGCCAATTGGGTTGAAAAATTTGACAAACGCCAAAGTCCTATGGGCCGCATTTACTATTGGCTCACAGGAGAGTTTATAAATCATGACAAGGGAAAAGACACCGACGAATGGGCCCTTGAAGAAGGCTATATTTCTGTGGTTCCCGTGCAATTTGATTTGACAGCACATCAATACCTTAGCGAACTCAACGATTGGGATTTAAATGGATAAAAAGGAAATTTTAATTGGAAGTTTAGTTGGATTTGCTGCTAATTTTATTGGCCTTGTTTTGGTTGGGTTTCTCATGGCCAAATTTTATGGACGCAGCGATGGGGTCTATGAGGTTCTCAAAGTCGCAGGCTCTGAA
>MDTC01033967.1_pt1 | contig 11741 bp, 6 predicted proteins | sample 811181 | NCBI WGS metagenome assembly MDTC01 (sample SAMN05326644, study PRJNA326480) | marine metagenome | isolation source: seawater | place: Pacific Ocean: North | collected 2011
CCAGCCTCCCGGCGCCGCTCTTCCCATTCTTCCCGGGTCTGCGCCGCCTGGTCACCCGGCATTGAATCGATGATGCTGAAATAATCGGAACTGTATTCGTCAGCAATGATTGTGTTGCGCGGTTTTACCTTAACCACATACACCGTCTGGACATTCTGGTGATCTAATTCGCGCCAGTACTGTTCGTCTTTTAGGAAAGTGTACCTGTGTCCCTCCAGGGCCCGGATCAGGCTGGCGGTATTGGTGGTACCGGCACGTTCCACCGCATCCTTGTATTGATAAATAATGCTGTAGGCCGAGGCCGCAGCGGTGGATGGTCGCATTTCATATCGGTTTGAGAAGGCTTCTACAAACTCCTTTCCTCTCGGGTAGTTCAGCTCAAAGGGTACGTTCCATACCCAGGGCGATCCGCCAATAACGCCCTCCATAATGGTTGGGCCAACCTGGCGTGCCATACCGAGGGTCAGGTTGGGTACAACAACTTGCATTTTTTCGGTGAGGCCCATTTCGTAGGCAACATTCAGGGCACGCACCATGTCGTCGCCGAACAGGACCATCATCAGAACCTTGGCGTTGCTCGCGTCTGCCTGCTCTAGCGCTTCACGGAAGTCGGTAATCAGTGCTCGTGGGAAAGGTGTTTTCACGCCCTGGTGGCGCCCGGTATCCTCGGTTCCCGAAAACTTGCGCACGGACTCCTCCACAGACCAGCCCCAGGTGTAGTCGGCGGTTATGTAGAAGTAGTCATCTTCGGCATGATTGGTAGTCAGATATTGACTCAGTGCCCTGGCGGTCATCCAGGCGTTATAGGGCTCCCGAAACATATGGGAATGCCCCTCGGCACCGGTGGTGGCATTCGAGTAGGTGAGGGTGCCGAAGTAAATCCGGTTTCGATCGCGTGCGGCTTGGCCAGAGGCAATGGCAACGGCGCTGGACACACCGCCGAACACCATCTGGACGCCTTCACGGTCGATGAGCTCCGCGGTGTTCTTCGCACCCTGTGCAGGTTCGCCGCGGGTATTTCTGATCACCAGTTCCAGCTGGCGGCCCATGACACCGCCGGCCTTATTGATCTCGTCAACGGCCAGGAAGGCGCCCAGACGTTGTTGCAGACCCTGATCCTTGTAACGACCGGTCTGCGGGTAGTTCAGGCCGATTTTAAGGGTTTCGGCATACACAGTAGTGCTCGCCAGCAACAGCAGACAAGCAGAAAAGAGTACTTTTCTGACGTTCATTCAGGTTGGCCTCCGGAATTGCAGCGCCAATGGGGAAAAGGGCTGCCAATCATTGTTTTGATTATTTGTTAAGCAACGCTAGTGTCTCTGCTGATTATGAGGCCAACAATGGGACAAAAGTGGAATTTTGGGTAACAAATTGTAGGTTAGTGATCTGCATCTTGTCTGGCCTATGTTGTTCCCATGAATCGGTTCGGCTGCAGCCGAAGAAATGGATATACTTTCCGGAATTGCCCGGTGTGGGCTTCGCTGCAGCCAATGGAGTTTTGTGGGTCTTGGTAACTATAAAGCGCAGGAAATTCGGACTTGGATCGACTCTCTCGTTTCTTTTGGCGGCAATGGGGCTTGTCATCGTCCCGATGTCGGCCAGCGCCGAGTGGTATCGGTTTTCGGATACTGCAATGACCACGCCTATCGAACTGGAGTTCTGGGCGGAGGATAAAGAGCTGGCGAACCGGGTTGGCAAAGAGGTGCTGGCGGTTTTTCATCAGGTTGATGAACAGATGAGTCGCTATCGGGAAGAGTCGGAGGTCTCCAGGCTCAACCTCAATGCACCCGACGGGCCAGTAGAAGTCAGTGACGGGTTGTTCGAGGTGATTGAAAAAGCACGGGAGGTTTCTCTACTCAGCCAGGGCGCCTTCGACATCACCTTTGGCTCAGTGGGTTACCTGTATGACTTCAGGGCCGGCAAAAAGCCCACGGACGAGGAGCTTCGATCCGGCTTGCCGCGGGTGAATTTTCGGGATGTGATTCTTGATGAGGATGATCAGACGGTCGAATACCGGCAGGCAGGGATTCTGGTAGACCTCGGTGGCATCGCCAAAGGGTATGCAGTGGATCTGGGAATCGAGCGTCTGGTCAGTTTTGGCATTCGCCATGCCCGGCTGAGTGCTGGCGGCGACATGCGACTGTTAGGGGACAAGCGGGGCCGGCCCTGGTACGTGGGCATTCGGGACCCCCGTTCAGAAGGGCGCAACGCGGTGGTTTTGCCGCTCGAGGATGTGGCCGTGTCCACCTCCGGCGACTACGAGCGGTTCTTCGTGGATGAGGCGGGAGAAAGGGTTCATCACATCCTGTCGCCTGAGACCGGCAAATCGGTCCAGGGTGTCCAAAGCGTGACCATTATCGGCGAGGATGCGTTGACAACCGACGGCCTCTCCACGGCGGTTTTCGTGCTCGGGCCCAAAAAGGGACTGGAGATGATTGAGCGTTTGAAAGGTATCGATGTTGTGGTTATCGATGATCAGCGCATGATGCACGTTTCAGAAGGCCTCGTTCCGCCCCAATCAGACTAGGGGCGGAACGAGCAGTTTCCGTCAATTTCCGATAGTGCCGTTCACGACATTCGAGAACGCAATCAGGCTGTCCTGAGATGTCCCATTGCCCAGCCCGTGGCCGTTGAAACGGGTGCCGAAGTCACCCTGCTCCCCGTGCAATGCCATGTAGTTGAGCAGCACGGTCTGAACCAACTGGTTGACGTTGTTGGCCGCAGGACTGGAGGCAGTTTCCACCGACGCATCAGAGCGCATGAAGCCGATCTGCCTGCGAATCGGAGTGGGGCGGCCCGCCGGGTTGTAAACCAGGAAGAATGAGGCGGCCGTCTGCTGGTTGTCGCCGGTCCATTCGCCCTTGCCACGACCGTCCATGGAATCGTCGATTCGGCCGTTGCTCGACACCGAGCCGTCACTGAACACATAGAGCATCAATGGCATTCCTACCCGGGCTGCGTATTCCAGGCAGGCGCCCATACACCGACCGGCCTGTTCATCACGACGTTCGCCGGTTCCGCGCTCACCCGTATGGTAGTCGTAGCCGCCCATGGTGATCGTGCCGGCGCCAGCGTAGCCGTTCAGCACCAGCTTCATGACAGACGCAGTTTTGCGGAACTCACGGTTATTATTGAACTCATCGCGGGTGAAGATGCCGGTAGGGCCCACGATTTCGAGGTCCAGCTCTGGATCCAGTTCTGCCGGATCGCCGAAGCGGTCTGCCAGGTCTGCACTCTTGATGTAGCCGCAGCGAACCAGATCTTTGACGACGTCGTCTGTAGAGATGCCGGTGTTGACCTGGTTCATCTTGGCGTCGCTGATGCGCTGAATGGATTCCATCACGGCGACCGCGTCTGATTGATCCAGAATGCCGATCAGGTCGCCCACATCTACCAGGCCGGTAACGTCTGAGGGCCGGTCAATCTTGGTGGGGCGAACCTCCGGATTGATCAGGTTCATCGGTGCCAGCGAGTTACCGCCGGATTCCGAACTCTGGGACCCTATGAGAGAGAGCAGGGAGCCGTCGGCACCCGCGTGATGGATGCCGTACATCGGGTTGTGGGGGTTGTTTCCGGTGTCGTTTTCCGAGCGGGCCGCAATAATGGCGCCGTCGATTCCTGCTCGGGTGCCGGCACTCGTGCTTTGGAGAATGCCGCGCAGGAAACCACTGTCTGAATGGAAAGCCAGGCCCAGCTCAGTGTTCACGAACGCCGGGTCGTTCGGCAACATGTCACCTGGTAACCCGAGTTTGTTGTAGCCCGCGGTGCTCAGGAAATCCATTTGCCCACCGGATTTGCCCATCAGCACGTTAGAGCCGGCAATGTTGGCGCCTCCTGCCAGGTCAAAGCAGATAAACGGAATCTTGCCGGCGCCCTGAACCGCGATGCCACAGCTTGCTTTCAGCGTTTCCAGGTCTGAAGAGAGCGCCGCGGATGCTGTTCTCGGATTACCGAACAGGCTGAACAGGGAAGCACCGAACACCGTCGCTGAGCCTGCCATCAGGCCCTGTGCGATAAATTCGCGGCGGGTCCGTGGCTTGCCGTGATCGTCGTGGAGCAGTGGGCTGCCGTTGGCCAAAGGCTTTTTACGGGATTTGCGTATAAACATGATCGGCTTCCTCTACTGAACCAGGGTGGTGGCGCTGCCAAGCACGGCGGCACAGCTTGCTTTCACGACTGTTTCTGTGCGGTCAGGCTCACACCCTGCATCACAGCTGGTCAGTCTATTCATGAGCTCGCTGAGCTCTGTTTCGATTGCGCTGTCACCAGGCTGTGATGCCAGGTTGCTGCCTACAAAGCGCGACAGCAATGGCCCGGTAACCAGGCTCTTGCCACCCTGGTCGAAGGCGGTGCCGGCCGGGGCGGAGAAATCGAACCCTGGGAACATCTGGTCCCGAAGCTGCGCATTTGAGACCAGAGCATCGCAATACTGGATGGCCATCTGGGTTACCGCCATCTGATGAGAGGACAGGAAACCCTGAATAGTCTCTACCGTAGGCAATTGCTGTTTTACGGTGGTGTATGTGTTGAATACATCCGGGTTGGTTGTGGGAACACCGGTCATACGCGACATGGACTCGTTGATCTCGTCAAAGGTCTTCAGACCGATCTGCGATGATGGCGGCAGGTCAGCGGGTTCCGGCTGCGGCGGCAGCGAGGGTTCGGAGCGGGCAAAGTTGTTTCCGCCCAGTTGGTCGAACGTCAGGAAGAACTCATCGTTTCCGGGCCCATTCTCAAGAGCGATGATGGTGCCCAGGGAGGAGAGAGGTTGCCCGGTACCCGGTTCATAGCTACCACTGTTGAGGGTAACGTCCAGATTGGCCCAAGCCTGTCCTACCGTTGCCTCCTTACCGTTAATACCCAGTCGCATGCCACGCAGCGGAATATTTGATGGCTCGACGGAGTCATCAAGGCTGATGAAGAAGGGACTGGTGAACCTGTACGCGTAGCTGTCGAACTGGCTGACTTCGAACACGATGAAACTCTCGGGCAGGTCGATCAGGTGAGAGACCCCGAACAGAAGATAGAACTTCTGGCCCACGCCCACCTCAAAGTTGGCCTGCACCTGTTCCGGTGTCAGCGCCCGATTGTGGATGGCGACCATCCGGATCGCGCCCTGCCAGGGCGAGTTGCCATCGGTCTCGTTGCCCAGGACCAGGGCAAAACTGTCGTCCCATTCGGTCAGTAGTCCGCCGTCGTCCGGATCAACATCGCCGGTTGGAACGCCATTCACAAAGATCTGGCGACCGGTCGCCGGGGTGTAGTTAACCACTACGTGCTGGAGCGTTGCCTGCAGGAGCATGTCGGCGTCCTGGGTTGCGAAAGGCGTGTTTTCGTCACTGGTGGTGCTGCGATGCAGTACCTCGTAACGCTGGAGCGACTGGCTCAGGGTGACGTTGCGGGTGGTGGATGAGCCGGAGTAGGTCACGATCCGGGCATCTTCCTGGGTAATGTTGCCCGGGGCGACCCAGGCCTCGATGCTGTATTCGCCGGAGGCGGTCAGCAGGGTGTGCAGCTTCCGGCTGGCGGTGGTGCTGCCCTGGGCCTTGCCCGCGGGGATCATGAAGCCCTGCTCGTTTTCGCCCGCCGGGCCAAGGTCGATGCCCCAGCCGCCAACCCAGTCAACGTTTCCGCTCAGGGTCAGATCCAGCGCTGGCGATACGCCGCTGGTATCAAAGGCAGTCTGGCCTTCACCAAACTTGAATTCGTACAGGGCAATCACGTTGTCTTCAAACCGGCCGCCGGAGTTTGCGAGCAGGCCGTCTGCCTGCAGGTTGAGTGCCTTGCTGGCAACGATTGCCGGGTCCACGGGTTGGGCGCTCAGATCCTGGACCATTTCAAGAATCTTCAGTTCCATCAAATCGGCTGAGGCTTCGCAGTCGTCGTCCCAGCAGTTGTGGAAGTCGTAGCGCAGACGTTCAACCAGTCGGGATGCGCCCGGATTCATGGGATCAATACGGCTTTTCGCCTGATCGTAGGCAGTAGTGACATCGGCGCTGGCAATGTAAGGGGTTTGCCCACCATCAGCATGGCAGTCGCTGCAATACTGTCTGAGTTCGGGGTATACCGTGGTGGAAAACAGGCCAGTGTCGCTTGGCAGGGCAACCGTGGCGCCCGGTTCTTTGAGCGCTGGAGCGCGAAGTTCCACGGTTTTGGCAGAGCCTTCTGACCCGCCTGCCCAGTTGGAAATATAGGTGGTGAGAATGTCCACACAGGCTGACGTGCTCTGGAGCCAGCAATTATGGCCACCTGCCACCTTTGTCACCATTGTGGACTGGGATGGATCAGACAGGTTAACAATAGAATTCGCCTGTGCGTAAGCCAGGTTAACGTCCTGCTCATTGACGAACGTGGGTGCCTGGCCATTGGAGCCGTGACACGCGCCGCATTTATCCTGGGTGACGAGGTTGTCCCACACGGTGCGTTTGAAGTTGGCCACATCATCCGTCGAGGGGGCAGGCCCGTTGTAGGTAACCGTGCCGGAATTCTGGGAGGTATTCGGCAGTTGTTCCGTGGATTCGCCCCCGCAGGCAGAAAGCAGAAGGGCCAGGACAGTGATGGCAAGGACCGATTTGAGGGAGCTCATGGAAATGCCTTTAAATGTTTTCATAGCGTCCTCACTCCCCCATGCAGTACACGGCGGATTCTGCAAATACCTGCTTCAGGTCGTAACCCTGACTTGCGAAGCTGGCAACCATACTGCTTACCTGCGAACGGTCTGCGCTGTCGGAGGGAGGTCGCAGGCAGACATTCTCGAACACCTTCTTGACCTGGCACTCTGCGAAGGCCTCGGAATTCGCGAATTCCATACCCAGGCTCTTGGCACCGCTGCCGGAACCCGGGAGTGAGGGATCCCATCCCAGTCGGCGATTGGCGCCCTGGCGCCAGTAGTTATCCCAGCTGTCGTCAGGTGTGACATAGCCCTGCTCGAAGGTTGCAGAGTTGATGTGGTACTTGGCCTGAACCCTGGAGCCGGTTTCTGGATCTGTTTCGCCAATGGCGTTGTAGACCAGCCTGCCCAGCTCTCCATCGGGGTCGGTGTTGGCATCATACTCGTAGTCGTAATAGGCAAACGCCTGGGTCATGGGGTCCATGCCGGTGTGGCACCCCACACAGTTGTTCAGGAAGACCCGGCTGTCACCACCCGGGCTGCGGGAAACATCCTGGCGAATGCGGTCCGTGGGCAAGGTAACGTCCGCAACCTGCTCCAGGTCGTTGCACATATGATTGATCAGTGTGAAGCGGAACATTGCCCGGTTGGTGCCGGCACTGAAGAAAGCCCGGGCGGAAGCTCTTGATGTGATGACGCCGGCGGTGGCCGAGGGAGGAAGGCCCGTATAGGTCGACTGGTTTACCCGCTCCAGGTTGTCCTTAAGGCTGGCTCCACTGTTCTCGAGGGATTCATAGTGGTTGTTGTTGCTGGTGGAGTAGTTTGGCAGGTTCAGGGATGGATTCCCGATGTAAAGAACATCGTCATACAGAACTTTTCGGAAGTCTTCCCCGTCCCGCACCAGGCCGATCACCGTGGCAATGTAATCATTAAGGGGCACGAACTTTGACATCGCCTCGTTGGTCCAGGGGGCTGCAAAATTCTTCAGGGTTACGTCGTAGAATGCACTGTCCTCCATGGCAGTGAACGCGGCGTCAATTGTGTTGCCCGAAACGATGTCACTTTCCATAGCGTTGAGAACATCGGCGGAAGGCGGAACGCCGGCAATCCGGTCGTAGATTCGTTTGGCCTGCTCCCTGGGACCGGCCTGAACAAGACTGGTCTGCCCAAAAACCAGTGCAACGAGAACTGCGGTACTGCAAGCCTTTCTGATCAGGCTTCTGATCCTGTTCCGGCCGGTCATGTCCTATCCCTCGGTGATCGTTAGCAATCGCACATTAATGCCTTTTGACATTTGTTAAAAGTTTACGGCTTGCTATATCCTTCGTTTTGAGCTGTAGGCCACGTTATTACATTAGGTTACGTAAAAGCCTTGGAGCCTACCCTCGGAACCGACTTAATTTATGTCATGGAATGTCATCCGAAACAGGGTTTCTCACGTTGGAAATTAAGTCGCCCACTCTAAACATCTCCCGCGGTACTCGCCTGGCTGTCGCACTCGGCTCGCTTGCAGCTCTGTCTGGCTGTCTTTCGAGCAGCGACAGTCAGCAGGCGGATCCGGTTGTCGTCGAGAACCCTGTGGCTTATGTCGAACGGGCTCTACTTTTTGACGAAAACACCGGGGCCCTGGTCGAGGACAACCTGGCCGACCCGAGTGCTTTCCGCCCCGGAGCGCGGCTGTTTCTGAAGGCCAGTGCCACTGCGGACGCCGAGACGCAGGATATTGCCTCCAGAGCATTCGCGGGGCCGCAATTCCTTGATGACAATGGTCAGTTGCGTTACGACGTGAAAGATCTCCACGTTTCCCACGACGGCTCCAGACTGCTGTTTGCCATGCGTGCGCCGGAAATCGAGGACGCAGACGACGAGGATCAGCCAACCTGGAATATCTGGGAATACGACGTTAGTACCGACATCCTGCGCCGGATCATCGATTCGGACGTTACCGCCGGGGCCGGGCAGGACGTTGCGCCAGCCTATCTGCCTGATGGCAGAATCGTTTTCTCGTCAACCCGTCAGCGGATTTCCAAGGCGGTGCTGCTTGATGAAGGCAAACCCCAGTACTCCGGTCTGGACGAGGAGGGTGATAGCCCCGGGTTTGTTCTGCATGTGATGGACGACGATGGTCAGAACATTGAACAGATCACCTTCAATCAGAGCCACGACCTCGACCCCATGGTGGCGGATGATGGCACCATTGTGTTCAGCCGCTGGGATAATGCCGGCCAAACCCGGAACAACGGTGTGAACCTCTACCGCGTCAACCCTGACGGCACTGGCCTGAGTTATCTTTTCGGTCGTCACTCCCACGATTCGGTTCCAGAAGCGAACGACATACAGTACCTGCAGCCACGCAAATCAGACAGCGGCAATCTGCTCGTGCAGCTAAGGCCGTTTGAATCAGATGACTACGCGTCTGTGTTGGCGGAAGTCGATGTTGACCAATTTGTTGAGGCCAATCTTCGTCTCGATGGCACCGAAGGTTTGGGCCAGCGCTCGCTTGTGCCCGGCGTGGGCCTGGATGGCCAACTATCGCTGAAAGGCAGTTATGCATCGGTTTCACCGCTGCTTGATGGTACCAACCGCTACCTGGTCAGTTGGACACCTTGCCGGTTGCGTGAAACAGCGACCGACCGGATTGTGAACTGCACGGAAGATCGCCTGCAATCCGAAGACTATCAACCCGCAGAGCCCGTCTACGGTTTGTGGCTTCTGGATATCAACAGCGAAACCCAGCGGCCGGTGGTCCCGCCGGTAGAGGGCGTTCAGTTTGATGAGGCGGTCCTGATGAAGGAGCGGCCTCTGGAAGGGTTCATCCCGGAATCCCAGTTCACGGGTGATGAGGGGGCCCTCGGCGATGCCGGCTACGGCGTCCTGCACATTCGAAGCGTCTATGATATCGATGGAGTGGACACCACGCCGACTGGTATTGCTGCAATGGCTGATCCGCTGCAAACGCCGCCGGAAGATCGCCCGGCAAGATTCCTTCGACTGGAAAAGCCCGTGGCCATCCCCGATGAGAACGTCCGGGATTTCGACAACAGCGCCTTTGGCCGCAGCCGGGCTCAGCTAATGCGGGAGATTCTGGGCTACGTGCCGATAGAGCCTGATGGGTCAGTGAAGGTGGCGGTGCCCGCCAATGTTGCTTTTGCCATCAGTATTCTTGATGCGAAAGGCCAGCGTGTTGGTGGCGCTATGGGCAACCGGCACCAGAACTGGCTCACGGTGCGCCCCGGCGAGACCCTTGAATGTTCAGGGTGCCACAACCCGAACAGTCCGACACCCCATGGCAGACCGGATGCCGGTCCAGCGTCCGTGTGGGGTGGGGCCGCAACCACCAGCCTTCCGTTCCCGAATACCGACCCGGCTCTGTTTGCCGACATGGGTGAAACCATGGCCGAGGTCTTTGCCCGCATCAACGAGATTCGGCGGCCGACGGCGGATGTAATCTTTGCCGATGAGTGGTCCGGCGATGCTGTAAATCCCAAGCCTGAGAGCTTTGCCTACGCCTACGCCGATCTGCAGACACCGCCGCCGATATCCGGCGTTTGTGCAACCGACTGGGCGCCGAATTGCCGGATTGTGATCAACTACGAGCAGCATATTCATCCGCTGTGGAGCGTCAATCGGGAGGTATTGGACCCGGACACCATGGCGGTCGTGGATGACTACACCTGTACCAGTTGCCATACGGATACCGATGCGGCGGACGCTCAGCAAGTGCCGGCTGGACAGCTGGATCTGGGCGATGGCCCGTCACCCGATGAACCGCTACACTTCAACGCCTACAGAGAACTGCTCTTCCCGGACAGTGAGCAGGAACTGGTGAACGGCGCCCTGATCGATGTGCTCGTGGACTCCGGGGAGGTTTTGAGGGACGAAGAAGGCAATCCCATTCTGGACGCCAACGGAGATGAACAACCCATCCTGGTAACAGTGCCGGTGCAGGCTTCAATGTCCGTCAACGGTGCCCGTGCAAGTCGTTTCTTCGACGTATTCGCCGACGACGGTTCACACAGGGATTTCCTCTCGCCCGCCGAACTGCGACTGATTGCAGAGTGGTTGGATATTGGCGGCCAGTATTTCAACAATCCGTTCGACGCTCCGGAAGACTGATCCAAGGACTGAAACTCGCACCATGCCCATCGCCATTCTTATGTTTCTTTTGTTGTTGCCGGCCCAGAGCTGGGCTGGCTGGCTGTGGGGGCAGGCTGAAGACGATGCATTGCAAGTGCAGGTGGCGGAGCCCTATGTGTCCTGGCGAACCGGACCGGCAACGGGCTATCCGGTTTTTCATACCAGCGAAAAAGGGGAATGGCTGACCATTCTCCAGCGCAAGACAAGTTGGATCAAAGTGACGGATACCCGTGGCCGGGAGGGTTGGATAGCGGTTGCGGATATTGCGCAGACGGTGGATGCCACGGGTAATCGTGTGGATCTTCAGGTGCCGGATTTTGAGGCTTTTGAAAGCCGGCGGGTGGAAGCCGGATTGATGATGGGGGAGTTTGACGGTGCCGCTGTCACGGCAGGCTACGGCGGCTTCTGGATGACCAGAAACCTGTCCGCCGAGCTTTGGGCTTCTCAGATTCTGGGCAGCGCCTCGGAAATTAGAATGGTTAATGCGAATCTGGTGCATCAGCCATTTCCTGACTGGCGGGTATCACCCTTTTTTACCCTGGGGGTCGGGCATATCTGGGTTGATCCCAAGGCCACTCTGGCTCAGCCCGAAGAACGGGATAACAGCATTGGCCATGCAGGGCTTGGCATCCGCGCCTACATCACCGATCGATATTTCATCCGTGCCGAAGTGAAGGACTACAAAGTGTTCACTACCCGGTCCACCAACGAAGAAGCGACAGAATGGAAAATCGGACTAAGCATCTTTTTCTGAAAACGCTGTGTCTCGGGGCAGGGCTATGCATAGCCACAGCAACCCAGGCCCAGGATGATCGGCCGCTGATCGAGCCGGATGTTACCCCGGCGCCGGTCACCGAGGCGCTGATTGACACCGAGAACTTTGAAATTGGCGCTTTTGTGGGCGTGCTCAATATTGAGGACTTCGAGTCGTCGCTGCTGTATGGCGGCAAGCTCACCTACCACCTCAGCGAGTCCTTCTTTTTCGAGGCCGGAG
>MDTC01154053.1_pt1 | contig 11741 bp, 8 predicted proteins | sample 811181 | NCBI WGS metagenome assembly MDTC01 (sample SAMN05326644, study PRJNA326480) | marine metagenome | isolation source: seawater | place: Pacific Ocean: North | collected 2011
AATGTTTCCCTGCCACCGCCAACTGTTGCTCCGGTTATACTTCCAATAATACCTTCTAAAAGAAAACCTTCGATAGAATCCGCAGCACCGTCAAAGAATCTATCAAAAGTAAATTGACCACCTTGAATTCCGGGTGGAATACTTACGGCATCTCTAAGGGGTCCATTAGCTACATCGTTAACCCCCTGTTTTAAAGCATTAAAAGCAGCTTCTCTAATTTCGCTCTGGAAGGTGATTGGAATGTCTTTTCCGGCTACCTTTTTAGAAGCTACAGCCAAACTTGTTGATCCAGTAGTAAGATTTCCACCTATCTCAAACGCTGGAAACGGACCTTGAACACTAATCGGTCCTTTATAGCCGGACACTTGATCAAGCAAGGTTGCTTGTTTGGTTTTGTTTAACTTTGTGCCTTTTGTTTGTAAGCTATCTTGATATTCTTTTCTTAAATTGTCTCTTGTAGCTGAACCACCATCAATTCTAAGATTGTTTATGCTTCTTCCGCCCTTGAATGAAACCCCCGGCAAATTGGGGTTTGATCGAAGGAATTCTGCAAATCCTCCTGCATTAACTTTAAGCCTTCCCTCTTTATCGGGGGCACGACTTGAGATATTAAGGTCTGCATCCTTTACGGTTGGTTTAGATCCCTTTTCTGTCGTTGTGATTAAACGATTAGCAATCTTTTTTAAGAGTGAATTTCTTTGATCTTCAGTCTGATCAATTCTCTGACCACCCTTACGGGCTGCTATCTGGCCCGATCCGGCCTCCTTAACAATTAACGCTCCAAACCTTTCTTGTTCAGAGGGTTGAATAACAAAACCTCCTCTGTTGTATTTTCTAGCGTTCATCGCTTGAAGATTAGAAGCACCTATCTTCTGTACGCTACTTTTGCGAATAACAAATTCACCCGGAGTCAACATAGCAGGAACGGTATCTGTATTCCCACTGCCGGGAACAAAGCCACCACTGTTGAATCCTAGAATTTTGCCCCCAGAATTTCTTCGCTGTGGATCAAAAGATTGTAATCCACGAATAGCAGATCCAGCACCACCAATAAAACTGCCAAGAGAACTGGCTACCTTAAATGCAGCAAGTGTAGCGAGAAGAGGAATAAGTGGTTTGATTGCGTCGGCAATCTTAATTAAAGCACTGGCAATACTAAGTGCGGTTTTCGCAAACAACTGGAAAGATCCCTGTTCGGTAATTGCACGAACCAAGGCAAGGAATTCTTCTCTAACTTTTGCATACTGTCTAGCCAAAGCCTGCTGTGCAGTTAGAGCGTCTTTATCCAGCGAAGTAGCACCCTTTAATGCTTCTTGTCTAGCATTTTCAGCAATAGAGAACTGCTGCAATAATGGAATAACTTTACCAATCTGACGGAATCCACCAAGTTCTTCAGCAATACGAACAAAGGTGATATCACCCTCACCCAAGCCAGAAAGAGCTTCGCTCAATCTCTTAGCAGCCTCAAACGGCCCAACAAAAGTACCGTCTAAGTTTTGAAGTTCAACACCAAACTGTCTAAGAAATTCAATCGTCTTTGGTCGCTGAATACGAGTGAAGATAGTACGCAAACCTGTGGCAATAGATTCAGCACTTTCACGAGTCGTAGCACGAACAGCAGTGAACACACCTAAGAGTTCTTCTAATTCACCACCGGCAGCTTTAAAGACACCACCAAATCTACGAACAGCACCAATAAGGTCGCCAGACTCAACAGCAAACTGACCAGCAACTCTATTAATGGCACCAAGTTGACGTTCTAGGGCACCAACGCCTTCGCCAAACTGTGCCAAAATAGCGACAGCACCTTCAGCCGTTTGTGTAATATCATCAAACGTAGGTGCAAGAGTAGTCTTTGCTAGTGCAGCAAGAGCAACGTCTAGATCTTTAGCTTTAATACCAGCCTGAGACAGAATTCTAGCTGTAGATAATAACTCTTTGCTGGACGCACCCAAGCCAATAGAAAGTTCATCAATCGTTTTACGAAGACCCCTAAGCTCCCTGACGCTCTTGCCAGTAACCTGAGAGACCTTAATAATTTCTGACTGAAACTCAATAGCCTCATCAACCGCATTTGCAAGACTATTGGTAAGCAAACTAACGGCACGACTAGCTACTGTAAAGGCGGCGAATCTTTTAACTGCTAAAGTAAAAGACCTACCAAGATTTGCAGCCGCTGACGAAGCCTTTTGTGTTTCTTGCGTCAGTTTCTGAATATCTTTTTGTGCCTTCGCAGCACCTTTTACCTCCACAGGTATTTTTACACCCTGTAATTGATTTCTTACTTGGTCTAAAACCTTGGAGGTATTTTTAGGTGCTTGAAGTTGTAGTTGTGCAGTTAGTACAAATTTGGACATCTCATACCTTTAAATATTTAAGTACATGACTACACTATCCAAAATTAGCTTTCCGTTTCTGTCGTTTCTGTTTTCTTCTTTCTGGGTGCCCTTTTAGGCTTAGGTTTTTCCACAACCAAGTCGTTTTCGTATTCGACTTCCATTGCGTAAGTACCGTCTTCTGTAACGGAGTGACCATCAACGTCAACTCTGTTACCCTCTTCATCAATATAATACCCTTCTTTGTCGATTCTATTTCCCTTAGTGTCAATTAATCTTTCAGGGTCGTTAGGATCTACCAAGCTGAGATCTTCATTGATCAAGTTAAATTTGTCTAAGAATTTATTTTCTGGAAGATTTTTCTCCCATTTTTGGTCTAGGTTGTAGAGCAATTTACCCAACTCTTCCGCAGCAGCAAATGCTACTTCATCAGCAGATGTATTGTTATACTCTTCAAAATTTTTGTAAAATGGAGTGCCATCCTTATTGAATGTGCAGTGGGCAACAAGGTAATCAAACCTAGCGTTATCGGCCAAATTGTCAGCAGTGTTCTCTTCCAGAGTAATCTTCTCTGTAATCAAATCTCTAAGTTCTGACCTCTTTTTTCTGATCTCGATAGAAATATCCCTACCAACAGAAACTTTCTGCTTTTTACCATTTTTACCATGATAAAGCTGTTTTTCAAGTTCTAGGATTTTCTCCGTGATTGCCGTTTCTTCTTTGTCCTTTTTCTCGTCCCAGATACCTCTCTCACGCATAAGAACGCCCAGTTCTTTTTTAGTGAGAATACCGTCTTGGATACATTCGTTCCAAGTCTTACTTTTGTATCTTTCTGCACGTTTAAGGACATCGTTTTTAGGTTTGACGACGTAGATTTCTACTTCTGTTTTATCGTCTCCACTGCCAACTGTTACCTTTCTATCCACTCTATTCTTCATTCGTTTTCTCCTTGATCCTTAGTCATTGGAATATTCGTTTGGTATCTTAACCACTTAACATCATACTGTGCTAGTTCCGCATCCACATTCCTAGCTTGAGTATTTCCTTTATCTAAAATTTCAGATCTCACCTTCTGAAATAGATCGTATAACATTTTTTGTTCCGGTGATAATGCCGATTCTTGGGCAGTCCACAGAAAAGCAAAATGCTCTTCTATCGAACTAAGTGCCCCAATCATAGTTGTTTCTATTTTCTTTTTAAGAATCTTAGACAGTCTATCTTTTGAATCGTATTTGTATCTATCTTCTCTTCGAGACTTGTACTCCGATTGCTTCCTAATCAGGTCGTCAAAGTTTTCCATTTTATCTCCTTGTATGTCCTTTAAACATTTCTCGTTGTTGATTGCTTACTTCTATCTTTCTGTCTTGGAAATCTAGGTCAACAGCCTTTCCTTTACGCTTGGCAGTATTGAGTCGCTGCCTCCTTATCATATCGCTATTTATATCATTCATATTATGAACAGCGTTGGCTTCTTTTTTATTGGATGCCATAACCAAAATTTCATCTGAGTTTGCTATCTTCTCGTTGTTAGTTCTTTGTTCCAATTCGCTCTTCGCCTTCTCAGATTCTTGTTTTCTTCTTTGTATAATAAACCAACCGTCTAACATGTCATCATCATTAATAACATCCTCGGTGGGGCACTCTAATGACTCCTGAATATTGTCATACATATTAGACCAGATAATTAAACCTTGTTGGTCTGTTGACAAAACTCTATCGTCTGGGTTCATGAATAACTTACAGTGGTCTTTCATTACCCAATGACCCCGCCACGGATCGTTTCTGGCTAGATACCTCAATTGCTTTTCGTCTAAACTTTTCGCGGCATAATTAAAGTATAACTCTGCCTGATCTATTTCCTCAAAATTCACAGGTTCAGAACCAACGAAACAACACCTCTTAAATAACCACCTTTGTTGTTCTTGAAATCCAAGACCTTCGCAGGTGTTTTCAAAGAATTCGTTTTTTTCGTTCTCTAGTTTTGCAAGTCCTTTTTCAGTCGCACGTAGATACGCTCTTATAGTATCTACCATTTTCTTGTTAGTGCGAGTCTGAAAAATCTCGACTTTCAATTTTTCTAGATTCTTTTCCAACTGCTCCTTTTGATCTATCTTGTCTTGACCCCAAAAATTCCTTTCTGTAAGCCACTCTACCATCTCGTCTTGAGTTAGTATATCGTCCGACCTAGCTTGGTCATATGTCTCCATAAAAATTTCACTTGCAAGGTGTACGTCTTCAAATGTAGGAGTGAGTACCTTGACTCGGAAATTATCTACTTTAACATATACAATGCCAGTTCTTATCCTAGATATAAAATACTCCCGCTCAAAAGGACTCATGCAGCCACCTTGTGAAACGGGAGTATTGAATATGTCATTATTAATCCTTCCTTTAAGCTCGCGGTTACTTGCTATCCGAAAACGCTATCGCAAAAACGAGCTTTTATCCACTAGTAACTAAAACTTACTAGTATTAGTTAACCAAGTCATCCGGGAAGTCCGATGTTTTACCACTGTTAGGGAATCCAGCACTCTTGGTAATACCACCAAATCCAATTTGCCCTTGATCTTGCCAAGCCTGAACGTCTAGGACGTTAAAGTTGGTGTAACTGTAGGTACACGAAACGTTTCCTCCACCAGCGTCACCTCCACCATAACTTACACTAGACAGCTTGTTTTTGTCACCCAAGTCAAATGCATATCCGGCTCGTGTGAAGATAAAGATAGCTTCGTCAATAAGGTTGTTACCGGAGTTTTTAGTACCGTCGAGGTCTCGATTTCCAACCTCTGTACCCTCAATGAAGTCACCAGAAGTAGTAATAGCTTCGATCTCAGATGTAACTTCAACAGGGAAGTTAGCAGGACGGAAGTAAGGAGTCTTTGCACCCAACTCAAAGATGTCTTCACGACCAAGGTCAACACTACAAGTGAAGTTCTGAATGTGAACCAGTGGTTCACCATTAGTACCCAAAGCGTTAGCATAACTTGACCCAACAACACCCTGAATCTGACTTGGAAGAATACAGCCAGACAGAATAACATCTTCACGTCGCTGAATACCACCAGATGCAGAACCCGCAACACCTAAACCGCGAGGCTCGTCTGTACCGTCAAACGCAGCAACGTCAGCCTCTTGAATTTTAACATTACCACCGGTTAGCCACTGCTTGTTGTTACCAACCAACGTGACAGACTCAGTTGCATTTCCATCAACTGGGATAGTGTAGCTGACGGATGAAATGAACATTCCAGAGCAGTAAACCTCAACCTCTGAATTTCCACTGTTATCATCAGCAGATGCTACGTTGTTTTCTTGAGCATCAAAAATACCCAATCGAAGGTCACATTTAACGTCTGCACGAGCAGCCAGACCACTAGCACTACCACCAACAATACCTGTGGAGGCCATGTGGTAAATGAGTGGATACCCATCGAGAACTTTTTCCAAAGTTACCTCGATATCGGGAGTACCCTCAATGTTCTCGTAAATTTCGATCTGACCAAGCTCAAATGCTTGCTCAAGGTTGAAGTTCGTAGTAATACCTACACTCTGCACACCGTGGACAATATCTCCAGCAGCAAGGGCATCATCACCCTCGTTGCTAATAGCCACCGCTTGGCAGGCGTAGAATATTCTTTTATTGTCGGACATAATTATCTCTCCTACATTTGAAATTGAAAGATTTCTATTAAATTATACACAAAAATCCTAAATGTTTGTCTTTATTCCCACTGTTGTAAATCTCACGATACCCCCAAAGATATTTGGAGATGCCATATCCATTTTTTCTACCATAGTATTCTCTATGTAAAAGCATCCTCCATAGTAATTTTCAATCATTTCTGGATATAATAAGGCACTGGGGGCAGGACTTCCATAGGAATTTATGGGGTATTTTGCCTCTTCGTGAACCTGATCACTATCAATCATGTTTATGGTTTTATCATTTTGCAATGAAACGATATCGACAAGCATGTTCCTAGTTTGCTCATCTTCTGCAATACAATGGGCTATAACGTCTGTATAAACCCACTGACCACCCCCCAACTGGTAGCCTTTGAACCTGCGAACAGGCACAATTTCAAACGCAATAGCTGGTAGCTGTAGTCTGGTTTCTGGCGGGATATCCCAAGCACCTGTGCTGATATCATAAAAATTGCTAGTTGGCTGAGTTGTATTAGACTGTATCTCCCTTAACCAAGGGACATTATTAGCATATACAACATTTATGTACTTATAGCTATATTCTGCTTGTACTGTAGATCCAGTTGGTATAGCACTGTCAAAAATAACCCTTCCGTTGAAATAGTCAATACTATGAGAATATTGACCAACACCAGAGGTGGGCTCAAATTGATCGTTGATATAAACACCAGAAATTCCGGGAGAATTAGGATCAGATCCAACTATGGGTGCGTCCATGCTTTCGCCAGAAACACCGCTTTGCCAGATCCAATTCTGACGAAATCCTTCCCAAACCTGCCCAGAAACAAATGAGTCGTTTGACGATAATCGCAACAAACTCATATCGTTTCCGTTTGGGGATTGCTCCCCTTTTTCTACATTAAAATAGTTCCCCTTTTCAAGTAAAGCCCAGTCAAAATATTCAACTAGTGCGTCCTGAATATTATTGTTGACGCTATAATCATGTATACTATCAAAACCTTTTAGAGAAGAATATCTATTTGCCATCAAATATACCCTCTAACAATTTTGTAAGTTCTTTATCTTTATTTGCAAACATTCTTGTTATAAAGTTATTGGTTTCTGTACCGGCAAACTGGGGAGAAACCCTCCAGAATCCGCCGCCAACCATAACTCCACCACCAGATCGTCCAGCATTTCCGGGCTGATACTCATAGCCAAAAACAATGGTTCTTGTGCCCTGTTTCAGCAACCAGTCCATCCAATGTAATTTTTGCCCAAAAAATGTTGTGGAAAAACCCTGTGGTAACCCTAGTAAATTTTCAAATGTTTTTGGTTGTACAAAAAACTGTATATTAACTTTTTCTAGTGAACGTTTAAATGGTGTAATCTTAAAATCTATGGATTGGGCGATAGCCAACGATATAGCTTCTACAGATATATCAGATGTTCCTCTATCTAGTCCAAATTCTGCATTTAATGTGTTTGGTATCCCATCTGCACGAAGGCTCTGTATTTCAGGAGATTCATTAACCCATATCGGAATTAGGTTTCTCAATCTTCCCGCGACTCTTTTGGAGCCTCTATCAAAAATCTTGTTAACTTCTTGCCCTATAGCCTTGTTAATTTTTCTTGATATTTGGGCATTTGATTCTAGTAACTTAATCGAAATGCTCATGATGCCCTCTGCCAGAAACATCCAAAATATCTGTTTTGTCTTAGTCCCATAGGGAAAGGTTCGCCAAACTTTGTAAACTTATAGTGTCTTAACTCTTCGATATTATCATGGACCAATAAATATTTTGCCCTCATAACTTTATCTAAATCCGATGCAAAGAAAATAGTTTGAATACTATTATCTGGAACTACAATATCCCCACCTACTTTTATCCAGCTTTTGCTATCCCAATAAACCTTGAGCCTGATTGTTTCTTCTTTCTCTACTTCTTTAAAGGTCTTCTCGCCCCTTTTGTAGTTATCAGACTTCCTTCTGTGTGCATTGACAGACTTGTTATATGGAATGTTATCAAAAGTATTAGAAATTTCTTCTACTTTTTCTATAAATACTAGCTTACAGTCAATACCAAAGATGTCATTGATTGTTGAGTCAATGATATCGTAGTATTTTGTAAAAACGCTTTCGGGAATATTAATTGGCATAGTTTACTCCTAAGAAGCACCGCCGCCATAATGCTCATCGAATCGACCGCTGGTTCTGACATTAAGGACTCCGCTATCAACAAAACTGTTGACATCTGGTGCCCTTTTCTCTACAGAAACAGTACCGGCCTCAGTTACAAAAGTAACCATAGAACCATTTTGAATTCCATTTGCAGGAATCACAGGTTGTACTGCGTATGGATAACCCATGTTATTATCTCCGATAAATTATTTAAAAGTTAAACTTTAGTTACTAGAATGAAGTTGCTGCTATTTTTTTCCAGACAAACGGTCCACTATCTGCTGAAGGACTGTTCGAGAAGAACTGTTGGTGAGTCTGCCTGACGCAAACAGCAAATCCATAATCAGTATCTGAAAAATGATATACTGCTATAACGCCCGGACCTTTTGGTAATTCATTATTATGAGAATCAAACAGCTTCACCGTATCCCCACTGCTCGTTTTAGAGGTGGCTACTGGTACTCTCAACATACCAACACCGTTAATTATTTCGTTGAGTTGGCTGTATATTGAGCTATTGCCAAAACTTCCGGTTATAGGCTGATTATTATTTGATAATGGTCTATAGTTTGTAGCAACTAGTGATATTTCTTGTTCTGCCGTATTTGACCCCCCAGCGGTATGGAAACGAAGACGCAGGGCACGTTTTCCTTGGGTTGGAGGTGTTAAAGTTAGGGCACCTGTGTTTACATCATCATAGCTAAATCCATCAACAGTTAATACATCATCTAATTTTCTACCGATGTGTAGACAGCCACCTTCCTCTGTCATAACCCCTTGAATACTCTCGCCTATATCTAGACAGGAAGCATCGTCATTATTCGCCCAGTAAAACGCATTGTATGGAAACGTATCGTCGCTATCGGGCCAAGTGGAGCGATTGCTGATATTGATCGAGTTTCTATTTCCTTGAGTGTTGCGTCCAGCGTGGGCACCAATGAATACGGAGTGAGACGAGTCATCTGAGTCAAAACCAGCATAATTACCAATAGCAACGACATTGTTAATATCATTATCTGCATCGTTAGTACCATCACCCATGCCGTATCCGGCACTGTTTCCGATTAAAACACTGTTTTGAACATATCTACTTGAACCACCAGCCATACGCCCCACAGCGACTGTTCTATAGCAACCTGACGAGTTATAAAGAGCACTATTACCAATACCAACAGCGAGTTCATTTATCTTTGCTACGTATCCAGCGTCCTGCCCTAAATATACAGTGCTTTTAGAGCCAGAAGCCTGATATCCTGCTCTCCAACCCATAATAATTGCATATTGACAATCATGGGTATCGTATGCAGCAGCTTGACCCATTGCGATTGTGTCTGGGCTACCGAGCATAAGTTGCCCCGCCCCATAACCTATACAAATACTATCGTTATTTTCCGCAGACCCATAACCAGCCTGTCGTCCAATGTTGACATTTCTAAAGTGACCGCTAGATGAATAACCAGCAGTCTCTCCGATTAAAACAGAATGTGTTACATCTTGAGTTTCTCTTCCGGCATCTTTTCCTATGTAAACATTTGTTGGAGACGAACCAACACCAGAGGATAAATATCCAGCACCATCTCCTATCGCAACGCTTTTGTTAAGATTGTAAGAACTAGCTGCCGCACCGGGACCAATGAATACGCTGCGATTCGTAGCGATGAAGTCACCGGCTTGGTTGTTAATACCATCCACTACTCCAGAATCAGTAATAATCGCAATGGTATGTCCGTTCGATAGCGAATCGGAATTTTTGATTTCTAGTGCTTTGAAGTGCCCAAAGGAGTCCTTGTCAGTGATGTAAGTGTCATTTTCAACCGTTATACCGCTAGTTGCACTAAGCTGAGTGATTCCCTGAATGGCGTTGAAGTTAGATACTGCCAATCCACTCACGGCAATACCGCTGGCTCTCCAGCGTACATGATCTTCCCAAATGTAGTTACCAGATTCTTGTATTGTATATTCTAAGACTCCAGACAGTCCGCTTGCACCAACCTCAAAGGTTTGTGTTGACTCATTATAATTAAGAGCAAGACCGGATACACCAGTAAAGTCAAGCTGATCCCCATTTAAAATTGTATCTGCGGGAGCTACACCGTTTGATACATCAAAGGTATAAGTATTACTGCTATCATATCCGATAACGTAAAGGCCACTGCGATTGACACCATCAGAGAAGGTTGAGAAGTCAATTGCAACACCGCTGACTCCAGAGATAGCCAAAACTGAATTTGACTCCATAGTGAACGGAGTGTTTCGAGCAGCACCTTCTTCTCCACTCGTAGTAATATCAAACGTATATGTTTGGGCCGTAATTTGATTTTGTAAAACACCAGACAATCCACTGGCAGAAATTCTCATGAAATTATCGGCAGGATTATACTGGGCTTCAACACCACTAACACCACTGATAATAACAGTTTGACCGTCAGTAATTGTGTCCCCACCAAGAGGGGCACCGTTTGTTAGGTTCCATGTGTTACCACCGCCAAGGTCAACAGTTCTACCGTTCCAGATCAATGTACCTGCATCGTTCCAAAGCATGTAACCGCCATCCCCTGAGTTAATCATAACTCGCTCTTTGGGGATATTTGGAAGACTAAGACCGCCACTAGGCTGCATGTAGCCGCTGGTTACAACAGATCCGCTGGCATCAATGTTGAAGAAAGTTGTTGCATCGCCAGACTGTAATTGGAAGTAATTGTCATTACCGTCTTGTTGATGACGAATAACAAACGCTGGTTCACTCGCAAACCTTGGGTTTACAACAAGTGTCGCTTCGGGGTCTGCACCGCTTGGATACCCCAAGCTCAACCTGTATGTACTGCTGTCACCAGCAATCAAGTTTTTGATGTTAATTTTATTTGATGCTACGGCACCAAGGAAGCTAACATTTTCTCCAGAAGAAACAATTTCTAGGTTATTGTGACCAGATACTCCGATACCAGCATCTTGACCAATATATGTATTAAAGCTACCACTCGCATTGGCGGCTGACATAGCACCAATCGCTATAGTTCTTTCTAATTCTTCGCCAGATCTTGCGGCACTATTACCCATTACGATAGAGTCGTTAAGAACGTGTGCGTACCTTCCGGCCTGTGTGCCCACTGCGAAAACGTTGTTTACGCCAGAGCTTTCATGTAATGCTTTCTCGCCCATAGCAACGACAGAGTACAAGCTGTATGCACCGCTGGCGGTTTGTTGACCAAGTAGTACGCTGGTGTCAATTCCGCTTGCATTTGAAGCAACGTCGCGTCCAATGGCTACAACAGAGTTGATTCCAGACGACAACGCCATAGAGTTTCTACCAAGAGATACTAAGTCGTCAGATTGCTCTAAATCTAAACCAGCATTATTGCCAATCACAATAATATTGTTTAAGTCAACACTTCCAGAAACAGCCTCTTGACCAATGGCGACAATGTTTGCCACACCGCTAGTTACGGCACCAGCATTACGACCAACAAAGATGACATTATCACTATCTTGTAAGCCAAATCCGGCCAAGGTTCCAAGAGCTACAGTATCATCAATTCCTGAAGCGTTCTTTAGAACTGAGTCACCCAAAGCAACCGAGC
>MDTC01216220.1_pt1 | contig 11741 bp, 4 predicted proteins | sample 811181 | NCBI WGS metagenome assembly MDTC01 (sample SAMN05326644, study PRJNA326480) | marine metagenome | isolation source: seawater | place: Pacific Ocean: North | collected 2011
GCAATATTAACTTCTGATGGTGACCATTTTAATGCCATACCCAATACATAAGCGATATACCATGCAGCTGAAATTGCAAGACCCAATTTCAAGCCAATATATGCGGTAACTCCAGAGAATACAGCACCGATTGCAATACCAAGCATAACCTTACGAGTATCCCAATGTGATACTTCAAAAGCCTCTTCGAGGTTCTTTTCCTCAAGGTATTGTTCGAGTACTCCAGTGTTTAGATTGTTGTACATCTCATCGTCTAGCCATGTAAGAGTTCCTTTCTCAATGGCCTTTAGACCTTCAGGAGTTACCGGTTGTCGGTATGCAGATTTTTTAACTCCCATTAATATCCCTCATTCAAGAGTATGAACTCTGCCTAAACATAGCGAACAGGAAGTACTTCATGACCATTACCCTCCTACGGAGGGTAAATTTCAATGGTCTCTGATGATTTTGTAACGGCCTAAAGCTTCCATCCACATGATTTCAGTTCCTGCTTCGACATTCAGGTCTGGTTCAACAGGTAAAATCATCATCGAGTGGTCTCGCATATTCATAGCGTGGACTTCCTCTCCTTCGATGTGAGTAACCATTGCAGTACCTTTTTCCAATAGAGGAACATTGATTGATTCGGTAACTGTTCCAACGTGGTAGATTTTTTGACCTGAGAAAATATCAACTAATTCGAGACGAGCTTTGGCAGAACCGTGCTTACCGGGTTTAGACTTAGAAATTGAATTAATCTTGTATGCTTTCTCATCGACGCAACAGTAACGACCGACCTTTAGAGTCCTAATCTCAACACGAGTTGTACCTGGCATAGTATCTCCCTAAATCTCGTGCTGTGGTGTTGGCTTATGACGCTTGTCATCATTTCACAATTTATATTGTTAAGTTCAACAGTATAAATCGATATCACTCTTGCCAAACTCTGTATCCATCGGTATCTGAATACCAGTGCTTACCATCATTATCCAAATACCAATTAGTTCCCTTTTCATCAGTATCTAGCCAATTACCAGGTGGTAACTCTTCCCATGTGGCAACAAAGTTGAGAACTTCAGATGATTGTTCGAGATTATGTGGCATTTCCTTAATTGGTTCATCATCAAATACCTTTGGTTGTAGTTTAGGTCTTGGTCTTCGAGATTTTGGAGTCTTCTTTTTCATAAGAGTCACTACTGCACCGATCAGTATGAAAATTATTCCAGCCGATATAATTGCAATTATGGTTAAAGGATTCATTCCGTCGTCGTTTGCCGACTGCGTATTATCTTGCTTTACATCATTGTTATCATTTAATTTATTCAAGCAACCCTGATAATCAGAATATCCGAATTGTGATGCTTGGTTCGGACATCTATCAGGTTGAGTGGCACCAATTACAAATTGACCATACTCTCTAGACTCATTCCATGACACATCATCCCAATTATCTCCAAATCCATCGCTATCAGTATCGTTCCATTGTGTTGGGTCATTATCAAAAATGTCAAAATCATCTGACCAACCATCACCATCAGAATCTAAACAACCAACTCTATCCATAGTTGAATTTCCAGCTTGAGTTGTACAATCATCTCCTCCTTCAGCATTTGAATCATCACCAAAACCATCACCATCAGTATCGAAAGATTGGTTGGGATCATCATCAAACACGTCTACGTCCGAGAAAACTCCATCGCCGTCTGCATCGATTTCTTGTGGAGAGCAGCCCTGTGAATTTACATTTGCAGTTTGCATTATTGGAGTATTTGGACATAGGTCGACATTGTCGTTTAATGAATCATAGTCGGAATCTCTTTCCGATGGCCCACATCCCTCAGAATTAATTTGAGTAATCTCATCTGCAGGTGTTTCTGTACATATGTCAAAGTCGCCTTGAACCAATTGGTCGCCAAGCCCATCACCATCAAAATCAAGATGTTGGTAAGGGTCAAACGGCAAATCATCATCAATATCTGCCCATCCGTCCATATCGCTGTCAATACATCCAAAGATTCCATTTTCGAATGAAGTACCATTCTCTAAAGGACAGTTATCTGATTCAAGACCACTTGAATTGTCACCATAGCCATCCCCATCTTCATCCGACCATTGACTCACTTCGTCAGGGAATGCATCCTGGTTATCACCGTAAGTGTCCCCATCAGAATCTACCCATTCGCTAGAGTCGGATGGGAATTGGTCATTTACATCAGACCAGCCGTCTCCATCAGCATCAATACAACCCCATCTATCGATAGTTGAATTACCAGGTTCATCGATACAATCATCCATATTATCGCCATAGCCATCCAAATCAGTATCATTCCATTCAGTAACATCATCAGGGTGTGAATCATAATCATCTGACCATCCATCAGAATCACTATCAGGACAACCAACCGTATCAAATATTGAGGTTCCTGAAACATTATCACAATCATCAAGGTCATTGGTATAACCATCCATATCATCATCTAATTGATTTTCAGCACACCCGTTAAGGTCAACTTCTACCCCTACTGTATCGGGACACAAATCTTCACCATCCCATACTCCATCTTGGTCTGCATCAGGAAGGATGTGACTCATATCCACTCCCAATAACAACCATGATCGATAAGAATCCCAAGGTCCAAGTTTAGTAAAGCCCATATCCTCCCATTGTGTTGCTGCAGAATCAGAAAGTAAGAATCTAGCGAAGTTAATATTATGACTTAAAGAATCTATTGACATGAACATACGAGCATCTGTTTGCATTGGCCAAATGCCATCACGGGAATTGTTTCTTGTAGCATTTATTGATTGCTGTCCTGCAGAAATTGCATCACTAGCGCCATGAGTGTAGTTATCGACTAGAGGAACTATGTAGATGCCATTTGCATTATCAATAGTAAAACCTAATTCTGTAAATCCGATACTTCCTTCACCACTTGGCCCTGTTAATCCATCTACAACATTCTGCCTTTCACCATCCTCGACAACAGCCCTGTAACGATAACCAGTTGAAGGATAAATAGAATCGACATTGGCACAGTTGGCACACAATAATTTCTCTTTGATAATCCACATTTCAGTTCGATTTTCCCATCTATGTGCAAGTACGATCTCTTCATCAGCACAAGATGAATCTAAATCACTCCATTCAGGAGTGTTATCATTATCATCATTTGGAGCAATGGATGCGAAATCAAGACCCGGCATTTCAGAATCAACTTGCAGAGTATTACGATTTAGACTCGATGTTATCCAGCGTAATTGGCCCATAGAAAGTCCTCCTGTAGCCTGCATACAAGCCTCTGTAGCGCCACCAGCTTTTACGCTGAATGCACCGGGCATTCTACCGTAAGGGACTTCGAGGATTTGTCCATCAGTGTTCTTACAATCCCATAAACCGGTCTGATTGAAGTTAGCTGACTTTGTAGCATATTGTGGACTAACCCCATTTGTATGTGAGCCCATATATCTCTTACCATCACAAATATCGAGAGTGGTAGTAGTTCTATCGAAATCACCCCATACTCTGACCGATTCATCGGTCGTAGGGAACCATGTTCTCCAACTTGGCTCCATCAATTGAGATGAAAATTCTCCGTGGACCCTAATGTGGCCATCAGCTGCGATATGTACCGACGTGTAGCCACGGCGCCATCCAACAGCAAGACGCTCTCCTTCGCTGTCAATGGAAATAGAATGTATTCCACGATTATTGTTGCTACTACCAAATCCGCTGATAGTTCCTGAAGAACTCCAAGTTTGAGTTTCATAAGTTCTTAGATTGCTATTACGGCGATTTCCAACGAAGTATGTACCACCATCTGGAGAAAATGTGCCGCCAATAGCGTCGCTTCCCACATCAATTTCTGTAATTTTGGTATTGGTTGCAATCTCGGTTATAATCACATAATTAGCATCACTACCTGATACTAGATACCTACCATCCGGACTAACTGTTACCGTCCGAATATACTGAGAGTGATTTGTCATATTCCATGCCTCTGTGAAGTTATTAACCCAGTAGGAAAATACCACTGAACCAGATGAGAAAAGCAGTAATCTATCATCTGGTGTAGTATCTATTGAACCAACCCATGATGGCAGAGATGTATAATTCCACTCAACTGTCCAATTACTTGTCCAGATTGAAGAGATTTTGAATTCTCCCGATGAAAGGAATACTCGATCGCCATCGTTTGACCAACTAAAAGAAATCACATTTTCAGAAGAGTTACCAATTTGGAAACTATCAGCATATAGGTCGGTAATTAAAGCCCCAGTTGTTGCATTTAGTATAACTGCACCTCCATCATCACTAGTCACTGCTAACATCTGACCGTCAGGAGATAAATCCAGCACATTGACCCCACCTGGCATTACATAGAATATACCAATATGGTCTCCAATCGAATTGAATGTGTGAACAGAAGCATTGCTTGAGCCACCTCCCCAACCGCCGCCGCCGCTACCACCAGCATAGAACATGGTATTGTTATGAGCCCAATCCAATGCATCTACTGAGCCACCAATTGTGCCATAATCGATATTTTCCCTTTCCGAATCACTCCAATCATGTACTATCGCCTGTTCGAAATCAGCCATTCCATCTCCATCAGAGTCAGGACAACCATTACCCGCAGTTGAATTAGCGGTACCTGCTGCGTAAGGACAGATATCTAGAGAATCATCGATTCCGTCACCATCGCCGTCAGCAGCTGTAACAATTGGAGTAAATACAACCAAGAACATTAGGCTGGACAATAAAATTGCTCTGCGCATATTTGCGCCAATGCATACCTACACTCAAAGTTTGGCCCTATAGGGCCACCAGAATTATTACTGATAATAGTTGTAATAATTATTAATAAATTTAGATCTAGAAGGAAATAGAGATACATATTTTCTTGAAAATATCAAAATTATTCACTCAATCCCATGGCCTAGAAAGTGGAACTAGGTCGTGAATGGCATCATCTATCTCTTGACGGACAATTTTTACCTCTTCCTTCCCTAATTCAAGTTCCAAGCGTCGAATGAGTCTTTTACAGCGAGGGGAGTTTTTGCCAGACATGGAAAAGACTGCCATTAGGAAGCGGTTCGCTCGACGTTGCTCATCCGCATTGGGCAAGGCTAGATTCTCGTCTTTATCACCCAACATCTCAAGCACCCTTATTTGATTTGGATGGATAAAACGTGATGTTGTTATTTGCTCTTCAATGCCATTATGCAAGGCATTGCGCAATCCCGGATCCAAATTTGCCAATCCGTCAGGAAAAGCATGAGCAACTAGTTTTGGAGTTAGTTCATGTCCAACTAAACGAGAACGCATATCTTTCATCATACCATTCATTCCAAACATATTGAGAATCACAAATACGGGTAGTGAAATCAATTCTACATAAGCTCGCAATCCAACACGGCCAAGCAATCTTATCCACATTCTACGCAAAATCATCTTAAAGACGGTTGCACTAGCAACTATTCGCAATTTTTTGAGTATTTTACGTATAATCATTCCAATCTTGCCAATTTTGGCAAGTGGGTCAATTCCAAACATTTTCCCTTGGAATCCAGGAGCACCTAATGCAGCATGTACTAGCCAGTGAGGAATTGAATTTTCTAGATTAACCTGTTCTAGTTCTTCTTGTGGTATATCTAAGATTTTAGCCATACGGGCCGCAGTGCTCAAAGAATCACGATAAAGAAAAGCGAGTTCTAATGCTGTAGTTAAGCAACTAACAAATGTGATTACCAATAGGAAACCAATTCCACTAAGTCCTTCAGCCCCTTCCCAATCTCTGAGAAATAAAGCAACTCCAACTACAATTAGACCTGAAATAAGTCCAGAAAGCCCTGCCCTGACCACTGCCAAACGACTGAGTGTATCAATACGGAAATCAGCCTCTTTTCTATCAGCAATAGGTTGCTCAGGCAATGAACCTATTTTTAACAAAAATTGGCCAATCGCCCAAAATTGTAATTTATCTTTGAGACTCAATTAACAACCTCAGTATGTGTAGAATCCTTCACCTGATTTCCGACCGATTTTTCCAGCAGCAACCATCTCTCTAAGTAAGTCAGCAGCTAGATACTTAGGCTCACCAAAGCCTTCGTACAACACTTCCATGATGTGTAAAAGGGTATCAAGGCCAATATAATCTGCTAATGTTAGCGGACCCATTGGATGTTTCATTCCCAATTTCATAATTCCATCGATTGATTCCTTGGTAGCAACGCCTTCTTGAAGGCACAATATAGCCTCGTTCAACATTGGACAAAGGATACGATTTGATACAAAACCTGGCGAATCCTCCGTAGATAGTGGAACCTTTCCCATACCCTCGGCTGCAGCTACTACTGCTGCATTGGTTTCTTCGCTGGTTGATTTGCCATTGATTATCTCAACCAGTTCCATCAAGGGAACTGGATTCATGAAATGCATACCAATAACCCGATCTGGGCGATTGGTTGATTCTGCAATTTTTGTAATGGAAATAGATGATGTATTGGAAGCGAGAATACAATCAGATTTACAAATTTCATCTAATTCTGAAAAAATGGACTGCTTTAATTCCAATATTTCGGGTACTGCCTCAACAACCAAATCTGCATCTGAGCAAAGTCCACGGTCAGTGGAAATAGAAATTCTTGAACGTGCAGTATCAGATTCCTCTTGAGTCATACGTTGTTTTGAAACTAGTTTGGCCAATGATTTCTCAATGTTGCCTATTCCCCTTTCAATAAATTCATCTTTGATATCAATCATTACCACATCGTAACCCGAACATGCTGCAACTTGAGTGATTCCATTACCCATTTGACCTGCGCCTAATACCGCAATTTTCTGTATTGCCATAACAGCCCCACATGAAGGGGCTTCATCAGCATTGGCCCATCATTGCCAATTGTCTTTTTTCTGCCTTGTTCGAATAATCATTATTGCTAACAAAGCAATCACGATTAATCCCAGACTGATATTTACCACATTTTGTGATGAAAACAATGACTCTTCAATTGTGTTTTCATCTTCAACTTCAATCGTAGCATTAACCAACACTGAATTTCCGACATCATCAGAAATTTCCATCTTTACTTGCCAAATTCCAGTTTGGGAATTTCCTACTTCAAACTGATCTTCAAACTCCATCCCAATCCCGACAGTTCCCGTTAATGTTTTGACGATTATATCATCATGAATAATTTCTATATTATAGTCCACTGGGTCTGATTGTATCGGAATAATACTCCTGACAAAGATTCTTCCTGATTGATCTAAAATTTCGATATTCCCAAGTGGTAATTTAGAGTCTAGAGATAGATTCCACCAACTTGTATCTTGATTTCCAGCTGCATCAAAAGCAGTACATCTGATATTTGCAGTCATGTCATTCAGTAGCACTGAATCTTGAGTCCCCCATGGGTCAAGCGGGAATGAAAAATTGGTTCCCGACAAGTTCTCTTCATACTGCGCTGGAGATGAGACATCAAAACAACTTACGAATAATCCCGGTTCAGAAACAGTACCTCTTACCATCAAAGCAGAACTACCATTGACATCTTGTGGACGATAACTACCACTTTCACTTAGATAAATCTGAGGAGAGATTCCATCGTATTCTACCCGTAGATCAAAGTTCCTTTCCACACCTTTACCTGAGACAAATATCGTATAGTAATTCCAGCCTGTTTCCAAATCGAAAACCACAGGTAAATTATCACCAGTTCCTGTGCCTGATGAGATTATGAAACTACCGCCATCGTAATGTTTGTCCAGTCTCCAAGTTTGCTCAGGTCCAACATACAGTGTTGCTATTGCTTGGTCATAATTCACCAATGTATTATTCCAAACAGCATCGATAGTAGGTGTGTAAACCGATTCATTAAGACTAAAAGAACGACATTCTTCTACTAGATTTCCACCATCATCCGACATCCGTAAGCATAAATTTTGTTCACCTATAGATTCAATTTGATATATCCATCTACCTATACTACTCGTGATACTTGGAAGAGATTGCCAATTTTGTTCATTAATTTTCACTTGCATGTGTGCAAGTTCTCCAGGATTAGCCCACCTCACATCAAGCAGATGGTGGTCTACCACTTCACCATCCATCGGATAGGTCCAATCCAGAATAGGGAAGATTGAATCAACCTCGATTATTATGCTCTTATTAGCCCAATTACCAGCCAAATCTCTTGCTAACAAATCTATGATATTTTCACCTTGAGAAAGATTCACTAAGGCTGCGTTCTCAACTCCGCTAACAATATCTGAAGGGTCGATTTCACTACCCTGCAGCCATATTTTATCATAATCTGAAGCAGTATACCAGACTACAGCATTGGTTTCGTTATGTATCCCTGCGTAATTGTGATAGAAGGTTAAATCAGGAGGATTAGTATCCTTTTCAATACTAATTTCTAGAACTGAAATACGTCCAGAACGATCTGTAGATTGAACGATATAATTTGTAAATCCTTCTAAAAGAGGAGAAATTGTATAATTAAACCACTTTGGTGCTCCTGTTGAAGTTGTATTATTCCAGCCAGTACCACTTCCAGTTTGATTTAATTCAATTCCATTCAATGTATTGAAAGTAAATTCTTCAGCTAATATCTGCAATTCGGTTTGACTTTGATTGGTTAACAAACCTTGTGAACTCATTACCGAAAGCCGGGGGTTCTCATCATCATGAACAGTCCAATGGGTTGCTGAAGAAGTTTGGCCAAGTAAATCTGTGACATTAAGTAAGGAGGTGTGTACTTGTCCATCTGTAGACATACTAACATTGATCCATAACTCACGTAATGTATAATTTGAGGAACTGAGATTAGTGATATTCACCATTACTCCCGATATTGTTTTTCCAGTAATTGTCAAATTATCTTGCGATGTTGAATTCCAATAAATATCCGAGGAATTGAAACCTGCACCGATGTCTAAAGCATATGCAGATATCTGTGTTGCATCATAATGTTGGGAACTACTTTGAGGAGAACTGAATGTGACAAGAGGAGGTGTATCTCGCAAACTGTAAGACAAAGGTAAATCAAGTACTCCGCCAATATCTAGTTCAATTTGAATAGCTCCAGACCATTGTCCAACACTTGTAGGCATCTCGCCAGTGAAATTTATTTCCCAAGCACTTTCTATTTCTCCACCTAGGCGACTACTGCCATTGGGATACAGGGTTGAAATTTCTGTTGAGTTTAATTGATTCCAACTATTTACGGTAATATCGTCCCCGCCCATTAGTTCTACATCCAACCAAAAAGATGTATTTCCTGAAGGGACATTAAATCCGTGCACTACTATCCACCATTGGCCATTATCAGGCTGATTAATATTGATCGTTTCAGCACTATTCCAATTTCCAGATTTGTGCTTTTCTTCACTACCCCAATCGATTATACCATTGTTATTTTGATCATAGAATGCGTATAAATCTAAATCATCTCCCATGCCGATTGAATCTATATTTAAGGTCATAGCGGAAAGGTTTTCAACCATTATTGGATAATTATATGATGCGGTCGAAACATCACCGGCAGTATCTTGAGATGCCGTTTGATTCTGCAAACGATATCCACGAGTCCAACCATATTCTGAAATTTGACTAAAGGAAAGATTCATTGTTGAACCAACGATAAGAGTCTCATTTACTACTCCGTTATCCCAATCAGAAACAGTCCATGAATCATTACCATCCAGAGAGGTTATGTGTCCTACTGAGATATTTACTGGATTATCATTAGTCAATACACCGTGCATTGTAGAGTGTAGCAGTATTTGCTTAATCCCTTCACTTGCATCTCCAACTAAAATCTCTCGATCTTCACCTGTATTGGTTTGGCGTTGCCAAATTCCTGAACCTTGATGCATATTCTGAGATGATTGCTCGATGTTTAATACCCAATTTGGGTAATCTGATGACATGCCATAGTAAGGATGTGTAGTTCTAGAAAGTAGGTGTGCATCAATATCGGTAAAGCCATTATCTGGCCAGTCGATGTCAACAATCATTTTGCCATGTGCAAAATTGGAAGGCCAATCTATGGCCACTGCTTTCCAATCACCAGACTCTGCCCTCCATCCCCAACGTTGAGCTCCTTGCATCCAAGTTTCCCTGTACAATGTTTGATTGGATAAATTTCCATCAATTTCTGGGGGAGTCCAACTGTAAGGTCCATTTGCAGCAACTGTAGTAACCAGCGGGAGTTTCCAACTATGATTTTCTGATTCGATCAAAACTCCCGACATATACAATCCTGGTGTCGTATTGGAAGGAACGCTGACTGTAATGTAATTGGGAGTACTACTCAATGCAGGAACTTGTACTGATGAGATTACACTAACCCACGGGTCGACACGGTCAGAAAATGAAGTGATATCAATTTGAATTGGGACTGGATCGATTATTGAACTTCTCACATTTTCCATATATGCTGCAAGAATTATTCCATCGCACATGCATTCTGTTGGCATACCATACCGTACTTCCACTTGCGGAGAAGTATACATATGGGCAGTAACTTCTGAAAATTCATTATTATCTTCCCACTCTCCATCACCTACGTGACCATCTCCGTTTGAGTCATTCCAGTATTTGCCATCACCATCTGTATCATTCCAGCGATAAAATCGTAAGTATGGCCTATTTTCAGACTCGAGGTTTTGATTACCATCAAATCCATTTGGAGACATCGATGCTCTAGCTCGTAATAATGTCGCATCATTTGGCATAGTTGAGTTGTTGGAATCACCAGGAATCCAAACCGGCCAAACCTTGTCAGGTCTAGAATCTTGATAACCATCCCAACCATTTGAGGAATTCACTTCCCAATTGTAAACATCATGAGAGGTTGCAACATGATGAACAGAAGAAATAGTGAAATTTTGCGAACTATTACTTGGATTAATTATTTCGAAAAGATGGGATGAGTTTTGGCCTGGTAACATCCAATTTATTCCTGCTGAGCGATGATACCCCTCATTCGAACCCGGCATCAAAGATGCAGGAATTACTGCCCATGTGCCGTTATGGCCTTGCACAGTCTTTACTGCACGACCTGCATCAAACCATCCTGCACCTTGGGTATTTGGGTCATATCCAAGGTCAGAAGATGTGGACATTACAAGGTCACGAACATTTTGAGAACCGGGTATAACCCCATATTTTTCAAACCATGCTTGCTGAACCAATGCTAGAAGTCCTGCTGCAATAGGAGTTGATAGAGATGTTCCTGACCATGAGCGAGTTGCTGAATTCGCATCTGAAACTTCGTTCAAAGTGATATCGCCAGTTGCCGACCAGCCAACGGCAACTATGTCTGGATCCATTCTTCCTTGAGAATTTGGACCACGGTCAGACCATGAAGCAATCTCACCCCATGTATTACCAGCACCTTGTCCTGTACGTGAAGAGGCTGCACCAACAGAAATTACACCTGGAGAACCTCCCGGGCTAGCAACTGTTCCATAACCGTGACCGCCATTTCCTAAAGCCACCAAATACGTAGTATTGACTGAATATACTCTGGTCAACCAATCGAGATACATCGACCTCTCATCTGAGCCAGCATCTATTGCTCCTGAATAACCAAATGAAAATGAACCAATGTTAGCCTCATCTCCTGTATCAGGAATTCCATCATAACCTTCTGCCACAAATCTCCATGATTCAAAATCGGTTCCGCCAGCGTAATAATTACCGACAGAAATCAAGGTAGCATTTGGAGCCATTCCTTTCACAGCGCCGTTA
>MDTC01274373.1_pt1 | contig 11741 bp, 5 predicted proteins | sample 811181 | NCBI WGS metagenome assembly MDTC01 (sample SAMN05326644, study PRJNA326480) | marine metagenome | isolation source: seawater | place: Pacific Ocean: North | collected 2011
AACCCCGATCATGCACTAGCGAACATCCTGAAGATGGCAGCACTAAAGTGTCAGGGAAGCAATCGTCGAAATTATCTAACGAGTTGCCGAGCTAGAGTGACTTTGCTAAGAATGGAGGAATACTTGGCGAATACTGGAGCTTGGAAAAAAAAGATTGAGGACTCGCTGCGAAATGCAGAGTTTTGTCTACAGTTTTGCCAGTACCCTTCGCAACGTTGCCAACTCGCTATCGGTCACGCGCCGATAATCTTCCCCGCAGTTTTAGGCCGCGAAATGGCCTATCGGAGTGCGTATTACGCACTCCTGTCATTGTTGCACTTCTCGCTTCTATTGCGCGTGGTAGGAGGCTTATTGAAACAATTCTTGAGTCGTTTGGTACACCATAACTGCTGATGGATACATGAAGGGTAGGGCAGTATATCCAATCGTACTCTATGGCACAGCATTGATAGTAAGTAATTACTTGACAAATATGGAGTATCCTATATAATAGTAAGTAATTACTTACCACAAGGAGTATTGGCGATGAAAAATAATGATATGAAGGGTGCATACAGAGTGGCGCATGAGTTGCTACGCGACCGTTTGAAAGATAAGGCGCCAGAAATTCTCCAAGAACTTGATGAGATCATGGAGTCCGACGTGATCATAACGCGTGGTCAGCATGATTACATTGAGAAAGTTATGCAGCAGGCGGGCACGCCTTACACGTTGCTCGATCCCGTTGAGATTGAGGGTGCGAACCTGCGGCCTGACCAGATCGTTTTCGTGAACTGCCCCGGGAATTTCAGCTCGAAAGGAATCCGTAACCTGGTACATTTCGTTCATGAGGGCGGTTTCCTGTTCACGACTGACTGGGCACTGAAGCATGTTCTGGAACCTGCATTTCCTGGTGTGGTGGAATACAATGGACAGGCAACGCGGGACGAAGTTGTGCGAGTGGAGGTGTTGGACAAGGAAGACCCGTTCCTTGCGTCCATCCTGGATTCGGAAGACGACCCCCAGTGGTGGCTGGAGGGAAGCAGCTATCCTATCCGTATTCTTGACTCCGAGCGAGTTAAAGTGCTGGTTACATCTCGTGAGTTAGGTGAGCGTTACGGTGAGAGTCCGGTCTTCATCACCTTTGACCACGGTGAGGGCACGGTATACCACATGATTAGCCACTTCTACTTGCAACGGGTAGAGACGCGCACGCAGCGTCACATGGGCTCCTCTTTTGGGTATATGGCGCAAAAGGGCATTTCACCCCAGACGATGAACAAGTACAGCGCGATGGGTGCGGGCGAAATGAACGTCTCCGAAGTGGAGAGCGCTTACGTCTCGCGTGGCATGATGTCGCGTGTAATGTGGGAGAAGCGTAAGCAGATGAAGAAGATGGCCAGTAAGAAACGGAGAAAATAATGGGTAAACCGATTCGAAAACTCAGGCGGCCCGCCCGTGCATATGCACCTGCTATGGTCAGTGCCTCCTCGCATCCCACTCGGCAGGCGATACTCAAGGCACTAAAGAGCGGACCCGTCACGACCATGCAGCTGGAAGATGCCACGGGTGAAACACGGTATAACTTGTACCACCACCTTACGGTACTTGAAGAGACCGGACTAGTGCGCCATCGGCTGAAAGGCAAGATCAAGGAGTACCGTCTGGCAACGAAACGCAAACCGTCCGCCATGTACTATCAGGTGGATGCTGACGATATGTTCACAGATCGCAAGAAATTCGACCGGTTTCTGCGGGCGCTTAGCGATCTGGTCAATGAGGACATACCGCAGAAAAAGAAGGTGCAAAAAATCAGTATTTCGGTGAGTTATCCATGGTCGAAGGATTGATGCGCTTGATAGAGTCGAATCGCACCGCCGACGGGCCGCGTAGCCAACGCACGGTTGGCTGGGTCTTGGCTTGATCGCAGTAAAAAATGTACCAGAGGGAACAAAAAGGACCGTCAAATGACGGTCTTTTGCTTTTGCGAAATGCAGAGTTTTATCTACAGTTTTTATTTTATCCTAATGTAATTTGACGTATCTCATTATATTAATTCAAAAACTAGACCTACTATATTCATTTAAGGTGTATATTTATATGTGTATTTTTTGGTTTCATAAGAGATTTCATATCAAATAGAATGATCCATATTAATCATATTATTGATGCAATTTAATGTATCTGTGCAAGTATTTATGGCACCCGGACTGTACAAGGAACTATAGTCAGTATGAGACGACAACTACTCACACGATTTACCTCATTTGCGTTCACAGTTGCCCTGCTTGTGCTATTGCTGGTGGGTTGTGGAGATAGCCAGCCTATAACCACTACTGGAGATGAGTCCGCAGCAGTTGATGTAAGCGAAATTATTGTGAGTACATCGACTGATTCTTCAGTTGAGAATTCACTTGAGCCAGACCCCACATTTGATCCTGATGCATACAGCATGGAGTGCGTTGACAGCAATCTCGGCATGGAGAAAACAGACCAGCTCTTTCCCGAGATCTGTGGGGATAAATGTCGTCTTCCCACCGCGGCTGAACTTGCGACGATTCAATTATGCCTGAAAGATGCTTCCGGAGAAACATCCGTACAGGCTACAAGTCCGACACAGTCTGATGAAACTGAGCCAGAAACCACAACTACTCAGTCTTCTCAATTTGATCCTGATGCGTACAATATGGAGTGCGTTGATAGTAGTCTCGGTATGAAGACAACTGATCAATTCCTCCCCGAGATCTGTGGAGGCGGATGTCGCCTTCCCACCGCGGATGAATTTGCGACGATTCAATCATGCCTGAAAGATGCTTCCGGAGAAACATCCGTACAGGCTACAAGTCCGACACAGTCTGATAAAAGTGAGCCGGAATCCACAACTGCTCAGTCTCATAAATTTGATCCTGATGCGTACAATATGGAGTGCGTTGATAGTAGTCTCGGTACGAAGACAACTGATCAACTCTTCCCCGATTTCTGTGGAGACGGATGCCGTCTTCCTACTGATTATGAACTAGAGAAAATAGGGCATTGTTCGACCAACAAATGGTCAAATCAACAGAGCGAAGACAAAGTCCCAGATATGGCCAATGCCTCTGTTGTCAGCACGGTGCTAGCAATACCAGAAGCCAGTCTCATCTCAGTGGATTATGATACCGAGACGGCACGTACCGCGGTGCGTGCCCAAGCTGGGTCTGTACCACCGAACGCTATGGTACTGGTAGGCAATCTCAACTTGAACGACTACACGATAGTGCAGGCGGACACTCAAGGGGCGTTTGCGACCGACGTTGCAGGCTTCCCAGGCACATACCTGCTGATCAAACAAGATGTAAGCGGCATATTCATTCCATTCGATGGAAAATGGTTGAGTGGATACGACTACAACGGTATCGGTCCTCGCAACGGCATGCGCGACATGATCCTGCCTGGTATTTTGATGCGCATTCCCCACGATGACCCATCAGACGGTATTCCATTTTCTACCGCTGCACTACTGGAGAGTGGAAAGACAGGAGACCAGATTGGCGTCACATCGGCACCGTGGACAATCTCCGGAGCCTATGATCGTAACCGATTGGAATCAGGAGAAACACTCAACATAGAAGGACAACTAGCAATACTAGGCAACGGCACGATTCAACCTCCGACTGCACGGCTTACCTTTCACGGTATCTTGCTGGGAGATGTGAACGGACGACAGGTAGGACGATCAGGTCGTTTTGTCAGCTCTTACGTCACTCCAACCGGATTACCGATTGAGCGCCAAACTGCACTTCGTCTCCAATACGATAGGAATCTGATTGATTTTACTCTTGGCAGCGTATCGATTAACTGGGAATGGAATGGAGAGAAATGGGTTTCAGATTTTGATACAACGGTGCAAATGCCCCAAGCCTATCGGAAAGGACACTATGAATTTGTGGCCCAACTCGATGTGCAAGGAATTGAACCATCAGACGGACTGCGGCACTGGCTGCACGTCGTTGATAACCCATATCACTTTGCTACTCTGGGTGTGTTGAGAGTTGGAGAACCTGCCGTAATGCGCCTAGCTGCTACTCTGCTGGCAGACGAGATGAGTGAAGGTTCTCGAGGTGGACTACTTGCTAGAGAAGATGACGGCATGTTCGACATTGCAACCCGCAACACAACCCGGCACCAGCCTGTGATCCCACGCGTTGACAGTCATGGTGGATCATGGACCTATCATCTCGAACCGTACGTACCAATGCTAGGTGTTGTGGATCGTGGTGTTCCGATTACACCCCCTATTCCGTTTGATTTCTCCGCAAGCCTTCTAGAAATCCAAATCGAACGCCCCGACGGTCAAAGCGAATTACTTGGACCAGCGCCATTGACGCGGTACGCTGTCAAATCGCCTCGTACACCTTGGCACACACCTGTGTCTTTCGGCGGCGGGGCTCCGCGCGAGATTCCACAATTGCGAAGCGATGGCGCCACGTTTGCTTATCAGTTTCCTCAAGATGGCGATTATGTGCTTCGCGTTGCGGGTTACATTCACGACACTGGTGGTCGTAAATACGAAATCAATGGCACTTATGATCTGACAGTAGCACATGTTCTTGACATCGAGACCTCCCTGCTCCCCACAACGCCCTTCGAAGTTGGCAACAGCATTGCCCCCACCGTCACGACTTTACCAGGTGTACCGGCCAACATCACGTACAACATCACGCAGGTCACAGAAGATGGAACCACCCATCACACAGTGTTTGAAGGTACAGCCAATTCTCACGGTTGGTGGGATGGTGATGGTGAAGTGTTCACATTTGAACGTGACGGTGAGTACTTGATAGAAATCGAGGCCAAGTACTCTGCGCCATCCGGAGATATGTGGGCTGGCCGCGTCCGTTTTGGAAACGTGGTGGCCACACCCGATGCACCTATGATCACGCACGGACGACGAGGATTCCAGAAACAAGAGGGGCCAATCCCGCCACCCTGGAGCTTCATCGGGTCAAATTTGCTCGAGCATTTAATTGCACCAGCCCAGATGCATTACCCCTACTTCAGTGGCGACATTTTGTGGGGTCAACAAGACCCAGAACTAATGGAGGCCGGTCAATTTCTCGCTGGCGACGCCGTAAATGTCCGTACCAGCATCCAGTTGCTCGACAACACACACCCACTTTTATTGCAAGCATGGCAACAGGTGTCTAAATATGAGGCGAGAGACCAAACTCATGACATCACCTTGGTCGACCTACTCAATGCAGGACAAATGCCACTCAACACTGCTCCGGATCCGACAAGTGGAAGACCGGGCGGCCACCCAGATGAGATCAATTTGTGGGCTTACATGTATGGCTCGGCTCAACGACCGGGAGTACGAGTGAGAGAAGTTATCCTAGGTGATGATGTGGTTGGCACGTACTGGAGTGTAGACGACGACTATCATATGCAGTCAGGTGTTGGCCGTGCCGGAGATTTGCAAGGAGAGTTCAAGTTTTTTTACGCCGGAGCTGTTGTACGGGACGTAATAACCCGTAGAGGTGTTTACTCCATTTATGGCGCAGGGTGGGTGCATGCACGCGATGATGACCCGCTGGGAGTGCGTTTCACTCCCCCGTTTCAAGGTGCATCTGGTGGTCCCACAGGGGGTCCATTGTTCACCATTCATGGACGCGAAACAGACATGTTTATCATACCCTTAGGTGTACGCCCGGGAGCAATTCTGGAAGTAGGTGACACATTCCGCATGGCAGGTCCGATAATGCCATGCCTACCCAGTCGCGTGGAATACACGGTAACTGCCCCAGACGGCAAGGAACGTAACTTCGATGGTCGAGCAAACTCTATCGGCTATTTCTATGACCCCACCGACGATTTCTTCGTTGATCAGCCAGGATTGTGGAAAGTAGCCCTGACACTGACCCATGACGGTATGACTAGCTCCGGACCGGTGGCTCCCCCTTATCCCACAGGTGGTCCGCTCACTCCTGATGGTGCGACCTTCACCTTTGTTGTCACAGATGGAGATGTACAAGACCTTACGATCTCGACAGATCTGTCCCAATTGACGTCAGCAGATTGGTTTACGCAGGAGGTAAATGCAGCCAACTTCATCGCAGAACTACCAACAGATTGGCAAGCGACCAGCGCGCACGTGACCGTCACAATGCCCAGTATCGTTCTTGTCGATGAAGCAGTTGCTTTGCCCGATAATTCCATTACCTGGAATATGGTCCCTGCTGAACTGAATAAATTGGCCAACAACTTTGACTATGGGGATCCGTCAGATTTACAACCGGGATCTTTCCCTTATGCAGCTAGAGAGACAGGACTTGGCGACACTGTGACAGTTACGTTCTTCTCCACATCTGCAGATGGCCGACAGGCCGCAGGGACGATTGTCACGCACGGTGCTAGAGTTCCACCGATACCAGATTAGGGAATCGGTAGAGGAACGGATCGACTGCAATGAGGAGATTATTAGCATGAGTCGAAAACCACTTACACAGACAATCTTGATCCTTACATTTTTTCTAGCGTCTTGCGATTCGGTAGCAACAGTCTCCGATCCAACAGCACAACTGCCACCGATAGAAGCACTAGAGACTCCGACAGTCGCCACTATCGTCCAGACGGATCAATCGGAAGACGAAGGACTAGAGGATATTTACCAATCTGCTTACCAAAAAGCCTATGAAGAAGGATTCGCAGAGGGAAGTGCAAGTTGTGCACAGGGCTTTGAATCTGATGAGGCTTATCCATATGAAGAATACCGCGGCGAAGACGAGTACCAGATGGGTTATTATAATGGCTTCGGCGAAGGTTTTTTTGATGCATATGACGTATGTGACACGATTACCAAAGCTCAGGACGTAGAAAACGAATCCCAGCAACGCGAGGAGGAACTCGAAGCGCCGCAGCAGCAAAAAACCGTTCAGGACTTGGCTCTGCTTACCTCTGCAGAAACTTCCGGTGCTGGTTGGAATTACCGTACCGCTGCCGAAAACGAGCGTACCCTATCGCCCCCGGATGCAGATGCAATCAGAATAGACTATAACGCAAGCAGCGGACAAGCCCTTCTGACTGCCGCCGCCGGGGCAGTACCCGCCGGAGCCACGGTAGTGGTCGCGAATCTGGAACTGGGCGATGTGATGTTGGTGCACGCCGATGCGGTCGGCGCATTCGAGACACAAATTGCATCCTTCCCCGGCACCCACATCATGATTAAGCAAGATTCTACCGGAGAAGTGATTCGACAAGATTGGGACGACATGGACATCTTCGAGCAGGATCAAATTCAATCCCCGGGGATATTGCTGCGTACACCACAATTGACATCCTCAGAAATTGTAACCGGGTACGCGGTTGCCGGGGGCGCAAGGGTTTCTAATGACGGGCCGCCATGGATGTTTGTGGGCACCCTCTCGGAAACCAACCTGCAGTCAGGAGGCGCTTTCAGCGTTGTAGGTCGCATAACCATATTATCTGATGTCGTCTCTCTAGAGCAAGCCACGCTCAGCTATTCCGGGCAACTACTTGGGGATGAAAACGGGTATCAAATTGGACCGGCCGGTGAATTTCTATCAAACCTGCTCACCCCTACAGGACTACCGATTGAGCGCTCGTCTGCCAAGGATCCGCTGGCGATTTTCCCACAGGATTGTGATCTCCAACCACTACCGTGGCAGTTGCAGAACGGCAACCTAATAGCAGATTATTCCTGTCAGGTACAGGTGAATGGTGATGCGCCGGCCGGAACTTATGCCATCTGGCTGACGTTGAATACACCCGATGACGTGCGGCAGCAGTTGCAGGATGGACAGAAAGATGAATTATTTCGCTGGGGCAGAGACCTAGGACAAGACAACAGTATCGCACTGACTACGGTAAGTGTGGATGGGACAGCGCCAATGCGTCTCACCACTACCCTTCTTGCCGACCTGCTGCAGGAGGGCACGCGTGGCGGCGTGCTGGCCCGCGAGGACACAGGGCGAATGGCCATTGGGTCACGTATCATCACTGAACACAGCCCGGTAGTGCCGCGCACGGACGCATATGGTGATCCGTGGCGACACCGTCTGGACCCGTATGCGCTGCTGCTAGGAATTACCGACCGTGCACCTCCCGCTGTGCCATTCATAACCTTCGATTTCACACGAAGCGAACTAGAGATCACTGTGGAACGTCCGGATGGCAAGATCGATGTGCTCGGCCCTGCGCGGCTGGCGGGATATGGCGTCAAAACACCAGCGTTGCCGGGCGGAAACCAGATTGCCGCCGGCGGTGGACACATCGGCGAAATACCTCAGCTCCTAGGGAGTCGGGATACTTTCTCGTATCAGTTTCCGATCGATGGAGACTACGTCGTGCGAACAAAAGGACAAATCGCAGACATGCATGGAAGAAACTTCGAAATTACAGGGACATATGATGTGACTGTGGCCAACAGTCTAGATATTGAAACTCTATTATTGCCTGGAACACCTTTTGAGATTGGAAATAGCCTCCCGATTGGGTTGCAGGTGTTACCCGGAGTTCCTGCCGACATTAACCTAACGGTTACGCATATTGATTCCGCCAATACAGTGACTACGCAGGAATTCGCCGGAAAGGCGAATGTGGATGGCTGGTGGGACGGAGAGGGTAAGTCTTTCCTGTTCGATAGCGCAGGTGAATACCTGCTGCGCGTGGAAGCGCGCTACATGCATGATGATGCTACCCTATGGGCCGGACGTATGAACTACGGTGGAGTAGTAGCCACTCTGGATGGACCTATGCAAGCGCGCGGCGTACGTGGCAGCGACAGCGTGGAGACAATATCGCCACCCTGGGCTTTCGGGCGTGATTTTCCACCCGATGGGCACCTGCAACTCCCGTACTTTCCCGGCGACATTTTGTGGGGCATGGAAGGCCCAGAGAAGGGTCGCGTGACTGAAAACACCAGCGACGACCATTTCTTCACCCATGGACCGGGAGATTCGGTCAATTTGGTGTTGAGCATGCACGCTATTGACGAGAACCATCCGCTCGTGGCACGTACGCTCCGGACGGTGGCAAGGTTTGACAACTATCACGATCTGTTGCAAGCTGGTCAGTTGCCGATATGGACCACACCCCAACGAGATCGCCCAACGGGTGGCAGCTGGGGATGGGAGTCTCACCCGGAGCAGGAAGTCAGCCTATTGACGTACGGATACGCCTCCGCCCAACGCCCCGGCGTGCGCGTGCGCGAAACTGTCGGAGGTGAAATGTACGGTCCGGGTGGCTATTGGCGCTTCGGTGACGCCTATCATATGCAATCGGGCAACCACCCTTCAGATGGTGACCAACCAGGCGATTTCAAGTTCCTCTACGGCGGTGTGGTAATACGTGACCCTGCCGCACAGACAGGCGTGTTCGCAATATATTCTTCTGGTTGGGTACTGACTGACGATGATGACCCAATGGGTTCGCGTATCATGCCACCCTTCCAAGGCAATGCTGGCGGACCGACCGGAGGACCGCTTTTCAGCATTCACGACCGTGAGGTGGACATGTTCTTTCTGCCATTAGGAGTACGCCCGGGTGCGGTACTGGAAGTCGGAGACCTGTTTCGAATGGCCGGACCGATAATGCCCACGCTTCCTAGCATGGTCGAATACACAGTTACCGCCCCCGACGATACCATGCGGTCATTTGAAGGTCGCGCCAATACTGTCGGCTACTTCTATGATCCCACGGCCGATTTCGTGCTGGATCAACCTGGACTGTGGACGGTTACTCTGACCGTGACGCACGACGGCATGACTAGCGCTGGACCAGCGCAGCAACCTTATCCAAGCGGTGGACCACTCACCCCGGATGGAAGCAGCTTCACTTTTGTCGTCAGGGACAGAAAGACTGATGTGCTCCAAATTGCCACTGACCTTTCCCGGATCAATCCCGATAATTGGTACGCAGGCGTCCAGCAGGCACGCTTCGAGGCATCTTTGCCGCAAGGATGGAACGGACAGGACGGACACGTCACCGTCACGATCCCTGGTATTGTGCTGTTAGACCAAGACATTCCCATTGAAGCTGGTGTGCTGCGCTGGACTCTAAACGGGAAGCAAATGAATCGATTAGCGCACAATTTCGATTACTCACAAGGGCTTGCGGATACTATCACTGTTACCTACTATGCGGAAGACAAATCCGGACGTCAAGCTGCGGGAACTATCGCCACGCACGGAGCGCGCGTGCCGTTGGCTCCTCCGGCAGCTGCGTTACCCGTCAGCAGCGAGACACCTACCGGACAGACAAGCTGCCTATCCAACGAGATTGAACTTTTCAGCAGCGATTTTGAAAGTGGCAGCGGGGGGTGGGAATTCAGCGATAATCAAGCCTGGTCGGTGGTGCAGACCCAAGATTCCAAAGCACTGCGTGGCTCTGGACACGTGCATGCATTCGCTGGAGACGACTGGGACGAAATCATCTGGCGCATGCGCGTCAATCTCTCAACTGGACGAGCGCATCTGAATTTTCACGCCAGCAACGGTCGGCGCTACCTAATATCGTTCGGACAAGACTGGACGCAGCTCATGCGAGATGAGATGCTCGCTGCGACAGATATATCCCACTCGCTCGAAGAATGGCATGTGGTCGAAATCAGCCTACTACAGAATACGATACGCATTGCCGTCGATGGGGTGCTAGAGATTGAGCAAATGGAAAGCAATCCACTCCCACCAGGCGGAATATGGTTGGAGGTGCTCGACACGAGCGTGGTACTGTTTGACGATGTACATGTGTGTGAGCCAACCCAATGAAACGTACCAGGAAAGAGCAATCTGATTCCATTGGCCGGTGGTGGTCTTCACGCGCCGTGAAATGACATGTGCCGGCTATCATATTCGTGGCCAGTTCTTTTCGCCCTTTTGGCCAGTTGCGCTGCGCCGGCGTCCTCCGCCATTCCCACGCCAATCTCCAGTCCGCCTATTGTCACGAATACAGCCGCTGTGGGTACAGAAACCGCAACCGTAACCCCAACTGCTGATCCTATCCCGACCGAAGTTGCGCCAACACCGACGATAGTTGCCGCTGCGGCTCCCGGGCAACCGGTTTTTGCCGGGGCTGTGGCCATTTCGCCCGACGGTCGCATGGTTGTGGCGGTTAACCCAGACAGTGACTCGGTCACCGTACTCAACGCGCAGTCGCTGGAAATCTTAGCCGAAATTCCGGTCGACGATGACCCACGTACGCTCGCCATCGCGCCCGACTCACAATCAGTGCTGGTCGCCAATCACGCTGGGACAACACTCTCGCTTCTAGATTTGACACAGCTGATGGAGATCTCCAGATATCCGGTTGGCTCTCTTCCTTACGGTGTGGTCAGTGATGGAACACGAGCGTTTGTATCCGAATTGGCGCGCGGGACCGTCAGCGTGCTTGATTGGACAACGGGCGAATTACTAGCCCGGATTACCGTAGAACCCTTTCCAGCCGGATTGGCGCTAAGTGCAGACAAAGCATCACTTTACGTTACACATTTTTTCAGCGGACGTGTCACCCTCATTGATACGCGCTCTCTACAAGTGAAAGCGAATGTCACAACCGGAGCGAGCACCAATATCTCACAGTTTGTCATCATCACCCCTGCAGGCGATAAGGCTTACCTGCCGCAGACTCGCTCCAACGTGACCAACACAGCCCTGCTCTTTGACAATACAGTCTTTCCGATAGTCAACGTACTCGACCTTTCCACACTCAAACTACTAGTGCAGGAGCGCATTACTCTAGACACAGCCGATCAGCCAGTCAACATG
>MDTC01133652.1_pt1 | contig 11738 bp, 9 predicted proteins | sample 811181 | NCBI WGS metagenome assembly MDTC01 (sample SAMN05326644, study PRJNA326480) | marine metagenome | isolation source: seawater | place: Pacific Ocean: North | collected 2011
ACCGGCTTGCCGCAGGTTTCGAGCGAGCGGAGCAGCATGTTGAACTTGAGGTTGCCCTCATACATCGCCTTGACGCGATCTTCCTTCGAGCCTTCACCTGAGCCGCCCGCCTGACCGCCCATCATGGAAAGGTCGGCGCCGGCGCAGAACGCGTCCTTGCCAGAGGTGAGAACGGCGCCCTTGATTGCGTCGTCGCTCATGATCTTTTCGATGATCGAGGCCATATCGGCCATGGAGCTCTGGGAGAGCACATTCATCGAACGGTTCGGCATGTCCCAGGTGACGAGCGCGATGCCGTCGCCGTCGACTTCAAATTTGAAGTTTTCGTAGGTGGTCATGTCTCTACCTCACACGCGTTCGATGATGGTGGCCGTTCCCATGCCCGCGCCCACGCAGAGCGTGATGAGCGCGGTATTGAGATCGCGGCGTTCGAGCTCGTCGAGAACGGTGCCGAGGATCATGCCGCCGGTAGCACCGAGCGGATGGCCCATCGCGATGGCGCCGCCATTCACGTTCATCTTCTCGTGCGGAATATCGAGCGCCTGCATCATGCGGAGCACGACGGAAGCGAAGGCTTCGTTGAGTTCATAGAGATCGATATCGCCGACCTCCATGCCCGCCTTCTTGAGCGCCTTGCGCGAAACATCGGCCGGACCCGTGAGCATGATGCAGGGCTCGGAGCCGATGGACGCCATGGCGCGGATGCGCGCGCGGGGCTTCAGGCCCATCGCCTTGCCGGTTTCGGCATTGCCGACAAGGACGGCGGACGCGCCGTCCACGATGCCGGACGAGTTGCCCGCATGATGGCAATGCGTGATCTCCTCGACTTCCGGATAGCGCTCGAGGGCGACGCCGTCGAAGGCGAACTCGCCGAGCGAGGCGAAGGAAGGCTGAAGGGCGGCGAGCGACTGCATGGTCGCATCGGGACGCATATGCTCGTCATGATCGAGAATGGTCAGGCCATTGATGTCCTTCACCGGAATGACGGACTTCGAGAAATAGCCATTGTCCCAGGCGTGCTTCGCGCGCTTCTGGCTCTCGACGGCGTAGGCGTCGACATCGGCGCGCGAAAAACCGTATTTGGTGCAGATGAGGTCCGCACCGATGCCCTGGGGCGTGAAGTAGGACTTGAAGGCGATGGCAGGGTCGGTCGACCAGGAGCCGCCCGACGCGCCCATGCCGACGCGCGACATGGACTCGACGCCGCCGCCAATCGCCATGTCGGCTTCGCCGGACATGACCTTGGCCGCCGCCATATTGGTCGCCTCAAGGCCCGAGGCGCAGAAGCGATTGATCTGCACACCCGCCGTCGTCTGTGCGTAGTCGGCGTTCAGCACGGCGATACGCGCGATGTCGCCGCCCTGCTCGCCGACCGGATCGACGCAGCCGAGCACGACATCGTCAACCTTCGAGGTGTCGAGATTGTTGCGGTCGCGGATCGCCTTCAGCGTCTGGGTGGAAAGTTCGAGGGCCGTCACTTCGTGAAGCGCGCCGTCCTTCTTTCCCTTGCCGCGCGGCGTGCGCACGGTGTCGTAGATAAAACAGTCGGTCATCTGATGTCTCCCTGGGGGACTTGTTTGTCTCAGCTTCTCCGGACGCGTCAGAGCGTGCGGGCGATGAGCATCTTCATGATTTCGTTCGTGCCGCCGTAGATCTTCTGGATGCGGGCATTCGTGTAGAGCTTGGCGATGGGGTATTCCATCATGTAGCCATAGCCGCCGAAGAACTGCAGGCAGGTATCGATGATCTCGTTTTCCTTCTGCGTGGTCCACCACTTGGCCATGGCGGCGGTGGTGGGATCGAGCTCACCGTTCAGGAGCTTCACGGCACAATCGTCCGTGAAGACACGCGCGATGGTCGCCTCGGTCTTGCACTCCGCGAGTTTGAACTGCGTGTTCTGGAAATCAAGGATGCGCTGCCCGAAAGCTGTACGCTCCTTCACATAGTCGCTCGTGTACTGCACGGCCATTTCCATGGCGACGCAAGCATTCACCGCGATGATGAGACGCTCCTGCGGAAGCTGCTGCATGAGCTGAATGAAGCCCTTGCCCTCTTCCGTGCCAAGGAGGTTCGAAGTCGGCACCTTCACCTCGTCGAAGAAGAGTTCGGACGTGTCCTGCGCCTTCTGGCCGATCTTCTTGAGATTGCGGCCACGGCGGAAGCCTTCGACCTCTTCCGTCTCGACCATGATGAGCGAAGTGCCCTTGGCGCCCGCCGCCGGATCGGTCTTGGCAACGACGCAGATCAGATCCGCCGTCTGGCCGTTTGTGATGAAGGTCTTCTGGCCATTCAGCACATACTGGTTGCCGTCCTTCTTCGCGGTCGTCTTCACGCCCTGAAGGTCGGAGCCCGTGCCCGGCTCCGTCATGGCGATGGCGCCGACAAGTTCGCCGGACGCCATCTTGGGGAGCCACTTCTTCTTCTGCTCCTCGGTGCCATAAGCCTGGATGTAGTGAGCGACGATGCCGGAATGCACGGAGTTGCCGAAACCGGAAATGCCGGCGCGGCCCTGTTCCTGGGCGATCACCATTTCATGGCCGAAATTGCCGCCGCCGCCGCCATATTCCTCCTTGATCGAGGCGCAGAGGATGCCCGCTTCACCGGCCTTCCGCCATGCATCGCGATCCACACAACCCTGGTCTTCCCAGCGTTCCACATGGGGCTGGAATTCCTTTTCGTAGAACTTGCGAACCGCGTCCTGGAGAATCTCCAGCTCCTCGTTCAGCCAAGGCGATTTATAGGCGGCATTCAGACTCATTCGTCGCTCTCCCTGAGACTTCTTTTCAGAACTCGTTTGCGGCCAGCGCCATCATGGGGCCGGCGCCGTGACGGACGCGCGCAAGATGCGTCGCCGTTTCGGGCACCACATGATCCATGTAGTAGCGGCCAGTCTTGATCTTCGTTTCGTACCAGGCCCTGTCGCCATCCTTTGCGGCGGCAAGCTTGTCCTGCGCGACCTTCACCATCTTCGCCCACATGAAGGCGAGGCCGGTGACGCCGAAGAGATGCATATAGGGCGTGGAACCGGCGCCGGCGTGATCGGGGTTCTGGAGCGCATTTTCCATGAACCACATGGTCGCCGCTTCGAGGTCCTTGCGCGCGCGGGCGAGCGGCTCGACGAAGGGCTTCATCTTCTCGTCGCCCTCATTCGCAGCAACGAAATCGTCCACCGCCTTGAAGAAAGCGAAGACGGCCCGGCCGCCATTGGCGGCAAGCTTGCGGCCGACCAGGTCAAGCGCCTGAACGCCGTTCGCGCCCTCATAGATCATGGCGATGCGGGCATCGCGCACGAATTGTTCCATGCCCCATTCGGCGATGTAGCCATGGCCGCCGAATACCTGCTGCGCGTCGACGGCATTCATGAAGCCGCGATCCGTGAAGTATCCCTTCAGCACGGGCGTCAGCAGCGCCATCATGTCGTCGCCGAATTCGCGCGTCTTTTCATCGTCAGAAAGGTGCGAAAGGTCGCCGTGCAACGCCGTCCAGACGAGAAGCGCCCGCGCGCCTTCATTGAAGGCCTTGATGTCGAGCAGCATGCGGCGAATGTCGGGATGAACGATCAGGGGGTCGGCGGGCTTGTCCGCTTCCTTCGCGCCGGTGAGGGAGCGGCCCTGCAGACGCTCCAGCGCATAGGCGACCGCGTTCTGATAGGCGACTTCCGACTGGGACAGGCCCTGCAGGCCGACGCCGAGACGCGCTTCGTTCATCATCGTGAACATGGCGCGAAGCCCCTTGTGCTCCTCGCCGACCAGCCAGCCGATGGCCTCGTCATAATTCAGCACGCAGGTGGCGTTGCCGTGGATACCCATCTTTTCTTCGAGGGCGCCGCAGGAAACGCCGTTGCGATTTCCAAGCGAGCCGTCATCGTTCACGAGGAACTTGGGTACCAGGAACAGCGAAATGCCCTTCACGCCTTGCGGCGCGCCTTCGATGCGGGCAAGCACGAGGTGAAGGATGTTCTCGGCAAGATCGTGTTCGCCGGCGGAAATAAATATCTTCTGGCCGCTGATCTTGTAGGAGCCGTCGCCGACCGGCACGGCCTTGGTGCGCAGGAGCCCGAGATCCGTGCCGCAATGGGGCTCGGTGAGGTTCATCGTGCCCGTCCATTCGCCGGTCACGAGCTTCGGCAGATATTTGTCTTTCTGCTCCTGCGTACCGTGCTGGGAAAGCGCCGAATAGGCACCGTGGCTCAACCCCGGATACATGCCGAAGGCCATGTTCGCGGAAGAGACCATCTCGTTGAAGATAACGCCGAGCGCGTTCGGCAGGCCCTGGCCGCCATAGGTCTTGTCGGCGACGAGAGCGGGCCAGCCGCCATCGACGAGAAGCTTGTAGGCTTCCTTGAAGCCCTTGGGCGTCGTGACGACGCCGTTCTCGAGCTTGCAGCCTTCACGGTCGCCGACCTGGTTCAACGGCTGCAGCACTTCTTCCGTCAGCTTCGCGGCTTCCTCCAGGATGGCGTCCACGAGATCGGCAGGCGCGTCCTCGAAGCCCGGCAAGCTCGCATATTGCGAGAAGTCGAGCAGCTCGTTCAGCAGAAAGCGATATTCGCGCAGCGGCGCTTTGTAGGTCGGCATGGGTGTCCTCTCAGGCAGGTAAGCCGCGCCCTTTACCCAAGGGCGCGTTCACCTCAGACGATAGCCTTTTCCGGCTTCTTCGTCTTCGCCGGACGGGCGGCCGATTTCGCCGCAGCCGCGCCGTTGCCAGAGGCTTTGACCTGCTCGGCGATCTGCGCTTCGAGGCGGGCGCAGCTTTCCTCCAGCGTCCTGATCTGCAGGTCGATTTCCCTGCGCTGCTCGTTGAGCTGGGAAATGCGCTTGCGGAACTTGTCCACGGCGACGCGGTTCTGCGTCTCGCAGCCGTCCTGCAGATCGTAAAGGCCAAGGATTTCCTTGATCTCGGACAGGGCGAGACCGACGTTCTTGCCGCGCACGATGAGGGTCAGGCGGGCGCGGTCGCGCGGATGATAGATGCGGGTCTGACCACGACGCTCCGGCTTGAGAAGCCCCTTGTCCTCATAGAAGCGGATCGCGCGGGTGGTCAGGCCGAACTCCTCGGCGAGTTCCGTGATCGAAAAGGTGGTGCCCGAGACCATCTCGCCGCCATCGTGACGGAGCGTTGCGCCGGAGGCCGCGTGAAGCTGCTGTTCCATGACTTTCTCCCTGACTTCGGGACACACGCCACCCGCTCCCGACAGGAGCGGCAGCGCCCTTCCCGGGCGTTCTAAACTGGAAATTTCGGCTGTTTTCAGCCATTTTTCAAAAGTGGACCGGAATCTAGTTGACGTTGACGTAAGCGTCAATGGGGTCACGAAATCTTTTTGAATCCGTCACCCGGAGGATGCTCTAGTGAGCCCCGGGACAAGGGAGGAAACGAGAATGATGCGCATTGCCGCCGCCGGATTCGCAATCATGGCGCTCGCCGCGGCTTCGGGCTGCTCCACACAGGGAGAGGGCGCGCCCGCGAAGCTGCAGGAGGTGAACAGGACGACATTGCCGGCCGAGGCGAGTGCCGCGGCACAGAGCCACGCGGCGCTGAGCGCAGCGGTTCTGCAGGCGGTGAACGACTATCGCGCGGATAGAGGCCTCGCCCGGCTCGCGCCCGATGCGGGACTTCAGCGCGTGGCGGCTGTTCATGCCGCCGATATGGAGCTTCGCGGCTTCTTCGGCCATTTCAATCCGGACGGCCAGGGGCCTCGCGAACGCGTGGCTGCAGTGGAGCCTGAGTTCAGCGGGCGCGTGGCCGAGAATGTTCAGGTGCTCGACGGCTCGACCTATGCGGCGATGAGCGATGCGGAGCTTGCGAAGACGCTGGTCGGCAAGTGGATCGAGAGCCCGATGCACCGCAAGAACATCAAGGCGCCGGAGATGACGGAAAGCGGCGTTGGCATCGCGCGGCAGGGCAACCGCATCGTCGCGGTTCAGGTTTTCGCAGGCCCCTGAACCGTCGCGGCAAGATCGTTGCCGAAGCGCCCCGGCAATGAGATGCTGCGGCACTTTGTTTGCGGGGGCTCCATATAATGAAACGCAGAGAATTTCTTGGCGCGGCGGCAGGCGCGATCGCACTGCCCGCGCTCGGCACGTCCGCGCGCGCGCAAGACGCTATCGAATGGCGCATGGCGACGAGCTGGCCGAAAGGAGCGCCGGGCGTCGGCATCAATGCGCAGCGGCTCGCCGACAGGATCGGCAAGATGTCGGGCGGGCGGCTTAACGTGAAACTCTATGGCGCGGACGAGATCGTGCCACCCTTCGAAGTGTTCGATGCCGTTTCGCAAGGCGTCTGCGAGATGGGGCATGGCACGCCCTATTACTGGCAGGGCAAGAACCCCGCTTTCCATTACTTCACGGGCGTCCCTTTCGGCCTTACCGCGCCGGAGACGGCAGGCTGGCTCGCCCATGGCGGCGGGCAGGCGCTTTGGGAAGAAGCCTATGCGCCTTTCGGCGTCATGCCCTTCTATGCAGGGTCGAGCGGTGTGCAGGCGGGCGGCTGGTTCAATCGCGAGATCAAGACGCTGGATGACCTGAAAGGCCTCAACTTCCGCATCGCGGGCCTTGGCGGCGAAGTGATGCGCCGTCTCGGTGTGAGCGTGACGCTGACGCCGCCCGGCGAAATCTTCCTTTCGATGAAGAGCGGCGCTATCGACGCCGCCGAATGGGTCGGTCCGTGGAACGACATGGCCTTCGGCCTCGACAAGGTCGCGAAATATTACTATCTGCCCGCATTCCACGAGGCCGGGCCTTCTCTCGAACTTCTGGTCTCGAAGGAAAAGTTCGCCACCTTGCCGGCCGATCTGCAGGAAATCGTGCGCGGAGCTGCGCTCGCCTCATCCGCGGAAACGCTCGCGGACTTCACCTTTCACAATATCGAGGCCTTTGCACGGCTTGTGGAGACGGGCGGCACCGAACTTCGCGAATGGCCGGAACCCATCGCGGCCGCCATGGCGGAAGCATCGAACGAAGTGCTCGCAGAGCTCGCCATGACGAGCGACCTGGCGGGGCGGATCGCCGCCTCCTATCGCGCCTATCTCGCCAAGGCGCGCGAATGGTCGAAGTGGAGCGATGCGGCGATGCTGAAGCTCCGCAACGAACACCCGGCGGGCTGAGCCAGACGCCCGAAACCGGAAAATACCGGCATGGCGCGCACTTAACGCCGCCGGTTAACGCCATATTTACCGACATTGCCGCTTTATTGAGTGTGCTGAAACAGCACCTTCAAAGGGCTGACCGCGCCTTTACCGGCGAGAACGGCAGTCTTGACAAGATTTAGGGCCAGTCCGTGTTTAGAAATACCAGATAGCGCGGTTTATACTGGCCCAAAGGGTTAACGGGCATAGTGATTCGGATGCGATCGGGGGTTCCATGGAGCGTCAAGGGCATTGAGCCCGAGGCGCGGGAAGCTGCCAAGCAGGCAGCACGCCGGCAAGGCGTGACGCTCGGTGCGTGGCTGAACCAGGTCATCATGGACTCCGGCACCGACGAAGTTGGGCAACAGGACCCCGAGATGTCTCAATCCCGATACAACCAGCCGCAGCAGAGCGCGCCGCAGGCATCGGTACCGGAGCCGAAGATCGACCTTGGCCCCGTGGCCGAGGCCGTGCGCGAACTCGTGCAGCGCGTGGACAACAGCGAACGCCGCACGGCGGAGATGACACGCAAGCTCGAAGCCACAGTGGGACAACTCGCCCAGCGCATCGACCAGTCGGAGCACGACATGGAAGACAGGTATTCGGAGGCGCGGTCAATCGATCCGCTGGAGCGGAAACTGCAACAACTCGGCGAACGCATGGAACGCGCCGAGCGCGGACGCGGCCGGGGCGAAGACAACCGCGCGATCCAGACGCTTGAAAAGGCGCTCAACTCCGTCGTCGATCATCTCGAAACCTCGGAACGGCGCACGGACGACACGCTGTCCGAAATCCGGCAAACGCTTTCCTCCCTGTCGAACCGCATCGAAAACGCGGAGCAGGAAGCAGAGCGCGAAGACGCGAAGCGCCGTGCGCAGGCGCTCGAAAGCACGCTGACGCAACTCGCCCAGCGCCTCGAAAAGATGGAACAGGGCGTGAGCACCGTCGGCCCGCAAGCCGTCGAGGCGGCGCTGAAGGCGATCGAGGAGAAGTCGAACGCGGAAAGCCAGCGGAAGGCGATCGAAAGCCTTCAGCAGAGCATCGAACGGATTGCGCAGCGCGTGGAGCGCGCCGAACACCGCGCCGACGAGACGGTAAAGGCTTTCGAGAGCACACTGGAGACGACGGTCGGCAGCCTCGTGAAGAAGCTCGAGGACATCGACCACTCGCGGCGCACGGAAATTCCCGATGCGCTTGCCGCGCGCCTCGAACAGATGACGCGGCGTCTCGAGCAGAACGAACACATGACGATGGAGGCCGCGCAGGCCGTCGAAAAGGCGGTTGCGGGCATCGGAGAAAATCTCGCCGAGACGGAAAGCCGCGATCGCGAGGCGCTGTCGTCATTGCAGTCGATGATCGACCGCATGACCAGCCGGCTGAGCCATCTCGAAAAGGAGACGAAAGCGGTGAAGGCGCGGGCGACCCTGTCGCCGCAGCTCAATGCCGGCGGTATCGCCGCAGGCTTCCCGCCCTCCGGTCCCGGCTTCGGCATTCCGAATTTCGATGCGCCGCCGATGATGGCGCCCGCATTCGGCAGCAATTTCGGCCCCGCACTCGGCCCCAGCGATTGGGAACGGCCGCAGCAGCGCGCCCGCGCCGCCGATATGCCGTCGGGATATGACGCGCCGCGCCGGGACACTGCGCCGGTGCCTCCCCCTTTCGACATTCATGATGCGCCGCCACCGCGAGCGAGCGCGCAGGACGATTTCGGCTATGACGCGGGCGATGAATACGAGGACGAAGCCGAAGCGCCTCCCTTCGCGGACGACGCCGAAGATTCCTATTACGACCGCAACCAGGACGATTTCGACGACGGAATCATCCCGCCCGATCCTCAAGAGCCCGTGCAGAATGCGGGACAGCGCGCGGCGAATGATTTTCTCGAAGCGGCGCGGCGTGCGGCGCAAGCCGCAGCCGAAGGCGGCGCCCGCCAGGAGCCTTATTACGGAACCGCGCCCGCGCCGGGTTTTGCAGAGTCTTCAGCGCGTTTCTCGGCGCAGGAAAATGGCGATGGCCGCCGCAAGCTAATCCTTGGCGTCGCGGCGAGTTTCGTGCTGCTTGCCGTGCTCGCGGGCGCCTATGTGATGCTGCGCGGCGGCACAACGCCGAACGCGCCGGCCGCCACACAGAGCGGCACGACGGGCCCCGCGCCGACCGTGCTCGACGCAGAACCGGCAAGGAACGAAAACCCGGAGGCCAGTCCGGAAGGCACCGGCGCCAGCGAGGCCGCGACAGGCGGAACCGCGGCGCCGGAGGCCAACCCCGATACCGCGAAGCCCGACGAGGCGCTGGTACCCGCACCGAAGGCGCCCGCCGCAAAACCCGCGGCCTCGCCCGCGACGGCGACGCCAGCGGGCACGGCATCGCTGACGCCCACGGAGCCCGCAGCCGCCGCGCCTTCGAAGCCCGTCGAGACGGCGCCTGTAGAGCCTGCGAAAGTGACGCTGATGGACGCGGCAACGCGAGGCGACGCAGCCGCACAATACGAAGTCGGCCTTCGCTATGCAAATGGCGAAGGCGTGACGCAGGACATGGCCGAAGCGGCGAAGTGGTTCGAACGCGCCGCGCAGCAAGGCCTCACGGCCGCCGAATACCGGCTCGCGACGCAATTCGAGAAAGGGCGCGGCGTGACGCAGAGCGACGCCAAGGCGCGCGAGTGGTACGAAAAGGCGGCGCAGGGCGGCAACGTCAAGGCGATGCATAATCTCGCTGTCATCCACGCCGAAGGGCGCGGCACCGCGCAGGACTTCAAGACGGCGGCGCGGTGGTTCACCCAGGCCGCGAATTACGGCCTCGGCGACAGCCAGTACAATCTCGCGATCCTGAACGAGCGCGGGCTCGGCGTGCCGAAGAATCCCGTCGAAGCCTACAAGTGGCTCGACATCGCGGCGAAGGGCGGCGACAAGGGCGCGGCCGCGAAGCGCGATGCGATCGCCACCGAGCTCAGCCCCGAAGATCTCGCCCGCGCCAAGGTAGCCTCCGGCACCTGGAGCGCGAAGAAACCGGACCCAATTGCAAATGGCGATGTCTCGTCGATGAAGACCTGGCAGGTTTCTTCGCTCGAAGGCGGCGCAGCCGGCGCGAGCGCAGGCGCGACGCGCGCCGAAATCGCGCGGGCGCAGGACCTTCTCAATCGCCTCGGCTACGACGCCGGCGCGCCCGACGGACTGATGGGCCCCAGGACGCGAGATGCGATACTCGAATACCAGCTTTCAGAAGGGCTGGAGACGACAGGGACGGTAACGCGCGAGACGCTGGCGCAGCTTGAAGCAACACCCAACTGATCTTTCGTTGCGGCGCTAGGAATCGGCCGGGGGACGTGCTACCCCAATCTGCATCCACCTTCCTTCCCAGGGCTTTTCGCCTGGAGGGTCTCCGGCAGCCGGAGCCGCGCGCGCGATGCAAATCTATCTGCCCATTGCCGAGTTGCCGGTCAGCATTCTGACCATTCTGGCCATGGGCGCGGCAGTCGGCTTTCTTTCCGGCATGTTCGGCATTGGCGGCGGCTTCCTGATGACGCCGCTTCTGATCTTTCTCGGCATTCCGCCCACCGTTGCCGTGGGCACCCAGACGACACAGGTCGTCGCCTCGTCCGTGACGGGGGCGCTCGCGCATTTCACGCGCAAGTCCATCGACTTCAAGATGGGAAGCGTGCTCCTCGCGGGCGGCGTCATCGGATCGATCAGCGGTATCTACCTCTTCAAGCTGCTCGCGGCGATCGGCCAGATCGACCTCGTGATCTCCGTCGTCTATGTGGCGTTCCTCTCCGTCATCGGCGCGATGATGATGGTCGAAAGCGTACAGGCGATCCGGGCCGCGCGGGGCGGGCGCGCAACGCCGCGGCGCAAGCATCACAGCTGGATACACGGCCTGCCCTTCAAGATGCGCTTCCGGCGCTCGAAGCTCTATATCAGCGTGATCCCGCCGGTCCTCGTCGGATACTTCGTCGGCACGCTCTCGGCCATCATGGGCGTGGGCGGCGGCTTCATCATGATCCCGGCGATGATCTACCTGCTGGGCATGCCCACCTCCGTCGTCGTCGGAACGTCGCTGTTCCAGATCACCGTCGTCACCGCGATCGTCACCGTGATGCACGCCGTCAGCAACCATGCGGTCGACATGGTGCTGGCCATGCTGCTTCTGATCGGCGCGGTCGTCGGGGCCCAATTCGGGTCACGTCTCGGCAGCCGTCTGCGCGGCGAGCAGCTTCGGGGTCTGCTGGCGGTGCTGGTCCTGATGGTCGCGGTGAAGGTGGGCTGGGACCTCGTCTCCATGCCAGCCGACATCTATTCGATCAGCGTGATGGGCGTCCTGTAATGCTGCGAACCCTGGTTCATCTCGTCGGGTTGATCGGTGCGGCAGCGGCGGCCCCCAGCGATGCGGCTGAACCCTTGGTCGCCGACCTGTCGCAGCAGGTGATCGCGATCAATTCGCGCTTCACCGGCGCCGAGGTCCTGTTGTTCGGCGCCACAGACGGTGTCGGGGATGTTGTCGTGGTCATCCGCGGTCCGCAGACTCCGGTTCTCGTCCGCCAGAAGGAGCGTGTGGCGGGAATCTGGACCAATACCGAGACCGTACTCTTCAACCAGGTTCCCGGCTTCTATGCCGTCGCCTC
>MDTC01238282.1_pt1 | contig 11737 bp, 8 predicted proteins | sample 811181 | NCBI WGS metagenome assembly MDTC01 (sample SAMN05326644, study PRJNA326480) | marine metagenome | isolation source: seawater | place: Pacific Ocean: North | collected 2011
ACGCCCTTCAGTCGACTGTAATCAGTACAGACAGCGCGGTACGGCACACACTAAATAGTGCTGCAATTAAGACTTGCGTTGGGCGTTTTTCATTCAGAAGCTACCACAGACTCTTGTAGTTAGCGGCAGGCACGACCCTTGTATTACTGAATGCGACACAAAACGTAAATAGTGTCACGTTAGAAATAGTTTTTGCTAGGATGCGCGCTGGAAATCGGTTAGGGTTCGGGTATGCAGACCATTTTCTGGACCCTATTATCGCTTGTTGTATCGACATCAAGTGCGGCAGTGCTAGAGCCACTAAAACTGCCAAAAACAACCGAGGGCATCTTCTTTGCTAAGGGAATTCCTTACGCTGCGGCTCCCGTGGGAACGCGGCGATGGAAGCCGCCCATCGACGTAGAATTTGACGCTAACGCTCTGGGCAAAATGTCATTTTCACCGAGTTGCATGCCGCATGAGCAAAATCCTTGGGACACGTTGTATGGCGATGAGATCAGCGAAGATTGCCTTTTTTTAAATATCTGGACACCCTGCCCTCAAAAAAAATTTCCAGTCATGGTTTGGATTCATGGAGGCGCATTCAAAAATGGTAACGGCAACATAGCGGGGGACTTACTTGCGCAACACGATGTTGTCGTTGTCTCGCTCAACTACCGTTTGGGATTATTAGGTTTTTTTCCACATCATAAGTTGATTGGGCAAGACACAAACTTTGGGTTTCTCGATCAAATATCTGCACTTCGATGGGTCAAGGCGAACATCCAAAAGTTCGGTGGTGATCCAGATAACATCACAATATTTGGAAACTCCGCAGGGGCTTTTTCAGTCGATGCGTTAACTAATCACCCAAGTGCAGTGGGCTTATTTAATCGTGCAATTGCGCAAAGCACCTATATCGCTCAATCGGTTCATTTATGGAGTTCTCTTGCGCAACTTAGAACGAATGATCTGTATGGAAATCCTCGGGCGAGTGCGCAAGCGAAGCTTAGGTCAGATTTAACGCACATTGGACTCCATGGGGACGAATCGATTCGCCAACTTCGCGCCATAGAGCCCGAATTTTTCGTCGCTAACCAAAGGGAAATTCATCCAACCATCAACAATATCTCTCTTCTAGCAGACCACTTTCGTTGTGTGCGAGATCCAAACTGTGGAAGCAAACTAGACTCTTATATGACAGGCGCGACCAGTTACGAAGGTAACGATATGGATCGCTATATTAAACCGAATATGGCTTGGTATGAGAGCCAAAGGGAAACGCTGGCCGCCGTTTATCAAAACGATTTCAGCATCAATGATAACGTCGCTTTTGGGCGATTCACAGGCGACCTCTGGTTTTTACTCTCTGCAGAACTTTCGGCTTCAGCGCATCGAGAGGCCGGCTCAACAGTTTATACTTATTACACGGATGCTGCGCTTTTAGAAAAATATGGAAGGCAGCTCGGCACACCCCATGGATGGGACAACAACGGGCTGTGGCGAAAACCGACTGATGGTATTCTTAAGTTGCTGCAATCTCACTACCATGAAAACTGGTCGCGCTTTGCGCATGGCAAGGCGCTAGTCGGAAATGGGCAATGGCCATCATGGAAAAAAGGCGCACCTTATTGGCAGATACTCGGTCGAAAAGGCGGCGACGCTAGCGCACGGTTAGCGCCAAGGTTAAAACTTGCTGACTCTTACTACCGTTAACAACACCCGCTGCGCAAATAATTTCGTTAACTTGAAAATGGGTTTCGCCGCCGTTAACAACGCGTGTTCTGACAGCGTGTGTGCCGCGCAAATCAGATCTCGACTGGCGAATTTTTCTTCCGCACCGAGGAAATCACACTCGGCTCAATCGTCACGTATTCGCTCTCGCCCAGCCCTTTCCTGTGAGTCGCGTCATATTGATTTACCACGACGATGAATCGTGTTTACTTCGGGTCATCAAACTGATCGATCGATTTTGTCGCATCCTGCGCATCGCGCTTAAAGTGGCCGTGTTCAAGGTAGAAGATCACTTGCGCAATAACCGCCTTATTTTGCATCATAAAAGAGTGAGTTACCGGCATAGCCATATGATCGTTCATACCGGTTAGGTGAGTACGTGCCAAAGCAACGGCACCGTCATCGGCTCCCGGAATCAGCATCGACAGCGGCCCATTAATACTGCGAGTGCCGGCGATAATCCCCACATCAAAGTGCGCCGAGCCAAGACGATTAGGGGTACTTAACGGGCCGGTACCCAGTTGCAGACCCGCTTCCCCAAAAACATAATGAAATCCAGGCAGATCGCCCAGTTGATCTACCGCTTCACTGCCTTGATTGGGTGGGCCTAACATCACCACACGTTTTAACGCGCGGATGTTGCGGGTACTTAGATACTGTCGGACCAAAATACCTCCCAAAGAGTGGGTCACGAAATTCACCGGCCCATGCGCCGAACAGCTTTCGAGTGCAGGCGTTATTGCCAGTGTAGCGAGCGTTTTTATTGGATGATCACGAGACGGGTAGCTGCGGTTGATAACGTGATAACCCTCTTCAACAAGGGCCTCTTCCATCTTCAACATAGAGCGGTCTGTTCGTACCAGACCATGCAAGAGAATAACACACGAGGAATACGTCCAAGAGGACGCTAAAACAGTGATCAAGAGCGTGAGAAGCTGCCTATTAGCGTGCATCAATGCTCCTTTGCGCCTGAACGAACGTTCCCATAAGCAGGTTTTGGCTAAGTCCAACATTTGCTATCCCTCGCGCAATTTTATGCGGGTAAAGTTCACACTCTGACCCACAAAAAACAGAGACCATTTTTTCCCTTAGCGTGCCCGGTGGTGCGTACCCTGAGTTCAACGTAAATTTAAGGTCAACTGGCTCTGTTGACTGTCGTGGGGCGGGCTCCCCGCTGAGCGCCTTGATGAAGACTCCATGACTCGTGGCTGCGCCACTTAAAAAGCCATTGCGCCTTTATGATTACCATGATCGACTCACCAATACCGGCCAACCACAGCGCGTTAATTGTTAGGCCTTATAAAGCCCCTGGAATCTCAGCAAACACGCCCGTCCCGGGACCCAGCGGAAGATCAAAGACCACCCAAGCAATTGTCATACCTAATCCAGCGGCGAGTAAGCCAAGCGAATACGGGAGCATCATAGCGGCTAAACTACCTAGACCAAAGTCGCGCTGCCAGCGCTGACAGAAGATCAGAATTAATGGAAAGTACACCATTAACGGGGTGATGATATTGGTTGCACTATCGCCAACACGATACGCAGCGGTTGCCATCTCGGGTGAAATACCTAACAGGAGCAGCATTGGCACCATAACGGGTGCGATCAGCGCCCATTTAGCACTGGCCGAACCAACAAACAGGTTTAACAGTGCCGACAGTAAAATAATCAGGGTGAGCAATGCCCAAGCAGGCATATTTGCGCTGCCAAGAAAATCCGCCCCGTATACAGCTAAAATAAGGCCTAAGTTTGACCACGCAAACATTGCCACAAAATGAGCCGCGACAAACGAGAGCACCAAATAGTACGAAAGATCCTGCATTGATTCAGTCATCATCCGCACCACATCGCGGTGATCACTAATACTGCCTGCCCCTTTACCATAGGCCCAGCCTGATAAAAAAAACAAAAGAAATGACCCTGCCACAAGACTCTTATAAAACGGCGTTAGCTGAGCCTCAGGTTTAGCGCCCTCATCAATAAACGGGGTGCCGGGCCCAAGCGTGAAGAAAACCCATAGGCCAATCACGAACACGGCTGCAAAGCCACTGTACATCAACCCCTGCCGTTCCAAGGCGGTCAACGGCCGGTCACCTTGTGCATCAATATTGGTTAAAGTTGCCAGAGTAGAATCAAACTTACCGAGGCGGGGTTCAATCATCCGGTCAGTAACAAACCAAATAACCGGCAAATAAATTACCACCATAGCTACGATAAAAAACCAGTTGCCCGCAATATTGATGGCGAACTCACCGAAAACATTTTCGACGCTAGCCTGTGTGATACCCAGTAACAGTGCATCGAGTTGGCCCGGAAGAAGGTTCGCAGAAAAACCTCCAGATACGCCTGCAAAGGCTGCCGCAATGCCTACAATGGGGTGCCGACCCGCCGTATAAAAAATAAAGCCCGCCAGAGGAATTAACACAACATAGGCGGCATCTGATGCGAGATTGCCCATCATTCCGGTCAAAACGACCAGCGGGGTCAGTGCGCCTTTTGGTGCATTTCGTAAACCCGCTCGCATCGCTGCGCTAAACAGACCCGCGCGTTCGGCAACGCCAGCGCCGAGCATGACGACCAACACATAACCTAACGGATAAAAATGCATAAATGTCGTCGGCATTTCAACCCATAGACGAGCAATATTTTCTGACGAAAGCAAACTCGTTGACGTGAGCACTTGGTGAGTCCCCGTCGCAGGATCTAATTGCGTCGGGTGAAAAGCGGAAAGACCCAGAAAACTCGTAACAAGCGAGATCAGAATCAAGGCAAAAATAAGCCATAAAAAAAGGAACACGGGGTCAGGTAATTGGTTACCCCGACGCTCTATCCAACTCAGAAAGCTGTTCAAACACTTTTCTCCTCTAACCAAGTCACAGTTTGTCACTTTTGCTACGATTGTGATCATAATCTTTGTTGGCAATACAACATATTAGAATATGAACCATTCTTCCACCGGTCTTCTATGATTTGTCATTTTCATATAAAAATTGTCGTTGAACAAAGCCAACGCCGCACTTAGGAAATGTCTACGCCTAACGACACCTTTACAAATAATGACGAGACGCATCGATTCGCAGAGTCCGCCGCGATATTGTGGTAAGGACCGAATACATGGGGTTGCTGAAACTGTTTCGACTCATCATGTTATAGATCACCTGGCAGGGCTGAATTGATCCGCAGAGATAGTTAACAAACCAGCGTTTTCGATGCCTTTTCCCTCAATGTGCATGACAAAAGCACGCTCCCCTCATGATTTTAATTTTGATTCGGCGAGGTTCTTAAAATCGCCATTTCTTTGTTTTTTTGCATGCTAGAATTTTTCGATATTACCCTGCATATTGCCATTTTCAGTGAACCTGATAATACGTTAACCGCGTGTTGTTACTGACTTTGGTTGCGACGAACTACTGCTACGTCATGGTGGTAATCTGATGACTGAATAAATCACCCTCACAGATGTCAGTCTCCACGATGGGATGCAGAACCTACCGAAAATAACCTCGCTGGAGTATAAGCCTTGCTCCATCGATGTTTTCATTGACGCTCGTGTTTCGTGCAGCGAGATAGGACATTTTTGTCACCAAAGCCGCTGTTCACCATGTCAGAAACTGAGTCGCTATTGGCTACGCTGGATGTCAGCAATACCGTGGTTTATTTCTCACTGACGCCCAGCTATAGGGGCTACCAAGTGTCGAGAAAAACAATGCTATAGGAGCGTCGTTCACACATTGCGATTAAGCTGATGAGCCACCAAATCCCCTCCACCAAAATCGTCTGCAAATCGGACTGCACACAACCCCCAAAAAGACCTATTACTCGGACAAAATACAAAGAGAATAACGTAAGGGCTCTCAACCGAAATTTCGTTTGATAAACACATGTCTCGACAAGCGCTTCGGGCGATCCAAGTGTCGGAACAAACGCCTGACATTAAAAGTCTATACGTGAGTGGCGTAACATACATTACCGCCAGAATTCACGACGAAAGGCAATACATATCAAATGACTCCTATGAATTTCGTATTTAGGAGCCCCAATCTCTTTAAAAAGGACTTTGCCCTCCCCCGCAACTATGTCTGCGAATTTTTTGACCTAACCTTGTAAAGCGACAGCAATGTGGGTACCAATAAACTTAAAAGCGCCAGCAGCATAATGCTTAGCGTCAACGGGCGTTCCCAAATAAAGTTGTAAGTGCCGTCCCATATTAACAGTGCTCTACGAAGGTTTTCCTCAAGCATTCCCCCCAAGATAAATCCAAGTAACATTGGCGCCAATGGATAATCTAAAATTCTAAAAATAACCGCCACTATGCCAATCACCAGCATAATCATCAGATCCGCCGGATTAAAAGAAACTAAGTAAACCCCCATCAAAGAAAGGAAAAGAATAATAGGGGTCAAATATCTGAAAGGCACTAACAGAATCTTGGCAATATAAGGTATTAAAGGAAGGTTCAGTATGAGTAAGATAACATTACCGAGATACATAGATACAATCACTGACCAAAAAACAGACGGGTTGTCTATCAAAAGGCGGGGGCCGGGTTGTACGCCATATGACAACAAGGCCCCAAGCATGATAGCTGTAGTTCCGGAGCCAGGAATACCCAACGTTAAAAGGGGCACGAAAGACCCTGTACACGCAGCATTATTTGCGGTTTCAGGCGCGGCCAAACCGATGGCGCTGCCTTTACCAAACTGCTTTTTTTGATCGTCTGAAGCAAGATTTCTCTCCATACCGTAACCTAAAAAGGAAGCAATTGTCGCGCCGGCTCCGGGCAACACCCCTATAAAAAAACCCAGTAACGAAGAGCGCACAATGGGCGCGCTGATCTCTTTTACTTCTCCATGATTTAACTTGAGGGATGTGTAGTCGACTTTGCTAAACAAGCGAGATGAATCATCTCTAGATTCTGCGGTCTGCCTAAGAATCGAAGACAGCGCCTCAGCGAGCGCAAACGTAGCCATAGAAAGCAACAGAAAACTAATGCCGTCGGCTAAGTCGCTATTTCCAAAAGTAAATCTTTGTGCGCCTGACTGATCCTCGCCGACAGTCGCCAGCATTAGCCCCACAAATGTCATCAATAAGGCCTTTAACACCTGGCCCTCTCCTGAAAATGCAGCAACAGCCGTACATCCAAAGACCATCAAGGCAAAATACTCTGATGACTGAAAACTTAAGCTTAACTTTGCAAGATATGGAACACAAAATAGAAGCAGGATCGCGGCGATGGTACCGCCTGAAAAAGAGCTATAAGCCGCAATCGCGAGGGCCTTACCAGCCTTTCCTGCTCGAGCCAAGGGGTAGCCGTCAAACGCTGTTGCTACTGCGCCTGAAACACCTGGGGCGTTTATCAATATTGCCGAAGTAGAACCACCAAAGATTGCCCCATAATAGACTCCCGCAATAAGTATCAAACCAGAGGCTGGCTCTAAACTGTAAGTGATGGGTATCATCAGGGCAATTGCAGAGACGGGTCCTAGTCCCGGCAGCATGCCAATAAACGTTCCCGCAAAACAACCGACAAGCACCATCAACAAATTAATGGGCGTAAAGGCTGTTTCTAATCCGATGTAGATACCTTCAAACATGTTAGTCCACCAACGTCCAGTACAAAGTGCCTGCATCCAATTGAAGGTTAAAGACTTGCGTTAGCATTAGCCAAAAAAACAAGACAAGCCCCGAGGATAACGACATGATCATGAGTGGGCACCTTTCTCCGAGTAAAATAAACCCCGACTGAAGAAAAAGAATACTCGACAATACGAAACCCAAATAACTAAAAGTCGCAACATAAAGCATCAGTAGTAACACTAGACCCAGCATCGGTTTCCATTCGTAATGGCGGAACGCACTCGAAAGGGAGTCTGCTTGCGACTGAAAGAGCGAAATAAACAAGCACATTGTGGCGACGCAAATAGCACTCACCGAAAAAACGATAGGTAGCGTTTGGGACGTAAAACCGAGCGCTGCATCAAGTGGATCTACAGGAACCAACAACGCGTTTTTTAAATAAAATACGGAAAAAAGAAACACAAGAGATGCCCCCATGCGGTCTTTATGATCAAAAAACTGCATCAGTTTTTGAGCAACCCGAGGTCTAAAAGTAATTCTGACAGCTTCTGCTCTTGTCCAGTGAGAAACGTTATAAAGTCATTGCCACTACGATGAAAGTCCGACCAACCTCTCTCGGAACAAATTTTTTGCCAGTTATGTTGCCCGCGCAATTCACGAATTAGCTGTTTATGAACCTCGGCCTCTTCGTTACTGAGGTTGGGTGGGCCAAAAAAACCGCGCCAATTAGCAAAAACCGCGTCGACGCCTTGTTCGAGTAATGTTGGTACATCTGGGAAAAGAGGTAGCCTCTTTGGTGCAGTAATTGCTAGAACCCGAACTTCACCTTGACTCGCCAGTCCAACCGCTTCACTAAGTCCCGTTGATAGCATTTGAGTTTCCCCAGAAAGAAGCCCAACCATCGCTTGCCCCCCGGCATTGTAAGGTATGTACTTAAGCCGACTTATATCAAGACCAGATTTGGAAAATGCCAGTGCTGCCACGACGTGATCGGTACTTCCACGAGATGAACCGCCCGCGATGTTGACTCGGCGATAATCTTTACGATAGTCGTCAATGACGTCCTGCCACTTGCGATAAGGGGAGTCAATGCGAACAACAAACGCGCCGTAGTCCGCAATCACGCTCGCGATCGGTGTCAAATCTCTGTAGCTATAGGGGAACTTATTCAACAAATAACGCAAGGTAAACGAACCGGAGTTAACCATGAGCGTGTTTTTCTGGCGCGGCGCCGTCTCAATCAGGTGCGCAATTGCACGACCACCAAAACCCCCAGATAAATTCTCATAAGAGGCTATTTTGATCACTCCTGAACGACTCAAAGATTCACCGACTGCTCTTGCCGTCATGTCCCAACCACCACCAGCACCTCCGGGTATTAAAAAGTGAATCCGCTCTTGACCATTTGCAGCAACCGCGTTCAACACGCCAATTAAAACTATACTCGACCAAAACAATCGCATACTCATCATCGCAACAGCTCACCCACGCGATCATGGTACATGCGCTCTAGCAGATCCAGCTTTTGTGGCCATATGTCGGAACTAACGTCTGGCTCATCGCCAAATATCATCCATGGCACATGACTGCTGCGAAGCGATGGCCAGTGAGGCATACCAGCACCATTGGGATTACCGGTTTTTGCAAAATTTACAATATACCTTCGCATCGCATTGATCACTGGAATGTGCTCATCCCGAAATAATGGTCGCTTTTGCCAAGAGTGCGGAGCTCCCCGCCAATGATTGCGCTGCGCGGGCGGAATATAATTCAGAAGATATAAGTATCCGTCACGTCGCACTTTTCGCATTTGCTTCGCCGTATAAAAAGAGCCAAAAACATACCGCTGGTCTCCGAAAAATTGCTTGAACTCCTGCGAATCCTTGTTGAATGATTCAACGCCATAGAGTGCACCCACCGAGTCAGCGAAAGGGCTCGTTATCGCAAACAAGGCATCGGCCGACAAGCCCCGCTGGCTCTTGAAGCCGCTTCCGGAAAATGAACTCGCCCCGCTGATATAGGGGACAGCATGCTGATCACCATGATCGAACAGAATAGCGGGCTCTTCCAGCAGCGTAATTCCATCAACAATGGGATAATGATACCCATCCACCGCGTCGACCAATTGGTCTGTCGTTAAGGCACGCAGTTCCTCAACTGTGATCCCCTCAGATGGTCCTTGGGTCGCACGTTGTATAATTTTTTGCGCCACTCCTTCGGCACTGAGTGATCCTGATAGCCTTGTAACCCGCTTTATTCTGGGCAAAGGCGTCGTGCCGTAACCGCTCTGTGATACGGCCGCCCAAAATAAGCCTTTTGCCTGAGGCATTACCATGAGCGACTGTACTGCATGTCCGCCAGCAGACCCGCCGATGATGGTGACGCGTTTTTGATCGCCGCCAAAACTGTCGATATTACGCTTTACCCAACGTAAAGCCGCAACAATATCTAGCAAACCGAAATTCGCGCCTTCACTCAGATCTAACGCCTCATGTGCAAAGAAACCCAAGGCTCCAATGCGATAATTAAGCGTTACTAAGATGACGCCCTCACGATTCCACAATGTGCCATCTAACCGTTCTGCCGGGTTATCAATATTCCGAGAACTGTAGTGTGAACCCGTTCCGGTATTGTACGAACCCCCATGAATCCAGACTAATACCGGTTTTAGTTCTTGAGATTTTGGGGTCGGGCTGAAGATGTTTAGAGTCAGGCAATCCTCTCTAGCCGCCTGCCGGTGCCGCTTCTGCGGACAATGTGGTCCGGGCGAAGTGGCATCTCGCACGTGTGTCCATGAAGGCATTCCCTGTGGCGGTCGCCAACGCAAATCAGCCACGGGTGGATCTGCGTACGGAATGTTAAAAAACCGGATTGAATGACCCTTTGTTTCTCCCAAAATGGGACCGACATGGCTCAGCAAATAGTACGGAGAAAACTCAACTGCAGGTTCGCTCGATTGACTCGTGACGAGACCGTGCGTAGTAGCGAACGACTCTAGCACAACAGCAAAAGTGCTCATCAAAAAGAACGATCTAACCTTCATGTTAAATCCAGTCTGGTTCAGCGTGAATGACCGATTCGACCGCCTTAAATTTGCACAGCACACACATTGAGATTAGTATACGCTTAGAAGTCGGTAATAATAAAATTATCTCATAGAAATGCTAAAAAAAAGGGTCGAATATGAAGCTTGCAAAAATAATACTAGGAACGGCTATATCCTTTGGATGCGGAGCAATTTTTGCGCAGTCCAATTACGAGGGCGATGAAACGAGCCTTGAAGAGGTCGTCATCGTTGGAACGCGTGGAGCTTTAGAAAATGCGCTACAGACAAAGCGTGACTACGACACCATAGTCGATGGAATATCAGCCGATTCTATGGGCAGATTTCCTGACTTGAACCTCTCTGAATCATTGCAACGCATCACTGGAGTTCAAATGGACTATTCAGGCGATGAGGGCGAAAGGAGATCTGGGCTTATTGCTTTGCGCGGCCTGCCGCCACAGTATGCTCTCACTACGGTTAATGGTCAGCTTTTAGCTGCCCCAGAGGCTGACAAAGGATTCTCATTCGGAACAATTGCTTCTGAGGTGATTTCAGCGGTCAACGTAATTAAATCTCCCACGGCAGATATGGATGCAGGTGGTATCAGCGGTACCGTCGATGTGATCACGAAAAAAGCATTAGAACTGCAAGATGATTTTCTTGTGCTTAGCATGAAGTCTACCTATGAAACGAATGTGAAAGACTTTGATCCAGGATTTACACTCAGTGGAGGCAAAGTCTTTGATGATGGAAAATGGGGGATTGTTGGCTCAGTTTCGTCTTCCGATACTAATTTCAGGGGAGATACTGCGCGGATTAATACATATTCAACGTCAGATCCAGACGGTGATGGTCTCGCAGACGTTTATACGCCGTCAGAGCTTCGTCTTTTATCACGTCAAACCGTTGGAGAACGGATTTCTGCAACTTTAGGACTAGAGTTTCAAGCAACCGAAGCGTTGAAACTAGGCCTGAATGGTATTTATGTTTCTGACGACTACACCCATGACTGGCAAATGCTAAGAACTCGTAAATTCACAAGTACTGAAGCTATCACTACTTCTGCAAATGGTGGAGCCTTTGGAGAGACTGTTTCAGAATTTTATGCTGTCGGAGGCGAGGTTAGAGCTCAAAAAAGGAAAATACCTGTGCAACAGGAGGTCGAGGGTATTACTGCTAACTTTGAATGGACAACTGACCAGTGGACCGTTAGTGGAGCTATACATGACACATCTGCCACCTATGACTCTGTAGGATTTATGTCTCGTCGAAAGATAAGCGCTAATACTGCTAATGGGATGAAGTTTCTTGTGAATACAGGCAGTGGCAATATTAATGACTTCGTCTTTCAGGAGGTTGATGGCGATCTCGCTAATTTAGCTACATATGATGGTGACAGCT
>MDTC01008690.1_pt1 | contig 11736 bp, 5 predicted proteins | sample 811181 | NCBI WGS metagenome assembly MDTC01 (sample SAMN05326644, study PRJNA326480) | marine metagenome | isolation source: seawater | place: Pacific Ocean: North | collected 2011
GCAGACAACGAAGATGACGACGACGATGACGACGGCATTCTCGATGAACTCGAAGCTTGATTGAAGTGACGAAACTATCGTGAGATATTCACCGATACTTCGGTATCGGGGCGCCGGATTTCTAGGGGGTTCGCCCCCTAGGAATCCCTCTTTTCTTTTTCTTTCCATTTCTGTAATATTTCTATTCTTATGCTCATCATTCGGGGATGATACGCAACACGTTCTGTGATACAGAAACACGCAACCGCGCCATGCTCTTCAAATAGGGAATGTCGGTGGCAAATTGATTCCGAGGTGCCCACATGCTCTCAAAAACACAATTAGAAAACATTAGCCAACGCCAAAAACTCACCATGTCATTGACCATTGTCATATTGATGGTGACCAGTACGATGCTCGTCCTTGTTCAGGATTTGAGCTCTCAAGAAACGATGCCAACGTATGAATTCCGCGAAGGCGAAAAAATAACTCAAACCTCAGCTCAATCTACTGAGCAAGGAGGCCAAGGAACATGGACTGGTAGCCAGGATTCATGGCAACTTGAAGACCACCCAGTCCTTTCAGATATTATGTGGACTGACCCAGGGGTCGCTTCGGGAATCATCGCTGATAGATCAGCAATTGAAGCACTTATGCCATATTTTTCCACGCTTCTTGAAGAATCGAATAAAGACGATCACGACAATGATGGTGTCAGTGACCTTTACGATTTAGATGACGATAATGACGGAATTTACGACTTGCTTGAACGGTTTGACGGCTGCTACGGCACAGACCCATTCGACCATGACAACGACGGTATTCTCGACGCAGAAGACTGGGATGATGATAATGATGGAATTCTCGAAGGGCCAATTGATGTCGCTGCTCTGGAAGCACTCGGTCTTGATCCACTCAATGTGAGCACCGACCGATACCTCGACGAATCAATTATTCACCCTTGGACTGACCAAGCCGTTGGCGCATTCTATCTTGCAGATCAAAACCCAATGGACCACGACAATGACGGAGTGACCGATGAAGACTCCGATGGTTCCGGCCCGGGTAGTTTTGACGAAGATGACGATAACGATGCTCGAATTGACCAATTTAAGTGGCCGTGTGACCTTGACAGTGACGGCATCCAAGACTATTTCGATAACGATGATGATGGCGATGGCGTTGACGACATCGACGACATTCACCCCTACGATGCAACCCTCACCGATTCGATGTCTACATCAAGCAACCTCTATGATACACCAATAACCTGGGATTTCAATTCTTACCGTGAATACTCTGGTGGAGTAAACTTCCTCAACGAAGAACTCAACCGAGTAAATGCCCCAGGAAACACTTCCAGTGGATGGATTGGTAATCCGAACACGATGGGTCCAAACGGCGTTGCTTCTTTCACAACAATTGTTGATGGTGACCTTGACGGTGATGGAATCCCGAATTTCATCGATCCTGATAATGACAACGACGGCACTCCTGACAGCGCAGATACCGACGACGATAACGATGGTATTCTTGACATGGTTGACCCTGACGATGATAACGACGGCATTCCCGATGTCTGTGTTAACGTTGACTTTAACGGCGATAACAGAGGCGATTACGACAACACCGTTCTCAATGGCGTTGCACTCTCTCTGGACGCTTCTTCTCTCGCAGGGGGCCAAAATTACCTTGCTGCAAACGGAGTGGCGACTTCTCCTATTACCGGCATGGGCATGGGGTTGACTGTCGATATTACAGTGAATGGAAACGGTGAGATTTTGACCGCAACCCTCGCATCAGGCGGATATGGATATTCAATTGGTGACGATATTGCTATCTCCGGCGGAAACTCTGGCGCTTCAATAATTGTATCAAGCGTGAGTACTGTAGCATTCCAAATCCCTGGCGGCGACGCAGATAACGATGGAACTTTAGATTGTGAAATGGACTATGACCAAGATCTTGACGATGACCGCCTAAGGCCATTTGATCAAAATTATAACGCAGTTTACGATTGGTTAGACCCAGACATGGGTGGAACTCCTACACCGGATAATCTTGGAGATATATCCGTGAGCGGTGATGCAAACAACTTCGAATACGATTTGGATGACGACCAAATTTCAAATGAAAATGATTCGTTCCCTCTCGACAAATCCTCAGATGTAGCTTCTTGGAATTGCCCTACAATGCAGAATCCAAACCCGGTCAACCCAGACCCTCGGTGCAATACTCGTCGAGCATCCTTTTCTCAGTTTAACGATTGGGACGGTGACGGAATCAACAATTGGATTGACGTTGATGATGACAATGACGGAATCATTGACCCACTTGACATTGACTGGGATTGTGACCTTGATAATGACGGTGACTTGCACGCCATTAACGGGGCTCTTTACCGAGATGACGGACCAAACTCCGTCGATTCAGATATTGACGGTGATGGCTTAGAAAACGACATTGACTGGGACGATGACAACGATGGTATTTCTGATTTCTACGATCCAGATGATGGAAACTGTGGTGTTGTCGATTTCGACGCAAATGACAATTTCGCATCTCCTTACTATCCTGTTGCTGATGGTGGCAACCTCGATGGAACCCAAGACAGTACACCTTACTCCGATAACGCAACTGACCACTGGAACCTTGTTTTCTGGCACAACCCATTCTCCGATGTCGTCCTTGATTACAACGGATACGACGCTACAACAACCCCAGTAACTCCTGGAACTGTTCCAGAATTTTACTGGTTCATGTTCGCTCGATGGTCGCCTTACAATGGAGGTAATGATTGGGATATTGACGCAGATGGCGATTCGCTTACCAACGGGCTGGATATAGACCAAGATGCGGACGGGTTACCCGATTGGTGGGATCAAGACGAAGGTAACGATGGTTTACACGACGTCAACGACCTGAAGATGGGTGGCTCGCTTAACCTCACATCATGTGGTTGGACGGCGGGCAACATTGCCAGCGGCTATGTCTGCGGTTACAGCTATGCTCTTGCTTACCACATGCCTTTGAACGGTGTTAACGCACAATTCGGCTCACCTTATTCGACACGACCCGATGCTTTTGTTGACCAAGGACCTACTACCGGTGGCCCTTCAGGTAATTGGAGTTGCACTCCTGGTGCTCAAGGTGGATGTTGGCACTATGACTTCGGTGGAGACGGCTCAGTAGAATCCGGAATCACCTTTACGCAAATTCAAGACAACCGTGACGCTTTCGTCACTTGGTTCGGACTCCAAACCGGAATTTGGCAGTGGACTTCTGACAACGGCCCCGTTGCAGATTTCCCAGATGAACTTGGTGCGGACCTTCTCAAGAACCATGTCGATGGTGACGTTGATGGTGATTTCACCAACATGACGGTTGACCTTGACAATGATTACGATTCTGTTTATGATTGGTATGACGTCGATGATGATAACAACGGTCTTTGGGATTTCTTTGAAGTTGACACTGATGACGATTGGGATAACGATGCCAATCAAGAAAATGGTAACTTCTTTAGCGGTGCAAACTGTATCGATAACGACGATGATGGAAATGATGCAGATGTCGATGAAGACGGCTTCTTCCAAGCAGTATGGGACCGAGGAATCCTCTCTCAAGGCTTAATCCAACCTACAATCTACGACGTTGACAACGATAACGACGCAGTACCAGATGCAGAAGATTGGGATGACGATAACAACGGTATTCCCGACAGCGTCCAAGAAACGTTGCCGAATTGCTTCTGGGGCGAAGAACAGCATCCTTTCGACCATGACAATGATGGCATAGTGGATTGGGCAGATGACGACTGGGATGCTGACGGCATTTCCAACACGGTTGAACTCGCCGGCGCTACTCCATACACTACAGCTTGGGACCACGATAATGACGGACTTCGAGATGATATCGATGAAGACGACGATCAAGATGGAATGCTTGACGATGACGAAGTTCTTCTTTGGCCTACTCGCTTTGACCGCAATTCAACCAACCCTTGGGACCATGATGACTTCGGCGATGGTGAAGGACTTGCTAACCCGCTTGACCCTTCAACTGGACCGGATGCCATCGATAATGATGATGACAATGATACACTCGTCGATGCTGACTTTGACCACCTTGAAGAGGGAGAAACTGGTTTCCCCTGCTACAGTGGCGCTGAGTCAAGTGATTGGGACCATGACAATGACTGCGTCTTAGATGAAGATGATAAGGCACCGACATTCATTACACTCAATTTACCTGATACCTTGTGGCTTGACGCTCAATCTCCATCGATTTTCAGTGGACACGTCGATTGGGTCAATCCAGTTTCTGGTGTCTTTGAACCTGCAGTTGGGCTACCAGTCCAAGTCCATATTGAATGGGCAGATAACGGAACAACGGCATTGGAGACAATCAATGTCTTGACCTCTGCTGTTGGCAATTTCACCGTCGGACAATTCCTCTATCCAGAGGATTTGACCGTTGGCGACAACACGACATACAGAGTCTATGCAATCGTAACAGAGATGTTTGCATTCAATGGAAATGAATCACAGTCGTATTACCTTGGGGCTGAAGCAAACCTTACTGCTGATATTTACCTTGACAGTTATTTCCGCAGCGATGAGCAACCGTTCTGGGTCGATATGTGGTCCTATTACACCGCAGACTTGCAACGAGGAATTTTCGATAACTTGGTTCCAAGCACACCGTTCACATTCTCTGTTCGTGGAGGAATTTTCGGAAACTATACTCATCCAACCAATTTCACCGGTCTAGGTGGAAACGGTTACCGAGCCGGAAGTAACGGTCTTGTTTCCGTGACTTTCGTTCAGGATATCGGAATTAACGGACTATGGAAGCAAATTCAATGGAACTCAACTCGAGATAATGGAGTTGGACAAATCCCAGGTGGATATGAAGAAGTTTCATGGGATGCAAACTCATTGGAACTCAAACCACTGCTCGACGGTAATGGAGACATCATCGAATATGACTACACCAACACGAGTTTACCGGCCGGTGACTATGAAGTCACGGCCACTGTCCAGCCTGATTTGGCTTCAGAATGGCCGTTCCCATATCTCCATGGAGACAGTACTGAGCCACAAGCCATTCGCGTCATGCACCGAATGAACATCGAAGCACAGATGATTGTGGAGGGAACCAATCCAGTATACTGGTATAATTCATCAATTAACAACGGCGATGGTACCTTCGGAAATTGGGCAACGATCTTCCACGCTGAAGCATTGAATGGTGCTGGATTAAACTTTGCAGACATTTCAAAATCGAAACCATATCCAATGAATTGGGATGGTAATCCAGCGACACTGCTTGGCGAAGAGGCCCAATTGCGTAATTTCATTGCGACCAATTCTACACACTGGTTCATCACTTTAGTGAACGGTGGAGACAGCGATTTACCGCCTTGTGGCGCCGTTGATCCAACTGACCCAGACAGTCTTGTTCGATGTGAAATTGTCCCTGAAATGAATACCGGCGACGGTCTTTGGGTCATGGGTAACGTAACCAACCGAACCGATGTACCGTGGGATGCAGACCCGATTGCACTTCAAGTTGATATTGACGGTAACGGACAATTCCTCGGACAACAAGAGACTGCATACACACAGCGCCCGACAAAGGCTTGTCCTACTTGCGATGCAGAGTTTGAATACAACTGGTCATGGTACAGCCAATACGGCTCAGGGACCTATGGAATGCGTGTTGATTTCACAAATTCAGCATACTACTTCACTGGTAACAGTTCGACACTTGCAGCAACAGGTGCTTACATCAACGTCACCGTTGTTGGAACGACAGATTTCCAAACGACCTCAGTGCCTCGTCTCTATCGAAATACCAGCACTACAATTCAAGCGAAACTCGTAGACAATTCCTTGCAACCGGTTCGTAATGTTCCGGTAAACTATACGTGGTCGGCAGATGGCAGAACTGGCGTGAATTACACCGATGATAACGGATTCTTTGAAATTCCATTCAACATTTCCGCTACTGATTCATTGGGCGACTTCAGCCTTCAGTTTGAGTTCGCTGGAACATCACTGCTCAAAGGGAACACTATGGTCCAGCAGGTCTGGGTTGTTTCCCGAACATACTTGTCTGTAGTTTCAACAGATCCAAATATTCGTCAATCTGGCGATTTATGGGATTTCACTGCACAAGTGACCGATGACAATACAACCTCGGTTCGCGATGGCGGTGGAGCCGCTTTGGACGGCGCTGAAGCGCCAAACGGCGGTCTTGTTGACGTTATCTTTGAGGGCGTTGATTTCAACGGCGTAACTCACCGACAGATCGTCGCAACAGTTCGCCCGTCTGCTGGAACAATCACCCTGCCAAACATTCAACCTGACAAAGCTCACATGTGTTATTATGATGGGAACGGCGACGGTCTCGCAGATCGAGATATTAACCAAGACGGTATTCTTGATCGATTGGAAACCAGCGGAATCTTCAACGGCGAAGTTGGTTGTCTCAAAGCGGACATCGCTCCATTGAATGCAAGTGCGTTGAAGGATGACCCTGAGTCTTTCTTGCCAGACGGATTTGGTCCAGTCAATGTTATTCTACGATTTGAAGAAACACTGCCGAATGAAGGATGCGCGGAACTCGACCCTGTTGCACTTGGAATACAAGGCGCATGGGACCCTTGTCTCGGCGTATCTGGAAACGACCACTTTAGATTGAAGATGACCAATAACGCAAACGGATTCTCCTTTATCGGGCGCACTTCTTTGACGGTAGATGACCAAATTGTCTACACCAGCGAAGTAAGTCCAATTACCGGTGAAGTGATTCCAAAACCAATGATTGTTACCGGTCAGCTACAAGACGAACTTGGAACCAATTTGACCAACCGTAACATCCGTGTGAACTATGAGATGGTGAACAGCCAATCCAGCCCAACTTCGTGTAATTCTGGAATGACTGACCTTGATGGATACTTCTCCATCCAATGTCCTCTCTCTGATGTATCCGCAGGTAAGGCAAAGGTCACTGTAACGTATTCATCCTACGATAACAACGATGCTTATCGATATCAAAACGATACATATGAGACAGAGTTTGATGTTTTCTCGAATTCGACATTAGCACTCAACGAAGTTGGACCGTTCAAGTCCAGTGTAGAGACATGGACTGCTCCAAACACTACTGAATACCCGGTTCTTTATCTGAAAGAATCGTTCCACGTTGATGCCAAGTTGATGCAATCAAATGGACAGTTTGTCGGTGGAAAGTGTTTGAACATCTACCTCGACCCTGAACAAAACATTCGACCAATTTCAACGATTCGAACCAGCGAAATCGATGGAACAGTCGAGTGGTTTAGTGGCGATCCAAGTCAAAACCCAACGCTCCGTGGCGTTGAAACGACTGGCGGTAAGTTGGAAGGATTCCGTACCTTGCGTGTGGCCTTTGAACCCGACCTGAACGTCCCTGGTGGCTGTGATAAGGATTCATCGAATGTCTTGAATGGCTCTTATGTTGACCAATTGGTCTTGGTCCGTTCCCGAATTGACCTGCAAGTGAAGCAAACTTGGAGTCATACTGGTGATAATGGATTGGACAACGATGACCCTGTTATCGGTTCAATTGCCCTTCTACGAGACCGACTCGACCTTGCAGTTGAAAACGAAGAAGTTTGGTTCGTTCGCCAATATTGGTCGGACGAATTAAGCGAGTGGGTCATTGAAGGAACGAATAAATCTCGAACCAATGAGCAAGGAATTGCAGACTTTGAATGGGCGTTTGGCGGTCAAACTTGTGACGGTGTGGCATGTTCGGGTCAGTGGCGAATTATTGCGTATTATCCAGGTTCTACTTACTTTGAAGAATCGTTGGATAACGTGACTCACGAAGTCATATGGATGAAAGCATCTGCTATTGATGCGAATGCAGGATTCTTCACTCCGGCGAAGACTATGGCATTCGTTTTGGTTGCCATGGCTCTGCTCATTGCTGGTGCGATTTACTACCAACGTGCCCAAGCACGTCGACAGGTCCAGGCACTCAAGGGTATCCTGACTGATGCAATGATGCAACTCGAGGCAAGTAACGAATACATCGCTGCGATTTTCGATTGTTACAAGAACTTAGTCAAGCACTTCAAGCGTTACGGCTTCATGAAGAAGGTTTACGAAACGACTCGTGAGTTTGAGGCTGCGGTTCGTAGCGCATTCAGCATGGTCCCTTCAGACCAATTGGATGCATTCCTCTCCGTCTTTGAAGAAGCCCGATACTCAGATCACAGCATCGATGCAAGCCATCGAGACCGAGCCCTACAAACACTTGACGTGATTGTTCGCTCACTCACAGTCGCTCTTGGCGAAGGTGGAATGGTTGAACGCAAAGAACTGGTGAACCTCTACGACAAGCAGACCAAGGCTGGCGAATTTATTGCGGCTGATGGAACTGTTCGACAAGCAGGAATTGTTGAAGGCGAAGGCACTGATTTCAAAATTTGAGATTAAGAATCATCCCGATTCGCCTTAACCTTCAAGGGGCCGGTGTGCTGTGGCTATGCCATGGAAGACTGGAAGCAACTCATCGATCAAGCAATGCAAACTGAAACTGACGACACTATTGGAGCACACGCTACATACGGTAAAGCCGTGCGTGCAGCGCTTGCACAATCTCAAATGTTGTTAGGAGATCTTGAGGCAGCTCAAATCATCGAATCCATCTATGGAGCCCTCGTAGCCTATTCACAACAGGTCATGCTTCGCATGAAGGCAGAAGACCCAGAGATTGGCGGTGTTGATCATGCTTTCCGTGCCGGACAAGCATACGGCGTTTCATGCGTTCTCAACCACCTTATCGACCAATTAACCGATGTGGCTGGAATAACTGCCCTTGGTGCTCTTGACGATTTCTCTGACACACTTCACGAAGAAATCATCATCCAAGGTCGTGCTGCAGGTCTTACCGTTGAATTGCTTGATGCAAAGGGCGAGATTCTCTACGAGTGACCTTTTTGATGTGTTTTTGGCGAACGGTGCATCAACACTCCTAATCGCGTGTTTCGATGCACTGCGACGCGAATGACCCGAGTCCCGCGTCGGTGCATTGATAATGGGATGGCCGGTCGGCGAATTGCTTCAAAGCATCGAGGGAGTCAAATGAGCAATCCTACACGTAAGACAAACGCACGATTGGTTGATGTCATCAACCAATTGAAAGCCCAGTCTCGCGACACCGGAGCCGCTGTTTGGCGAGATGTGGCCATGCGCCTCTCTAAGAGTCGCAAAAATTGGGCGCAGCCAAACTTGAGCCGTGTAAGCCGCTACGCCCCCGAGGGTGCAACCATCCTCGTTCCAGGCAAGCTGCTCGGTTCAGGTGAATTGTCTGCAAACCACACCATCGCCGCCTACAGTGTTAGCAACGGTGCACGTGAGAAGATAGAAGCCGCTGGCGGTCGAGTTATGACCTACGGCGAGCTGATGAACGAAAACCCATCTGGAACGGGGGTTGTTATCCTTGGATGAAACAACCTATGTTTTCGACGCTGAGGGCTTGATCCTTGGCCGTCTAGCATCCGCTTCGGCAGACATTCTGTTGAAAGCAGCCCGTGAACACCGTGACGACAAGGTCATCATTATCAATGCTGAAAAAGCAATTGTTAGTGGCCGACCACGTTCTGTTCTCAATACATATCACGCCAAGTATGAGTTGAATCACGCCCGTAAAGGACCGTTTTTCCCTCGTATGCCTGACATGATTCTCAAGCGAGCAGTTCGAGGTATGTTGCCTTACCAAAAGAAGAGCAGCGGACGCCGTGCATTGCGTAATTTGCGTGTTGAAATCGGCTGTCCTTCTCACTTGTCTGGAGATCTTCCTGAAGGTCACCAAGCCGGCGACGACTCGAAATTCCGAAAGGACCTTCCAGAGCGTTTCATTACTCTTGGTGATATCAGTGCCGACCTTGGCGCACCATCTCACCGTTGGACCGGAGGTGAGCAATAATGGCTCGTAAAAAGCAAAAAACTGTAGAATCCTCAGGCAAGCGAAAGACTGCAGTTGCACGCGCATCACTCAAGGCCGGAAAAGGCCGAGTTCGTGTCAACAGCGCCCCTATCGAAATCCTACAACCGTCACTTGCTCGTCGTAAGTCGATGGAACCGTTGGTTATTGCGGACGCAATGAATCGATTGAGTAAAGTCGACATTAACATCACCACTCTTGGTGGTGGAATAATGGGTCAAACCGACGCCATCCGAACTGCGATTGCACGTGGACTTGTCCACTACAATGGCGGCGCAGAAGGAATCGATGAAGAACTCAGAGACGAATACCTTCGCTTCGACCGTAGCCTTCTGGTTAACGATCCACGACGCAAGGAACCAAAGCACCAACTTGGACGCGGTGCTCGTCGAAAGAAGCAGAAGTCCTATCGATGAGGTGAGATGATGATTATACCAATACGATGTTTTAGTTGCGGGGCTGTAATTGCTCACAAGTGGGAAGAATTCCAACAGTTGAAAGCTGCTGGCGTTGAAGTTTCGGATGCACTCGACAAAGTCGGAATGAAGCGTTACTGTTGCCGACGCATGTATGTCGGTCACATTGACCTCATCTACGAAACTGCACCTTTCAGTACTGCTATTCAATGAGAATACCAATCGGGGCCCGTGGGTTAGCTTGGCCTATACTTGGCGGCTGGGGGCCGTCAGACCCCAGTTCAAATCTGGGCGGGCCCACCATCCTGATGCAATGCAGGCGAAAGAACAAAAACACGAGAATAGGTAGACGTATTTGTGTCCAGATATGGTAAATCAGTTTTGACAATAATTTGTTTGTTCTTAGTTACACAGGCACCTTATGCTAGCAGTCAGTCAGCTTTACCTGAAATCGAATTGCAGTGTAACCCTTCAAGCATTTTAATTGATGTCCATCCGGGTGCGACTGGTACAGGAATGACTGTTTGTACACTGACCAATAATTCAGTACATTTGTTAGAAGTTGATATTTTTGTTGAGTCGGGCAATCTAGTTGCTGCTGCCCCTGGTTCAGTCACAGTGCAAGGTGGCACATCAGTCGATTTTGAAGTATCAATAAGAGCAGAAATTGGTCAACCATATGGTGTACAACCGGTCAAAATAGTCGCAGATGTAAGTACAGTTAATGGCGTTGCATCACCAACCGAAGAGAAGTCAGAAATGTCTGTTCTAGCGCAAATCAGACAATATAGCAGGTTAGAGATCTCAGCAAATCAACCGCTACTTGATATCAATAGTGGCGAGACTAAACAACTAACCTATACAGTAACGAACACAGGAAATTGGATGGATCGATTTAGCTTCGCAGTCTCAGGGTTTAGTCAAGACATACTAGAAGAGATTGGATTTGTAATTGTATTAGATCGTGTGTACCAAGAAATCGATGCTGGTACTTCTGGAGTATTTACCGTCACTATTACAGCACCATATAAGGGTGATACTACTGCTGACGAAATGATTTGGGAAAAGAACCAAGAGGACCTGTACGAACTAATTGTCCAGTTAGAAGTGACTGCAACAAGCGATTATTCAATTCGTACAGAAGGCGTACCAAACAGAGAGTCGGCCATTACAGTAATGACTGTAACAGATCCAACAACAGAATCAATATTCGAAAGTAGTTCTACCTTAATTTATGTTGGAGCAGGGTCAATTTCGGTAATTTTATTGGTGATTTTAATTATGGTAATAATAAATCGTAAATCGTCAAATGCTGCATCAAAACCTCGTGCCAAACTAC
>MDTC01056448.1_pt1 | contig 11736 bp, 11 predicted proteins | sample 811181 | NCBI WGS metagenome assembly MDTC01 (sample SAMN05326644, study PRJNA326480) | marine metagenome | isolation source: seawater | place: Pacific Ocean: North | collected 2011
GGATTCACGCCTTGTCGACGTTGTTCGCTCTAAGTAACGACTACTGCTCTGGAGAAGGATAAAAGTTATATCCGATATATTTTATTGTTAATGGATCTACCATCTAAGTTGAATATGGCCAATTCAGCTAGCATCACATTCAGAAGTCAGTTGGCTTGATGCTCTCATCGTGTACTTGGTGATAATCTGCCAATAATAATCTTGATGTCTGCTGTAACTCTGGTATTGAATAAATTGTTATAGGGGATTTTTGGCTGTATATTTCTTTGTTTTCAGCAATGCGATTAGATCGACTTCAGCCAAAAGTTTACCATTGAAGTTTTAGTTCAAGTTTGATTCTGCCTGTATGTATTCGAGAGGATTTGGATCGGCATGACCACCTCTCGACCTAGTAGAAGCTTTTTTTGCGGTGAATGGCACAGGACTTTCTCCAGAAAAAAGGTTATGGAGAGTTTTTCTGAAAGGGGGGATCGTTAGGTAAGTTCCTCTTGAGCTCAGTTTCTAATAAGTGATAGAACGATTGAGATTGATCTTTATGTCTACCTGCTCGGCTCATTGTCTCCCTCAGTTCTGCTTTGTCGTAGTTGTTAGGTCGTCATGAGGTCATGCATGAGGCGTTGCGTTCATTTTGGGCCCGATGTTGCGCCCTATGGGTTTAATTCTACCTACTCATAGGAGTCAACATTGAGCGTTATTAGCCGGTCTGTGGTTCCAAAGTTGGTGCCAGGTTGGTGCTGACGCTGCACACATCATCAAGTGACTCCAATGCTTCTAATAACCGTTGGCAGGTTGCTGAATGGTCTTGATCATTGATGGTTACCAGTGCGAGTGGCTTCCAGCAATGCTCCCACCCAATCACCTCCCAGCCAAAGGCATGCAGCCCCTGTTGAAGACGTTCTAAAGCTTCAAATTCTCCGTGAATAACAGTGGTTCCATCGCTGTGCAAGGCATATCCATCAGCCTTGAGGTCGAGCAGGTTCTCCAGCAGGGCCTCTTCCTCGCAGAGTCCATTGAGTCGTACCTCACTGCGATGCTCAAAGAGATAACTCACGCATCCCGCTTCTCCGAGTTTGCCTCCATGCTTGCTGAAGGCCAGGCGTATTTCGGCTGCCGTCCGGTTTCGGTTGTCGCTCAGCGCTTCCACAAGTAGGGCCATGCCTTCAGGGCCATAGCCTTCGTAGCGGATTCTCTCCAAGCTGGATGAAGCGTCCCCTTGGCCTGCCCCCTTTGTGATGGCTCGTTCAATGTTGTTTGCGGGTAATCCCGCAGCACGAGCTTTCGTGATGGCGGTTCGAAGCTGGAAATTACCGTTTGGGTCGGCTCCGTTTCGAGCTGCCACAGTGATCTCACGCCCGAGCTTCGTAAACAGTGCCCCCCGCTTCCCATCGACTACCGCCTTTGTGCGTTTGATCTGTGACCATTTGCTGTGGCCGGCCATAAGGGAAAAGGTACGGATTAGCTGCGCGCTTCAAACACGACCTTGGGTCTCAGCTGATCGTCGCCGATGGAGATTCCAATACCCAGCATGGAGTTGTCTGAACTGAGAACAACGGTGGGTTCACCGTTGTTCTCAGTTTGATGAGGGATCGTGCGACCGAAGCTCCAGTCTTCACGTTCAAGGTCCGTGAGGCGGCGGGTTGGTAGTTGTGTCAGGGCCTGCTGGGGAGGGATGAGGGTGAGCGCTTCCATGGTTTGACCGGTCTGGTCGTTTGGGTGCTCAGGAAGCGCGATCGCATCAGCTTCAATAAAGCCAAGGGCTTGGGTCCGCCGAAGCCGGTCTAAGCAGCCTCCGCATCCCAGGGCCTCCCCGAGATCTCTGGCCAACGAACGGACGTAAGTTCCCGCGGAGCAGTGCACCTCAAGGGTGAGCTTTCCTTTTTGGGAATCCCAATTCTCAAGAGAAAGGGAGTGGATGGTCACGCTTCTGGCTGGTAGATCCATGACTTCACCGCGGCGGGCCCTGGCATGGGCGCGTTCGCCATCCACATGTACAGCCGAAACCTGGGGCGGACACTGTTCGATAGTGCCGCGAAATTGATTTAGGACCTGATTGATGGTCGCCGGGCTTAAACATGGCCAGTCACAGACTGTGATGACTTTGCCTTCCAGGTCGTCGGTACTCGTGCGGGTTCCAAGCTGGATGACCCCGCGATAGGTCTTCTCTCCTGGCAGGTAAGGAAGCAGTCGGGTGGCCTGGCCGACCGCCATTGGCAGCACTCCTGTCACTGCTGGATCAAGCGTTCCTCCGTGGCCAACTCTTCGTGTTTGAAGCACTCTTCGCATGCGGCTCACGCAGGCATGTGAAGTCATGCCTGATGGCTTGTCGATCACCACGAAGCCGAGTGGTGCATCCAAGGGGTTCGAAAGGCAGCTGTTCTGAATGTGGCATCTGGCCTGCACGTAAATTGACCATGTCCGCCTGGCAGAAGATGCAGAGTCTGAGCAATTCTCCCCGAGTGGACATCGAGAACTTCTTGAACAGCGGTTTTTCTGTTCGTGCCCATCTGGCTCATTATCTCAAGCTCACGTTGGAGCAGGTTGATCAGCGCCTTCCCGAGGGCAAAGATGATTTAGCGGCCATGCATCCAGGGGCTTTTCAGCCAGATCAAGCCACGGAGTTTTACGAAAGCACCGTAGGAACGGGCCATCTCTTTGAATTAGCTGCATGGCATCTCAGCAGCTCCGACTACATCGCAGATACCCTTCGTTTACAGGAGGATTTTGCTCGAGGCGTTGTCCTGGATTTTGGAGGAGGGATTGGCACTCATGCCCTTGCAGCAGCGGCGCTGAAATCGGTTGATCGAGTCCACTTTGTTGATTTGAACCCCCAGAACAGGGCGTTTGTTTGGTCCAGGGCTGTAGCCCTTGGTCTTGAGCAAAAAATTTCGGTACATCGTGATCTTGGAGATCTCAATGGCCAACGCTTCGACACAATCGTTTGCCTTGATGTATTGGAACATCTTCCAGATCCGTCAGATCAGCTTTTGCAGTTCTATAACCTGATGAATAGTGACGGACGGGCGTTGTTGAATTGGTACTTTTTTAAAGGTTATAATGATGAATATCCTTTTCACTTCGACGACCCTAATCTCGTTGACAGTTTTTTTCAGACGCTGCAAACTCATTTTCTTGAGGTTTTTCACCCGCTTTTAATTACAACAAGGGTGTATAGACCACTTGATAATAATTCTTCTTCTTAATGATCAATTCATTCGCTTTATCAGGATTGTGCCTGATGCTGTAGTGGTGAAGGAGGCTGAATGAATGAGTAATTGGTTGCCTATTTGACTCAAAATAAAAAGACCAACGATCGCATCAGTGATCATTGGTCTTAAAAATCTGAACGTTATCCTTCCTAATCGCTGACTAAATCAAAGTTACTGAGCAACTGCAGCAATGTTGATGCGTTTGCGATTGCGCAGTCCTCGGCGAATTGACTCAAACTTGACAACTCCGTCAGTTAGAGCAAATAAGGTGTCATCCCTGCCACGTCCTACGTTCACACCTGGCATGACAGATGTACCTCGCTGGCGAATGAGGATGGAGCCAGCTGTGACGCTCTCTCCTCCGTAAGCCTTCACTCCTAGACGTTTGGAATTGGAGTCGCGTCCGTTACGGGTTGAACCTGTGCCTTTCTTATGTGCCATGGGAAATCAATGCGATGGAGATGGAGGTGCTGGTTTCAGTGATCAGCTGATGGCTTTGCCGCCGACGGAAATGGATTCGACCATCACTCGTGTGAGTTCCTGTCGATGACCATTCTTACGACGAGTCTTCTTTTTAGGGCGCATTTTGTAAACGATCACCTTTTGACCCCGACGATGGGCCATGACTTTGAGTTCGACACTCGCACCCTGAACATAGGGTTTGCCAACGGTTGCGTCGTTCCCGTTTTTAATGAGAAGGACCTTATCAATGGTGATGGTGGAGTCGACTTCAGCATGCAGCCGGTCGAGATCGTAGTAACGATTGGCTTGAAGCCAAAATTGCTGTCCAGAGGCTTCGACGATGGCATAGGAGCCTGTCTCCGGAGTCGTTTCTGAAGTGCTGCTGCTGGGTTCTGCCATGGACTAGGAAGGACGCGGACAGGCTCGGTGGATTGATAACCAACGATTTGGCCTGTGCCGCAATCGAAAGACAAACAAAGATCTTCGACCTTCGTGCTCTCTTTCGTCAAGATTCACTTGATCACTTTTCATTTTGGATGACAAGGCCAGCACTCACGATTGCGTTGCTGTTGAGGTCGCCTGAGCTCGAGAAGGCTTGTTGTCAGTGGTTGCCTGGCAATCGCTACACCCCGGTGGATCTAGGCCTTGAGGACTCAGCGGTCGATGTTGTTTCTGCTTTAGAGCGACAACGTGAGGCTGTCGATGCCGTAGTCATTGAACAATCTCTCCTTGAAGACAAGACTCGGGAGGACCTACTGGGACGTGGGTTGCTCTTCCCCGCCGTTGTTGTGGGTGAATTAATGGGCCGCGTGGATTACCACCCTGAAGAGGTTCACTTGGCAGGCGACCAACTTGAGCAGCTTGGCTACAACGTTGATGCTGCAATCTCACGCTTTCTGCGGCACGGGCAAAAAGATGTCCGTCCTGAAGATGGATCTGCCGAATCAGATCAAGTTTTGGGGCAACACGAGGGGAGTGCCTGGAAACTTTCGAGCCGCTTGCAGGAGAGGCTTGGCTATCTGGGGGGCTTTTACAAGCGAGATCCCTCGCGATTTTTGGCCAATCTTCCGCCGAATGAACAACGGGTGCTGATTCAGTCGCTTCAGCGCACCTACCGAGATCTCTTGATTAGCTATTTCCGCGACCCTGCTGCAGCCAACCAAGCCTTAGAGAGTTTCGTGAATACAGCTTTTTTTGGAGACTTTCCAATTACCCAAACCGTTGAGATCCATATGAATCTGATTGACGACTTTTGGAAACAACTCAGAATTGAAGGACATAAGGACGATTTTCTTCAGGACTACCGCCTCGCCTTACTGGATGTTATGGCTCACCTTTGTGAAATGTATCGACGTTCTATCCCAGCAGATATTCCATTGTTTTCAACAGGGTCTGAGCTTCCTTTAAGACAGGATTCGGAGGTGATCTCATGAGCCCTCGGAAGACTTACATTCTCAAGCTTTATGTTGCAGGAAATACCCCTAACTCCATGCGCGCTCTAAAGACGCTGCGCAATATTCTTGAAACCGAATTCAAGGGTGTTTATGCTTTAAAAGTGATCGACGTGCTTAAAAATCCTCAGTTGGCTGAGGAAGATAAAATATTAGCTACACCCACATTATCGAAAATTCTCCCACCCCCAGTTCGTCGGATTATTGGCGATCTTTCGGATCGAGAACGTGTTCTGATTGGACTTGATCTTCTCTACGATGAGCTTGTCGATAACAGCCTCAGCTCTTCGCTTATAGATGCGTTGGAAGACTCGGACATAGTCGAATCAGATTCTTAAGCCTGGAGGTGATCTAGAGCTTTCTGGTGGTTTTTCTCATTAGCGTTGGAAGGCAAGGTCGCTGTCATGCAGATTTCTAGCTCAAGTGGTTCATCTCACATGCAGGTCCAGAAGCTTCCAACTGGGATTGAGGGCTTTGACGATGTTTGCCATGGTGGCTTGCCGATTGGACGCAGCACCCTGATCAGCGGGACCTCGGGTACGGGAAAAACAGTATTCTCATTGCACTTTCTGCATAACGGAATTGCTCATTACGATGAGCCCGGAATTTTTGTTACTTTTGAGGAGTCGCCTCTCGATATCCTTAGAAACGCTGCAAGTTTTGGTTGGAATTTGCAGGAGATGGTTGAGCAAGACAAGCTCTTCATTCTTGATGCTTCTCCGGATCCAGATGGTCAGGATGTGGCTGGTAGTTTCGATCTGTCTGGCTTGATCGAAAGAATTAATTACGCGATTCGAAAGTACAAAGCCAAAAGGGTGGCAATCGACTCGATTACGGCGGTATTTCAACAGTATGACGCGGTTTTTGTTGTGCGTAGGGAAATCTTTCGTTTGATCGCGCGTCTTAAAGAAATTGGTGTTACGACGGTGATGACAACCGAGCGGATTGATGAATATGGGCCCATTGCGCGTTATGGGGTTGAAGAGTTTGTCTCAGATAATGTGGTAATTCTGCGCAATGTGCTTGAGGGAGAGCGTCGAAGGCGAACTGTAGAAATTCTCAAGTTGCGTGGTACTACACATATGAAGGGAGAGTTTCCTTTCACGATGGGTGCTCATGGAATCAGCATCTTCCCTCTTGGGGCGATGAGGCTCACTCAGCGATCCTCAAATGTTCGCGTTAGCTCAGGTGTGCCACGGCTTGATGAAATGTGTGGTGGCGGCTATTTCAAGGATTCGATTATTCTTGCAACTGGAGCGACGGGTACTGGTAAGACATTATTAGTTTCTAAATTCATTGAAGATGCATGCAGTAATAAAGAGCGCGCAATTTTGTTTGCTTACGAAGAATCGCGTGCTCAATTATTACGCAATGGCACAAGTTGGGGGATCGATTTTGAGCAGATGGAGCAAGATGGATTGTTGAAGATTATCTGCGCTTATCCGGAATCGACTGGACTTGAAGATCACTTGCAGATCATTAAAACCGAGATCAGCCAATTCAAACCAACGCGGATGGCAATTGATTCCTTATCGGCACTTGCCCGTGGTGTCAGTCACAACGCTTTCAGGCAGTTTGTGATCGCACTGACTGGATATGCCAAGCAAGAGGAAATTGCTGGATTTTTTACAAATACATCCGAAGAATTTATGGGAAGTCATTCGATTACTGATTCGCATATTTCAACAATTACCGATACGATTTTATTGCTTCAATATGTAGAGATACGTGGAGAGATGGCTCGAGCACTCAATGTTTTTAAGATGCGTGGGTCTTGGCATGATCGTGGTATACGCGAATTTCTAATCACCGGAAATGGACCTCAAATCAAGGATTCATTCTCCAATTTCGAGAGGATTATCAGTGGGGTTCCGCATCGCGTAATGATGGATGAGCGGAGTGAGCTGTCTCGTATTGCTCGTGGGGTAGCCCCAGAATCCTAAGTAAAAGTAAGTAAGATTAATATAAATTAAATGCTTTGAGTTTGCTCTAAATCTTCTTGGTCAAAGCGACTTTGTCGTTCAGCTTGCAACCTTATTTCATCTTGATCAGACTGCGCTAATGGAAGATCGAACCAGAATGTTGTTCCAACATCAGGTTCGCTTGCCATCCTGATTACACTGCTGTGTTTTTCCAAAATGCCTCGCACGATCGACAGTCCAAGGCCAGTACCAACCTCAGTATGGACAGCATTCTCAACGCGGTAAAAGCGTTCGAAAATTCTTTGTTGTTTGTCCTCGCTGATTCCGTAACCTGTGTCACTGATTTCAACTCGCAGTTTAGGAAGAGGTGAAACAAGTTCGCATTGAGGAGCTTGTAATGAGTCTTCAGGTAATGGTCCCATAAAACAACTGTCAGGCCATGCGTAGGCTCGCAATACAATTCGACTACCGCTTCGACTGAACTTAAGGGCATTACCCACGAGATTATCGAAGACCTGGAGAAGAAGATCCCAATTGCCAAGAATGTCTGGCAAATCAATGGAAGCCTCAAGGTCTAATTGAACTTTTTTGTCAGATGCATTTAATTGATAGCTGCGTAGAGTTTGTTCCAGACCAGGCCTTAGATCGAGCTCCGAAAACTGAACGCTGGGATGAGATTCCAGCCTTGAAAGGTCGAGTACATCGTTGACCAGTCGGGTGAGTCTGTCTGTTTCAGAATTAGCAACTCCAAGAAACTCTTGTTTGTCCTTATCGCTGAGTTGATCCCCCATTTCATAAAGGGTTTCTACGTAGCTCTTGATGTTGAATAGCGGCGTGCGCAGTTCATGGGAAACGTTACTGATGAATCGACTCTGGGCAGCATTGAGCTCCACTTCACGGGTGAGGTCCTGCATAGTCACTGCGATTCCTTTCAAATTCTCCCCAGTGGGTTCGCGTACTGCTTGAAGCACGAAACGCAACGTGCGGGGGGGTTCGCCGATGCTGCTGCGCAATTCATTGCTGTCACGACCTTGATTGAGAACACCATCCAGTGGGTCATGGAGCTCGACTGCCAAAAGATCAGGAAGTGCATTCAGAAAATCCTGACCTTCGAGATTGCGTCCTTCCCAGCGAAACAATCGTCGAGAGGTTGGATTGGCCAAAACAATCTGACCTTTCTCATCGAGCAAGACGGCTCCATCTGCCATCGTTGCGATTAAGGATGCTTGTTTAACTTGAGCGGCTTGTAATTCTTCGATATTCGCGGCGTCGTAGTCCTGCAGCTGAGATGCCATTGCATTAAATCCATCCAGCAACTCTCCAAGTTCACCACCAACGGGGAGCCCGATGCGAGCTTGGAAATCTCCATCAGCAATCGAACGAACACCGCGAAGAAGTTCCTTCACCGGCCTCGTGATCGTGAGTGCGTTGAAGACAGCACCAAGGATCACAAGCACCCAAATCGAGATGAAAACAGCCACCGTGACTTCTCTGGTGAGGGAGGCACTTGCAAGTGCTGAATCATTGGGATTGACCCCAAGGGCGAGAACGCCGAGATAACGACCCTCATGAATGAGGGGCACGAACACATCGGTGACCTGGCCGTCAGGGGTGAGATGCTGTCTGACCAGTGGATTTTTTGGCCTAGATCTCAGTTCGCTAGGGAATTCAAGTCGTCTGTTGAGACGTAGATCACCTCTGGTGTCAGCGTCGTTTCCACTGATGGGAATGCCGAGATAGACCACGCCTTCGGGATCTGCAAAAAAGATGTAGCGAAGGCTTCGGCTAGAGCGCCAAAACTGTTCAGCCACATTGGCCAGCTCACGGTCATGTCCTTCTGCGACCAGTTCAGTGACATTGCCGGCTAGGAGCAGTCCCAGATCGCGGGCGTAGCGGGTGTCATTCATCACTGCATCACGTTGGATGCCATTGAGTGCGAAAAAAGTGATGCTGGTCATCATTAGGCTCACCACAAGAGTGGCGATGGCCAGAAGCTTGGTCTGAAGGCTGAACTCAGCCCACCAGAGTCGGATACCTCGCCACATTCCTTCCTCCCCGTGGGATGTATCCGAGGAAACTGATCCGGTCCATGAGGACGGAGTTGAGTTCGCAGAAGCTGGCGCCGAACCGCTACTCATGGCAAGTGATTGATTATGAAAGTTTAGGTCCGCGTACTTGGTGGCCGATATCTTTTCTGAACTGCATGCCTTCGTAACGGACTTGCATCAGTCCTTCGTAGGCCTTCGTAAAGGCCTGCTCGAAATCAGTTGCTTGAGCCACCATCGCAAGAACGCGGCCGCCTGCGGTCTCCAGAACGCCATCAAAGGTGTGGCGCGTCCCGGCATGAAACAACTGAAGTTGTTGATATTCGCTTTGATCAACATTCAGCGAAATTTCAATTGGGTCGCCTTTTCGAGGAGCGTCGGGATAACCGTCTGCTGCTGAGACCACGCAGGCACTGCAGAGCTCTATCGAAGTAAGGGGGGGAGCTTCAGCCAGACGTCCCAGGGCACAGGCTTGCAGTATCCGAGCAAGTTCAGGTCCCATGAGAGGCATGAGGGTTTGGCATTCAGGATCTCCAAAGCGGCAATTGAATTCGATCACCCGTGGACCCTCTTTGGTCAACATGAGCCCCGCGTAAATCACACCGCGATATTGGATCCCTCGATTGCGCAGCGCTTCAAGGGTTGGTTCCATCACCAGCTTGCGCACTTGCTCTAGGCCTTCTTGATCGAGAAGTGGGGCCGGTGCATAAGCCCCCATTCCGCCGGTGTTGGGTCCGTGATCGCCATCATTGAGTCGCTTGTGATCTTGTGCAGGAGGAAGCAGAACCATCTGCTCACCATCACAAAGGGCAAAAACTGATACTTCTGGACCACATAGTCGTTCTTCCAGCACGAGCTGCTCGCCTGCGGATCCGAAGCGACCCTCAAATGCGTCGTGGATTGCCGCTGTCGTCTCGTCCACCGTGTCTGCCACGGTCACACCTTTCCCAGCCGCGAGGCCATCCGCCTTCACGACCAATGGACGCCTCAATTGTTGGACTACGGCAAGACCCTCCTCTTCGCTGGTCACCGTCCAGTGATCTGCTGTGGGGACTCCAGCTTCTTTCATTAATTGTTTTGCCCAGGCTTTGCTCGCTTCCAGTTGTGCGCCTTCTGCGCCTGGGCCAAATACTGCGGTACCTTCTCTACGAAGCTTGTCAGCGAGCCCAGCAGCCAAGGGAGCTTCTGGTCCAATCACAACAAGATCGATGTTGTGAGTTCTGCATTCCCTGATCAGTCCCTCGTGATCACCCTCGGCGACTTCAAGCGAATCGCAGCCTTGCAGATTCACAGTGCCGGCATTGCCCGGACTGATCCAGATTTTTTCCACTTCCGGGCAGCGTCTGAGCGCCCAGGCCAACGCTTGCTCTCGCCCGCCGCCTCCAACCACGAGCAAATTTCGCAAAGGCGGTAGTGAGAGGGGACGGGTGCTGGAAATGGACATGGGAGGGTGCGGAACGGGGTATGACCCTTAGGTTTGGAGGCCAGGAATAATGCACGACGCATTGTCCTGACTCATTCATCTTTGTTTGCGGCTGTCAGTCCATGGGGTTTTCTTCCCTGCCACTTTTCATTCTGCTGGCGGCGGTACCTCCGTTGGACTCTGCTCCCGTGCAACCTCCACCGATGTCGATGTCGCCGGAGACCTTTGAAATGGTCTTGGAAAATGGCGGCATTTCAGAGCTTTCAATGGCTTGCGCAGATGCGGATACCTTTGGAATGCCAGAGCGTCTTCGCTTGCTTCGCGATCGCTTGATGCTGGTGGCTCCGACACCGCAACCCTTTGATGTTGTGATGGCGAATGCAAGGGCACTAATGGTCTGCAAGGCACCAGATAGCACACAAATTGTGCTGAGTCGATTTGGTCCAGCGCCTGGTTCACAGCGAAGGGCGTGGTTGCTTCTGTCATGGAGAGCAGCGAGTGCTGCTTTTAACCAGGAGGCCGCTGTGCTTGCGCTGAGACGTCTTGCTGATGGAGATCTGAAGCGCCTCGATCGAGAGATGTTGGTCGTTGGCCAATCCGATGAGGGTTTGTCGCTTACACGCTCGGCGCTTGATTTACTTGCGAAGCATGAGCTGGCAGCTGGCCGTCCGGAGGAAGCGGTCAATGTCCTCTTGGCTGGCCGTACCCCAGGTGTTGTGGCGTCACGCAGGCTGGGATTGGTTGCTGAGCTCCTAGCCCCTCTTGATTCACAGCGAAGTGCCCTTTTGTTGGAATCGGCTCTCGATCAAGCTGCCGTTGAGCAAGCCTGGGGGCTTGCGGAAGAGTTGCTACGCCTGCAGTTGCGTTTAGCACTAGAGAATGGTGGTGACGTTGATCGCCCTCGGGAACGACTTCGTCGTTTGGCTACCAGGGTTGATGATCGACTAACACTCCTAGAGCTTGAAACGTCGTCTCCAGAATTGGAGCGTGAACGTTTGCAGGATCTTGAGGATCAGCTCCGCTCTCCGAGAGCGACTGGTGGCCATGCCTCCCTGGGAGAATCAAATCCATCCGAAGCTCCTGCTGCCAATCAGTTGGCCAAACCATGACCACTATCCACGGGCCGCTGCTTTATGAAGGCAAGGCCAAGCGCGTCTACACGACAGGCCGAGATGAAGAAGTCTTGGTTGAATTCAAAAATGATGCCACCGCATTCAACGCCAAAAA
>MDTC01276003.1_pt1 | contig 11736 bp, 8 predicted proteins | sample 811181 | NCBI WGS metagenome assembly MDTC01 (sample SAMN05326644, study PRJNA326480) | marine metagenome | isolation source: seawater | place: Pacific Ocean: North | collected 2011
ATTCAAGTAAACATGGTTAACTCTGTTGTATTAATTCGGTAATTCTGAAATTATAAAAACCAGACCCGCCCTAGCTAACACAAACAGTTAGTAATATTTTAAAAGTGTTAATTTCTCAAACGTTAACCTATACGGGCACTAAAATTTAGTTATATTGTTATAATTTTACAAATAAATTTAAAAATAAAGGCATGACGAATAAAGAAAAAATTGATGAACTAATCAAATTGATTAAAACTATCAAAGAAAGTCTTGACTCTGAGTGCTGTCAAACTTTGATGGATGCAGACTCTTTGTCAGCTCAAATTGAGGAAACACTCAGAAATATTGAGTAACAAACAGTTTCTTAATTTTTTTTTGTTAATGAATCCTGAAGTTTTTTCATTTCAACACTTTTTTGTGCCATATCTAGCTTATAATAAATCTCCTTTAGGGCTGTAACTATAGAAAGATTATTTGAATCAATTTCAAGACATTTTTCTAGATGAGGAAGTGCTTTTGAATATAGCGAGTTAATTTGCTTTTTATATTTTTCAAATTGAGTTTTCTGCTTGTAGCTTAAAGCATTCTTTTTTTCGATTAAATCAATAGTTTGATCAAGATATAAACTAGCTAAGTTATTATATGCATCAAAGTATTTTGGATCTAGTGAAATAGCATTTTCAAAAGATGATTTTGACTTTTCAAAATTTCCTATTTGATTGTATGTATTACCTAATACTAAATGTAAAATAGGATTGTCGGGATCAGATTTAACAGCATTATCTAAACTTTCAAGTAGTAGTTCATTATCGCCAGAGGCTAAGTAAAAATTAACCTCTGAAAAGATTATATCTTTAGATTTTGGAACTGATTTTCTTGCAAACCTTATTGCCTCTAGTTGCAAATCAGATTTACCCATTTTGTCATAGGCATCAATCAATCTGGTATGAAACCTTTGATCAGTTGGATCTAATTCAATAAGAGACTTTGACCACATTGCAGATTCGTCATATTTTTCACATTGAAAAGCCATTAGAGAGGCATTGTACATATTGAAAGTGTCAACTTTTTGAATCGATGGTGAGGAATTCACAGTGACTGCTAAACTAAATTTCTCCAAAGCTGATTCATAATTTTTATTGTCATAGTCATTGTAGGCTCGATCTTGAATGAAGTATGCACAATTTTTAAGTTGTGATGCAGATTTCTTGGAAAAGGATGCATCCATTTTAGAATCTTCAATAAAAGAGTTTGTAGCTGTATTTAAAAATCCAAAAGAATCTGGGGACTCAGTATTTTTTTGATATCTTTTTAGATATATAAGTCCTTTGTAGTGATTAAACTTTGATAAAAATTTCGGTTTGAGAGTAGCACCATTATTAATTTTGGTGTCAGCAATATCAATCCACTTAATTGCTGATTCTAAATCATTATGTTTGTCAAGTGCAATTACAGCACTTGTTATCTCCATTTTCTGAGCTTTTAAATTAGTAGCTAACATAATGCATAAAACTAAAATGATTTTTTTCATATTGTTATGGTTTAAAATTAATTGTGTGGTGATAAATATTTATTTCATTCATCATCCTTAAATTCATTATCTGAAACAATTGATTCAGATTCATCTGACTCATCTATTTCTACTTTTGCTACTGATGAAATTTGATCACTTTCTTTGAGATTAATAAGCTTTACACCTTGAGTGGCTCTACCCATGACTCTCATAGCTTCAACATTCATTCTAATCATAACACCACTTTTATTAATTATCATCAATCCATCAGTATCAATCACATTTTTGATCGCAATTAAATTTCCAGTTTTTGTTGTAATATTTATTGTTTTAACACCTTTTCCTCCCCTATTAGTAATTCTGTATGAATCAATATCAGATCTTTTGCCATATCCATTTTCAGAAACAACCAGAACATTCGAATCAAAATTATTTACACAAATCATTCCAACAACAAAGTTTTTAGTGGTGTCAATAGAAATTCCTCTGACACCTGATGCGCCTCTTCCCATTGCACGAACTTTTGACTCAGGAAATCGAATTGCTTTACCAGAGTTTGCTGCAATCATAATGTCACAATTTCCGTCAGTTAACTTTGCTTCTAATAAACTATCACCTTCTCTAATTCCGATAGCATTAATTCCATTTTGTCTGGGTCTTGAATATGCCTCTAATGTTGTTTTTTTAACAACACCATTTTTGGTACACATAATTACAAAATGAGAATCAAGATATTCTTTATCTTTTAAGTCTTTTACGTTGAGGTATGCCATTACTTTGTCCTCAGGTGGAAGATTAATTAAATTTTGTATTGCACGACCTTTTGATGTCTTACTTCCCTCTGGAATTTCATAGACTCGCATCCAAAAACACTTACCATCTTTAGTGAAAAACAGCATATAGTTATGATTTGTTGCGACAAAGATATGTTCGACAAAATCATTATCTCTAGTAGTTACTCCTCTGTGACCGACACCTCCCCTATTTTGAACTCTGTATTCTGATAATGAAGTTCTTTTTACGTATCCAAGGTGAGAAATTGTAATTACAACTTTTTCGTCAGGAATCATATCTTCAATAGTCAAGTCACCACCAGAGTAATTAATCTCAGTTCTTCTTTTGTCTCCATATCTTTCCTTGATCTCAACCAATTCTTCCTTAATGAGTGACATTCGCATTTCTTTATTTGACAACAAATCCTTTAGAGATTTTATAAGACTCATCAATTCATCATGTTCTTTTTTAAGTTTACTGACTTCAAGAGCAGTTAATTTTTGAAGACGAAGGTCTAAAATGGCTTTACTTTGTTGTTCTGAAAGATCAAACATTGACATAAGACCGTTTTTTGCTTCATCAGGACTTTTTGAAGATCTTATGAGAGATATCACCTCATCGAGATTTTCTAGAGCTATTAAAAGTCCTTCAAGGATATGTGCTCTTTTTTCAGCTTGTTTTAATTCGTAAGTTGCTCTTCTAACAACAACATCATGACGATGATCAATAAAATAAGAACATAACTTTTTTACATTTAATAACATTGGTCTTCCAGCAACAAGAGCAATGTTATTTACACTGAAAGATGATTGTAGCTGAGTATGCTTATATAATAAATTCAATACAATATTAGGAATAGCGTCTCTTTTGAGAATATAAACTATTCTCATACCATTTCTATCAGATTCGTCTCTAATATCAGAAATTCCTTCAATTTTTTTTGAATTAACAAGTTCAGCTGTTTTTGAAATCATATCAGCTTTGTTGACTTGATATGGAAGTTCTGTTACAATAATACAATCTTTGCCATTATTTTCCTCAAATGAGACTTTCGCTCTCATGACAACACGACCTTTCCCAGTTTCTAAAGCATCTTTTACACCTGAGTAACCATATATGATTCCACCCGTTGGAAAATCTGGAGCTTTGATATATTGAGTTATCTCTGTAACAGACAACTCTGGATTATCAATCAGTGCACAAACACCATCAATTACCTCTGACAAATTGTGTGGAGGCATATTGGTTGCCATACCTACTGCAATACCTGACGCACCATTGACCAACAAATTTGGTACCCTGGTAGGTAAAACAGTTGGTTCCTTTAATGTATCATCAAAATTAAGTTGAAAATCAACAGTCTCCTTGTCAATGTCTGACAACATCTCTTCACTCACCTTTCTTAATCTTGCTTCAGTATATCTCATTGCTGCAGGGCTGTCACCATCAATAGACCCAAAATTTCCTTGACCATCGACTAGTTGATATCTCAGAGACCAATCCTGTGCCATTCTAACCATTGAGTCATAAACAGATGTGTCTCCATGTGGGTGATATTTACCTAAAACCTCACCCACAATTCTTGCAGATTTTTTATAAGATCTATTTGAGAGTACACCGAGTTCATACATCCCAAATAAAACTCTCCTATGGACTGGTTTGAATCCATCCCTTACGTCTGGAAGCGCTCTTGATACAATAACACTCATTGAATAATCAATGTATGAAGACTTCATTTCATCCTCAATGTTGATTTTAATAATTTTATCTCTATCTGACATAAATTTCTTTAATGATTCTTAGTGAAATAAATATAATGTTATTATTAGTATTTTCACAAAGAAAATAGTAAAGTTTATTAACAAAAAAAACCATCATTTAAAAACACAAATGATTTAAAAAAAATATATCTTTATATGATAAAAATTTATTAAAAATAATGGAAGACAATTTTTCTGAAAATATCAAAGATGTTATTGGTATTAGTCGCGATGAAGCCCTAAGACTTTCGAATAACTACATTGGTACCGAACATTTTATATTGGGTATAATAAAACTAAAAGATGCAGGTGCAATCAATATTCTTCACTCCTTAGGGATTGAATTATCTTCTTTAAGACAAGAAATTGAAGCTTTTGCAACAAGCAAATCTACTTTATCAATCAACACAAAGAAAAATCAAATTCAATTAAAAAAAGAAGCAGAAAAAGCACTCAAAACTACATTCCTTGAGGCTAGAGTTTTTAATTCCTCCATGATTGGTACAACACACCTTCTTCTTTGTATACTTAGAAATAGCCAAGATACTACTACAAAGTTTTTAAATAACTATAACATAACTTATGAACGCGTCAAAGAAGCTTTTTTAAACGAATTAGAAACTGATGAGAATATAAATATAGATATTAATAAAAATAAAGAAGTCAAAGGTTCAATTTCTGATGAAGAAGGACCGTCTTATGAAAATAGAAGATCATCCTCAAAGAGTAGAGGAAAAAGCATGACACCAGTTCTCGATAATTTTGGAAGAGACTTAACCAAATATGCAGAAGATGGAAAACTAGACCCAGTAATTGGCAGAAAAAAAGAAATCGAAAGAGTCTCACAAATTCTTTCAAGAAGAAAAAAAAATAACCCATTATTGATTGGAGAACCTGGAGTAGGAAAATCGGCCATTGCTGAAGGTCTAGCATCAAGAATATATCAAAAAAAAGTATCAAGAATATTATTTAATAAAAGAGTAATTGCTCTAGATGTGGCATCACTAGTTGCTGGAACAAAGTACAGAGGACAATTTGAGGAAAGAATGAAAGCTGTAATGAATGAGCTTGAAAAAAATAATGATATAATTTTGTTCATTGACGAAATTCATACAATAGTTGGAGCTGGGGGCTCAACAGGTTCCTTGGACGCATCAAATATGTTTAAACCAGCTCTAGCCAGGGGTGATTTGCAATGTATTGGTGCTACTACATTAGACGAGTACAGACAAAATATCGAAAAAGATGGCGCCTTAGAGCGAAGATTTCAAAAGGTTATAATTGATCCGACCTCAACAGAAGAAACTATCCAAATATTAAAAAATATCAAAGAGAGGTATGAAGAACACCACAATGTTGAATATTCTGATACTGCAATCGAAGCATGTGTAAATTTAACAAACAGATATATTACTGACCGATTTCTTCCCGACAAAGCAATTGACGCACTGGATGAAGCTGGCTCTAGGGTACATATCACTAACATTAATGTACCAGAAAAAATTCTTGAACTAGAAAATAAACTTCAAGCAATTCAAAGTGAAAAGAAAAGAGTTGTAAACAAACAAAAATATGAAGAAGCAGCAAAATTAAGAGACACTGAAAAAGAAACTGAAAATATACTTCTTGAAGAACAACTTAAGTGGGAAGAAGATATAAAAAATAACAAGGAGTTGGTCACTGAAGATAATATTTCAGAAGTAGTGTCAATGATGTGTGGAATTCCTGTCCAAAAAATTGCTGAAAATGAAAGCAACAGATTAAGCCAGATGGCTGATAATTTGAAAAGCAAAATTATTGGACAAGACGAGGCCATTATAAAAATTGTCAAAGCAATACAGAGAAATCGTGCTGGTCTAAAAGATCCAACAAAACCAATTGGTTCATTTATATTTCTTGGTCCAACTGGCGTAGGTAAAACACAACTTGCAAAAGAACTTGCAAATTATCTATTCGACTCAGAAAACAACATAATCAGAATTGACATGAGTGAATACATGGAAAAATTTGCTATATCAAGACTCGTTGGTGCTCCTCCTGGGTATGTAGGATATGAAGAAGGTGGACAACTTACAGAGAAAGTAAGAAGAAAACCCTACTCTATAATTCTTCTTGATGAAATTGAAAAGGCTCACCCTGATGTATTTAATCTTTTACTCCAAGTAATGGATGATGGTATAATGACCGACGGTTTAGGAAGAAAAATTGATTTCAAAAATACAATCATAATAATGACATCAAATATTGGTACTCGAAAATTAAAAGACTTAGGAAGTGGACCAGGATTTAATACAAGCGCAAGAAAAGAAAATATTGGAAATCAAACGAAAAATATAATTAATACATCTCTTCGAAGAGCTTTTGCCCCTGAATTTCTAAATAGATTAGACGATGTGATTTTATTTAATCACTTAAATGAAAATGATATTTTAAAAATAATTGATATTGAAATTAAGAACTTAATATCACGACTAAATGAACTAAAACTTAATATCAAAGTTCCCAAAAAAGTTAAAAAATTCATTTTAGATAAGGGCTTTGATGAAAAGTTTGGAGCACGCCCACTCAAAAGAGTTATTCAAAAGTATATTGAGGATGTTATTGCTGAAGAGATAATCAATAAAAGAATAACAGATAATGATGTAATAAATCTAGATATAAAGGAAGATAAAATTGTAATTATTTGATTTTGTCATTTCTTTTATCACCAAATAATTCAATTACATCATTTGATATTCCTGTATTTGAAAAACCACCGTCGTGAAAGAGGTTTTGCATTGTAACCATTTTCGAATAGTCTGAAAACAAGGAGACACAATACTTTGCACAATCTTCAGCACTTGCATTTCCAAGAGGAGAAATTTTATTTGCATAATCATAAAATGAATCAAAACCAGAGACCCCTTTTCCTGCAGTTGTAAAAGTTGGTGACTGTGAAATAGTATTGATCCTAACATTATTTCTTTTCCCATAGTGATAACCGAAACTTCTAGCTATAGACTCCAGGTAGGATTTATTCTCAGCCATATCATTATAGTCAGGAAAAGTCCTTTGAGCAGCAATATATGTAAGTGCTAAAACTGAACCAAAATTATTTATAATATCAAGTTTATAAGCAACTTGCAAAACCTTATGGAATGAGACTGCAGAAACATCTAAACCCTTCATCACATAATCGTAATTTAAGTCCGTATAACTTCTCTTCTTTCTAACATTAAGTGACATTCCTATGGAGTGTAGAATAAAATCAATTTTTCCTCCAAAATAGATTTGTGCTTGACTAAATAAATTTTGAATGTCAGTAACAGAGGTTGCATCAGCAGCAATAACTTTAGAATTACAAATTTTTGCTAAATCATTGATATTGCCCATTCTTAAAGCAATTGGAGCATTGGTTAATAGAACTTTTGCACCATTGTTGACACAGTTGACAGCAACTTTCCATGCTATAGAAGATTCGTCAAGAGCGCCAAAGATAATTCCTTTTTTTCCAGAAAGTAATTTTGTTTCCATATAATATTTTATAGTTAAATATCAATCATTTTTTTTGCATTAGCAATTGCTTCGTTATCTATTTCATCACCGCTCAACATTCTAGCGAGTTCCAAAACTCTTTCATTATAATTTAAATCCTTAACAAGGATACTAGATAAATTACCTGAATGATCTTTAATAATACAAAAATGATTATCACCTAAAGAAGCAATTTGCGACATATGTGTAACACAGATAACCTGTCCGTTAGTAGAGATATTTTTTATAATTCTTCCCATCTTTCTCGCAATTTCTCCAGAAACGCCTGAGTCTATTTCATCAAAAATAATACATGGAAAAGAAAGGGAAGAAAAAATGTGCTTTTTAAAACATAACATTAGTCTTGAAATTTCACCTCCTGAAGCAATATTGCCAATTTGGTCAGGAGATTTACCCTTATTAGCTGAAAATAGTAAAGAAACCTTGTCAATACCATTATATTGAAAACATTCATTTTCACTAAATTCAAAAATTATTTTAGGGTATGATATACCTAGGTCAATCAAATCTGATTCAATTTGACTTACTAAATTAATTGCACTTTTTTTTCTGAAAAAAGTTAATTCTTGAGACTTCTTTTTGAGACTATTCTTAGTTTCAAATATTTTATCTTCAATAATTTTTATGTCTTTATTTAGATTTTTTACGTCAGAAATATCATTTTGAATTTTTTCAATTTTTGAAAATAATGAGTCATAAGTTACAGCATTCAATTTTCTTTCAAGGTTATTAATTGAGTCTAATCGATTTTTTAAATAATTTAATCTAGATTCATTATAATTGAGAGACTGATTAATGTCTATCAAATCTGATAAAATGTCGTTCAAATCAATGGCATTATGGCTAAGTCTTTCATGAACTTTAAGAATACGATTGTCATAATTTATAAAATTTGAAACTTTATTATTAAAAAAGTTGAGATTTGATAAGATAGAATCTTCAGCTTCATCAAATTTGTATATTAATTCTGACAGTGCTAATTTAATATTTTGAATATTTTCTTGAAGCGCAAGTTCATTCAATAAATTTTCTTTCTCCCCTTTTTCCAGATTTAAAGAAGTATATTCATTTATTATATTATTGAAATAATCAAATTCTAAATCAGTTTTAGCAATTTTCTTCTTCTTAATTAATTCCGACTCTAGATCTTTAAAGTTTGAATAAATTTCACTGTAACCATTTAACTTATTTTTGAATTCTTTGAAATTTTTTGAAGCATAACTATCAATTAATTTAATCTGAAAAGTATTGTCTTTTAATAAAAGATTTTCGTGTTGGGAATGAATATCTACAATAAGTGAATGAATATTTTTAAGGGATTCAATTTTGACTGGTGTATCGTTAATAAAAGATCTTGAGCGACCCTCATAGCTGAACTCTCTTCTTATTATTGTTTCAGTATGAAAATCTATATTATAGTTGTTGAAAATATTTTTTACTTCAGATTGATCAATTTTAAATTGTCCCTCTATTATAATTTTTTTTGTTTTATCATGAAATAGAGTTGGTTCGATTTTAGCACCAAAAAGATACTTTAAACTTGAAATTAAAACTGATTTTCCAGAACCAGTTTCACCAGTGATTACAGTAAATCCCTCATTGAATGTAATTTCTAATTTATCAATTAAAGCATAATTTTTGATAATAATGTGAGAAATCATATCATATGCTAATTAGTTAGAATTTTTTGCCATTTATCAGATTTTGTGGGTTCCATTCTATTTAATAGATTAACTAATTCACTGGATTGCATTGTGTTGCCTTCTGAGAAAATATTGACTATTTCGTCAGTTTTAGTGTCAAAAAAAATTGTAAATAAATAACCTCTTTGTCTTTTATTCCATGAATCTCTTAAGCTTATTATTGCTTCAGCAATTAAATCCCTAGACATTTCAGGCTTTTCAGTAAAATTATCAAGTCCTTCACGATGATATTTGTAATAGAATGATCTTACTTTTTCAAAATCTGAACTGAGAAGATTTTCTATTATCCAATAACGATTATCTAGGCCCTCAAATGATTTCCATCCAGTAGCGTTATTGTCATTTTGGGCATTAGAAACAATTTTTTGTGCTTTCAGAAAGTAAGGGTCGCCCCCCGCTAATGAAAATGTATCGTAATCCATTCCAATAATCAAATAAGCATAATACGCCAAAATGGAAGTTAGGTTTGACAAGTGACTATTCTCGTTAAATTCTAAAGTTTCAAACTCAACGTATTTAAACCTTAGTTGATCATCAAAGATATTAAGAATTGAACTATTATAAAGTGTTTTGAAAATCGGTCGAGATGACTGAATAGAGATTGATCCCGAAAACTCATCAGTTGAGAGCTGTTGATCTATTCTAATCAAAACCGTGCACTCTATTCTCTCCTCGTTTTCAAATAGATCATTTGTCCAATTTGTATTATTTAAAAATTCATAAATCCCTTGACGCATGGAGTTAAACATTTCTTTGTTTGGACTGGGTATTGCAGAATAGTTGATATTTACCTTACAGTTTAGTTCTTGTGAACATAGCGATTGTGATATTAAAAAAATTAAAAAAACAAATCTCATCTTGTAATTTTTTTCAAATCTAAATTTAGTGTTTTTATATATATTTCGTCCAAAATTTTCTGAGCAACTTCATGTTTTGGCAATAATGGAAAATCTTTTATATTTTTTTTCTTGTCAATAATTTTTATTTTGTTAGTCTTAGTCCCAAAACCAGCTCCCTTGTCATTAAGAGAATTGAGAACAATTAAATCTATTTTTTTGTTTATAATCTTATCATATGCATTATCAATCTCATTATCAGTTTCAAGTGCAAAACCAACTAAATATTGTTTCTTTTTTCTTGAAGCTAATGTCTTTAAAATGTCAATATTCTCCTCTAGTGGAATTTTTTCAATTCTATTTTTAATTTTTGACTTAGAATATTTAATAGGTCTATAGTCTGAAACTGCAGCTGAAAATATAACTACATCAGAATTGTCAAATTCATTCAAAGATGACTCATACATTTCTAAAGCGCTTTGAACATCAATTCTCCTGATGTTTGGATTCGTTAATTTTATGTTAGATGGTCCGATAATTAATGTTACGTTAGCACCAAGATTTGCCGCTACATTTGCAATTTCACAGCCCATTTTACCAGTTGAGAAATTACCAATAAATCTAACAGGGTCAATTTTCTCATATGTTGGTCCAGCAGTAATTAAAATATTTTTGTTGATGAAAGTTAAATTAGTCTTGAAAAAAAATTCAATGGAATTGATAATTTTTTTTAAGCTACTCATTCTACCATATCCAATCAATCCACTAGCAAGTTCACCAGACTCTGATTCAATAATTTTAACACCTCTTTCAACCAAATTGTTTAAATTTTTTTTTGTTACACTGTTTAAATACATATCACGATCCATTGCAGGAGCACAAAAGACTTTGCATGACGAAGAGAGAAATGTTGCCAATAATATATTATCACAAATGCCACAAGCCATTTTTGCAATAATGTTTGCAGTTGCTGGAGCTATCAAAAAAATATCAGCCCAGCCCGCTAAATCAACGTGATTATTCCAAGTATTTTCATCTGAAATGAGAGATGAGAATACAGGGTTTTTAGAAACAGTAGATAAAGTTAGTGGAGCAACAAAATTAGATGCATCTTTAGTTATGATAATTTTTACATTTGCACCTAATTTTATAAGTTGTCTAGTTAACTCAGGTGTTTTGTAGGCTGCAATACTACCAGTTATTCCCAATAAAATATTTTTTTGAAATAAGGGAGATGTATTCATTTTTAAATTTTGAAGTATACTTAAAAATCTAATACTTACTCTTGGCTCTCGCCTTTATTTTGATCTTTTTTTTCAGTTGTCTCTTCAGCACTGTCTATTTCAGATGTAACTTCGTCAATTGAGGGATCATCTTCAAGTTTGATTTCTTCTTCTTTTTTTATTTCTTCTCTCATGTAAATTTCATCATCCAACATTTCTTGTATAGCAATTAAAGTTGGTTTAGGTAGTCTTTCATAAAATCTTGAAATCTCAGTTTGTTCTTGATTCTCAAAGACTTCTTCAAGGGTGTCAGAGGGTGTTGCAAATTCATCAAGTTTAGCAATTAATTCTTCTTTTATTTCAACACCTATTTGGTTTGCTCTTTTTTTTAAAACAGCAATTAACTCAAAA
>MDTC01067890.1_pt1 | contig 11734 bp, 11 predicted proteins | sample 811181 | NCBI WGS metagenome assembly MDTC01 (sample SAMN05326644, study PRJNA326480) | marine metagenome | isolation source: seawater | place: Pacific Ocean: North | collected 2011
TGATGTAATGGAAGAAGGAGAAAAACCTGATTTTCCAGACGTTGATGGTGATGGTGATCGCCAAGAACCAATATCCAAGGCGCAGAAAGATAAAAAAGCGGGCAAGGGAGACAAAAAAGAAAAGTCTGATAAAGATTTAAGCAAGGTTCCCCCTCAACTTCGTAAGCATGTAGCAAAAAAGAAAGTTAATGAAAATGAACTTACTGATATTAAGAGTAAGCAGTCTTCTATTAAAAGTTTGAATGAAAATAGAAATAAAAAACTTAACGAAGAACTTATGAGAAGGTTACTCAAGTAATGTCAAAATTTCAGGATCAAGTAGCGAAACCGAGAACTAGTTCTAGTCATAAAAGACTTTTAGATCTTGGCAGAAAAGATTTAATAAAGCACGGAGCACCTTTTAATCAAGCGCGTCCAGTCGATAAATCAAACGCTTTTGTAGCAAAAGAAGAAAATTCTAATGATCCTGAAGGTGACATAGAGGAGTCCTCTGCGTCTGGCGCTGTGGAAGGTCACGCTGGTGGTTTTTTAGGTATTGATTCAGAAGAAGAAAATAAAAAACACAAAGAAGATCTGAAAAAGAACAAAAAGAAAAATGAGGTAATTGAAATGCAATCTAGAGAAAAAATAGTTAGTGAACTTAAGGTCAGAAAGTTAATTTCTAGAATGCTAGAAATACAGAAAAAGAGAGTTATAAAAGAAACAATTTCCTCCATCAATGATCACTTTCGCCTCAGAAAGGTGCTAAAGTACTTAGTATCTGAAAGTGATGTCGAAAAAAGTCCTCATCAAAGCACAGCAGTTAATGTACTCGACCAAGTTTTTGGAAAAATTAAGAAAAACATAGAAGATGGATACAAGATGCTGACGACAGAAAAAGAGCAAAGGAACTCTTACAGAAAGCATTTATTAAGCAATATTGATGATGCATTAAAAGCAGAAGAATTAAATTTCAAAGCAGCAGCAGAAAGAGATCCTACTGAAACACCAGCGGAATTAGAAGAGGTAGAAATTAACATAAAGTCTAACGACCCCCTCGATGTACCAGATGAAGAAAAAACCCTCCCAAACGCAGGGGATAAAGGGGGTGATACCGAAGAACCTGCAGAGGAAAAATCTGAAGAAGAAGAATTTGGCATTGAGGGGGAAGAACTTACTGGTAGGGATCAAGCATTCCCTGTTTTTAAGCAAATATTAGAACCAATCACGACTGGGTATAAATCTTTACACAACCCAAACGATAGGGAAGTTTACCATGATTATCTTTTAACTAATATGAAGATGCTAATGGACCAATTTGAAGATCAATTAGCAGGGGTTGTAGACGAACCAAGTTCAGACTCATATCAAGATCCAACTAGCGAAACCCCTCCAGAAGATGTAACAGAACCAGAAGATGAATTAGTATAATAATTTTTATTATTTTATTGTATTCTAATATTAGGTATGCTATTTTAGTTGAGGTGGTTGGGTTCGGAGGCAATGAAGAATCAAAAGAAATATAAATCACAATTAAAAGATATAAAAAATAATTTTAATAGTAGAGATTTCGAACGTATCCTTGCGAACTTAACGCTAGAAGAAATAATAACAGCAAAGTTAGAACTTAGCGCTAGATCTCTAAATGGAAAGTTGTATGGATATCCGATATATCAAAACGTGCAACATATTGTAAGAGAGTCTTTAGTTAATTTTGCTTTGAGATTTTGTAATTCACAAGAAAAAGCAGCAAACTTACTAGGAATCAACGTTAGACAATTTAAGTCATATATTAAGCGTCATGGACTAAATATTAATAAAGGAGATAAGAATGAGCATTAAAGATGTAACGCCCTTTGCAACTAGGATTATAACAAAACCATGGGGATCTGAATTGATTTGGGCAGAAACAAAAGACTATGTTGGAAAATTGATAACTATCTCTCACAATAATAGACTTTCTAGACAATATCATGTTGAAAAAGAAGAAACAGTTTATGTTGTATATGGCACAATGCTTTTGGAAATAGGTGAAGGTGAAAATATTAAAAAGCATGAACTTCGTAAAGGTGAAAGTTATCACATATCGCCTGGTGTAGTGCACAGATTTTGTGCGCCATATGGTGACGTAGAGATAATGGAAGTTAGTACTCCTCACTTGTCTGATGTTGTTAGATTAGAAGATGATTATAAGAGAGAATTGAAGTAAAAACTAATTAATATGTTATGCCCAGGAAAGGACTAAGAACCATAGGGATAAAGAAAATTATCCCAGCGCAGGTTGATTTTAAAAAACCAATATCAGGAAGTTTACTTCTTAAACATATAACTGCACCTAGTGAGGTTCCAGAAGCACACGGTCACATATATTTCAAAAAAGATGGAAAATTATATTTTAGATCTAGCAACTATTCTGAAACAGATCTAACTGAAGGATCTAGTGGTTTAGTTTTTGCTTTTAAGACGTCTGTAATATCTATAGAGGCAGATGCAACTTTTGCAGATCCGGGCGATGGTGGAGATTGGCCATCAAACTTTAATAATGGACCAAGTATATCTGCAGATGCATCCTTGCCAGGTGGTGCAGCAATCATAACAAATGGTATAGACTTTTCTCATTCCACACTAGGAGGAGATCCAGATAATAATCAATACAGGATTGATGCATCAAGTATTACATCCCAAACAGATAATGGTACAACGTTAACGACAACAATATCTGATCATGAAGATGATAGTCCTACACAGTTTACTATAACTTTAAAAAATGGTAACAAAACTGTAATGACCATGATCTCAAGTCTGGTAAATAGTGACACTGTACTTACTGTTAATAATTTGTCTCAATATGAAGATGCTGGAAACTCTACAACTTTTGGTTTTGTTATAGTAAATGTGCCATTCAAAGTTAATACACAAGGAACTCTAAGAACTGTAACTAGAACTTTTACATTACAGAAGTTGAGAAGAGGCGTAGAGGGCACCACTGCGAAGGCAGTTAACTTAACAACAACCAAGCAAGCATTCGTATACGATGAAAATGGAAATAATCCCGTAGGAACAGCAACAATAAATGCAACTCCTATTAACACTCAAGGAACTGTTATATACGAGTTTAGAGATTCTACCACAAATACACAATTAAAGATTGGCACAGAAAGTTTTGTTGACTTCACACCTCCGGCCAGTAACAATAATATGCCAAAAGTAATTGAGTGTAGAATACGAGAAGGTGATAATAGTCAACCTATACTTGCAAGGGATCAGATTACTCTAATAGGTGTAATACCTGGATCTGATGGTATTGCAATTGTTTTGTCCAACGAATCTCATACTTTACCAGTTCAAGATGGAACAGTTAATCACGCAGGGTCTGGAACAAAAATAGCAGTTTTTAAGGGAGCAACAAGGTTAACGTTTGTAGCGAGTAATCCAGGTGCAGGACAATTTTCCGTTGCTGCTTCCACTGATGATACAGTCACTATTGGATCAGGACCAACCTTAGACACAGCATCAGGTGCTGGGCAAAATAAAGATGCAGTTTTTGGAGACCATTCTTCATTAGGTGAAAATAATGCAATAATTGCATACGCTGTTAATATTGAAGGTGCAAGTGGACCAACAGTAACAAGATTACAGTCTTTAGCAAAATCGCTTCAAGGTGCTGCTGGTGCTGACGGTTCTTCGGGTTCGGACGCAAAAGCAGTTAGTTTAACGGTGAATAAACAAGCAGTTTTATTTGATCAAAATGGACAAACGCCCGATCCCACTAGTATCAGTGTATCGACAACAACACAAAATACAGATGGAACATTGTACTACGAATTTCAAGTAGATGATGTCACTAAGGTAAATTCAACAACCAGTACTTTTACATTTAGTAAAGCATCTTTGGCACACAGTGACGCGAGCAAAGGACTAAACGGATCCGAACCTGCAAGTTTACTTTTTGATCACTTTCCTATAAAAATAGAAGTTTTAGTCAGAGAGAATGGCAATTCTAATCCTGTTGTCGCTAGAGATCAATTAACTATAGTTGGATTAAGACCTGGTACTGACGGTTATACTGTTGTACTAGAAAATGAAGCACATACACTTCCAACTACAGGCGCAGGCGTTGTTAATTATGCTGGTTCAGGCACAAACATCAAAGTATATAAAGGTGCTACAGAACTAGCGGGTATAATTTCAGGCACTCCAACACTTGGGCAGTATAAATTAACAAATGCAGATATTAATGTTGGGGTGGGTACGCTAAATACACCTGGTACGGTAAGTGTTAATACAGGTGCCACTCCAGATCATTTAGTTATTGCTAACCATGCTGATATGGTTACAGATAATGCTGTTATATCTTTTACTATAAACGTTGAAAATTTAACTTCTATTGTTAAAACTCAATCACTCTCAAAATCAAAAGACGGACAGGATGGATTGACAGGATTTGGAGTTGATTTAGAGATAGATCCACCAGTTGTTGCGTATCAACCACATGGTGGTTCACCTAATGTAAATTCAATTCTTTTAAGCGCAACAACAAGAGGTTTGGGTACCGAGTTAAGGTCTGCAAAATTTGGAGAACAATCAACAGCATATGCTTGGAGAACAACTTCAATGTCTGCTACTACTGTCGACATCAATACTAAATTTTTAACAATTCAATTTTGGATTAAATTTAAATCAGATGAAGACTTTAACAGTACTCAATATATAATCAAATCAGATGAATTACAACTAGCAGTCATAAACGATGACCTCGTTATTCTGACTCTAGTAGGAGGAGTCGAAAGAACAGCAACATATCCAAATTATTTTGATAGTTCTGATCCTGGAAGGTGGACTCATGTTCTTCTTACGAGGCATTCTAATGGAATAGTTTATTTTGGTAAAAATGGAAAATACATCAACGGGGTCTCGACAGGTGCACCGAACAACCAGTTTATTGATCACATTAATTCGAATTTTATGATTGGAAATCAAAGTCAAGTTAATGTCAATAGACTCCATGCAGAATTGTCAACCTTGGTTATACATGATACATATTTATTTCCGGGTACATATGCTGAAGAATTTTATAATAGTGGAAAGGTTATACCAAATTACCTTGACAGTGGTGTGTCTGGTTACCAGAATGTAAAGGCATATTGGAAATTAGATGAAGATCAGAAAACCTCCACTCAAGTTGGCACCCCTCAGACCTTTGCTGACAGTTCTGGAAGAGGCAAGGATCTATTCGTTTCTGCTGGCGTAGCAAGTGTAAATAATTCCGGTCTTTTCTCAAAAAATGGACAGTCTTTCTTTACGTTCAGGGTTGGTGGTGTGGTTTTGGGACAACAGGATCAAACTTTCAACTATGTCTCTTATACAAACAGCACTACTCCAGGCATACCAACTACCTATGATTCCTTTTCAGGTGACCCAAGGACTGTCATAGTTGAACTAAAAAAAGATTCAGTAGATGACTCAGTTGGCGCAAGAGACCAGGGATCTTTAGTAGCACTTAAAGCAGGTACAGATGGAATAACAATAATTCTTTCCAACCCTAATCATACTTTATCTGCGGACAAAGACAATGCACCCACAAGTTTTACAAACTCATCAACAGAGATTAGAGTTGCAAAAGGTGCCACTTTTTTGACTACAACTACTGGAACACCAGGAGTAGGTCAATTTAAAGTATCTTCTACACAAACTGTTGTACCTGCTAATTCTTTCACAGCAGGAAGTGTTTCTAGGTCAACATCCCACTATACTGCAGCAAATATAAGCAATTGGGACGCGACGAAAACATCTGCATACAGACAATTCACTGTAGATGTTGAGGGTACAAGTTTTACTGTGAGGCAAAATTTTACAACTGCTACTGCTGGGCAAACGGGACAACAAGGTCTGCAGGGCCCTGATGGCGCAGATGTGGGGATTACTATTAGATTAGAAAAACCATTAGCAATTGTTAGGACTGATTCTTTTGGCAACCCACTCAGTGGCGAACTTGCTAACACTTCAACAAAACTCTATGTTGCTAAAAATGGTGCCGACATGAGAATTAGCACTAGTATTAATATTAATGATAGTGCAACTGATCCAGCGGTCAACCAATGGCATCCTATAACTTACGATGATGTTTCAACAGCAACAGGAAACAGCACATGGACTAGAGCAAACAGTCCTTATACTAGAGATAATGATGGGTTTCCAAACTTTGCAACAATAAAGGCAATTACATCACTCAATGCAGACGCTATATTTAGAAGTTACAGATGTAAAGTTAATATTGATAATGTTCTTTATTACCCTATTGTTACTCAACAAATAGTAAAGGTTGTAGGAGAAGTTCACAACATTATACCCATAATAGAAAAACCAACAGTTATATTAGAAAGAAAAAGTTGGTTTACTAATTTTCCTGAAGAACCTGTTATTTCAGATTATAGTCCATCTACAACATCAATCAAAGTGTTTAGACAAACAGGGGATTCAAATACTAAGTTAACCCCAGTTGCAAATTCAACCTCTAATAATGCGATGTCAAATGACACTTATAAAGTTATTCTGCCGGCAGCAAATAGTGCATTTCCTTCAATAAATATAACACCAGGAGCAATATCTACTGATGTTGCAAACAAAAAGGTAGATATTGGTGAAGCAAGCGCTTATGATAACACTTATTACCCAGACCCTGGAGTTGCTGATTACAGGGTAGTTTATAAAGATACAGTAGGAAAAATACATAACTTTCCAGTTAGACAGACAATGTTACCAACTACTGTATATCCAGAAATAGAACAAGTAACGTGTCAAATATTTATAAATTTTGGATCTGGACATGAGCGGGTTAGGACCAACCTTGGTGGTAGTTCAGATTTAAAATTTATACCAAGAATTGCAGATGGGAATATATCATTTACAAGACAAGACACAAACGCATTCAACTATCAACCTCAAGTAGATGATAGATTGCCACTCTGGACAGCACATGAAACTTATAACGGAACTTCCAAAGGGATTATTTTTGATGAAGGAGGAATTACTGCAGCAAATAGAACGAGCGACTATAATGCGAATTTATTTAGTTATGACTATTTTGAATTTTCCTCGATGTTAAATACTTTTTTACCGGTCAGGTTCACTGGTCAGTGTAAAGGAGCAATTCAAAATCTTGGTGATTTCACCATGAACGATGGCAAAACCCGATCTGGTTGTAAAGTTGGCGTAGACCTTTTTTCCTTTCCTATTAATCAGGCAGATCGGACAGGACAATATCTTGCCACAGTAAGTTTTGATATTGTCGACAGTGTTCTTAGTCGAGCGGATCGTTATGCAGATTCAGATGTAGGTATGTTCCCCTTACGCCAAGCCGCCGGCGGCGCGACCGATCAGGCACTTAGACTTTTTGATATACCAAATGCTAGTGGCAATGCTATTGCCGGTGACGGGACGACGAATCCACAAACGATGACGGTAGGACTTGGTAGGCATATTGTACCGTCTGTTTTCCTTAAGAGGGGAACTCATAATAGTAATTCGAATGTCGAGTTTCCAAAGTCAGGAGGACTGTATATATATTTTACACTTAATTACTACGTGTTATATCCTGAATTTTTATAAAATTGTACATTAAGTTTTTTTAAATAAAAGCGTATTTATTTGTTAGAATATACAAAGTAGGAGACAATCGAAAGTGACAGAACCACCGAAGAAAAGAAGAAGAGGTAGACCTAGAAAAAAACCACAACAAGTTCAAGAACTTAGTGAAGATCAAGTAACGCTTCTTTTAACCAACTATCTTAAGGGCACTGAGGGGATCAAGATTGACTGGGACTCTGTGCGGAAGATACATCCTAACAAATATATATATCAGGTTATTGTGGATAAACTAAGTGTGAAGTTCTTGACACAACTGCAAGAAATACCTTTGGTAAAAGATGTTTTTTTCTTTTCGAAGGTTGGAACAGGCACTCATGGTATAAATCTTTTATTTAAAGTTCACATTGTTTTTGATACAATATAGGAATTAAAATGGCAAAGTACGAAAAAAGAATTAGAAAACTGCAAATGGAAATACAAGAATTGGAACACAAAATCGCTGTTGCCGATTCTGTTAATAAACCTGCTTACGCTAAGAGATTAAATATGATTTTAGCACAGCAAAAAATTAAACTAGAAAGATGGTTGAGGGTATAGATTTTTCTGCAAAAACTTTCTTAGAGTTTCAAACTTTATGCTGATTGATAAGTGGGGAAAACTAGGGTTTGCAGCAAACAACAAACCAATTAATTCACCATTCCGGTTAAGAACAGGAGAACCAGAACTACCTCCAATTGCAGGAATAGTTAACAAATCATGATGTGTGTGAATAGGTCCACTAAAATACCCAGAAAACAAAGGAACTGCGGGAGGAATAAAGAAACCAGTAGGTGCTGCCATGTTGTATACTGTTTCACCTGGTTTAGGTCCCCTCATCGCTAGGTGAAGTCTAGGGTGGTTTATTCTTTCTCCTTTTAACAAGCACAAATCAACAAGTTCACCGTTTTTGTGCTCCTCTGGTATTATCCCAACCTTGAATGTATGCGCTTTATTTTCAATTGTTATCACTTGAAATTCTGTTTTGATAGATTTAACCATGCTTTTGATTCTAGGGTCAGATAATGCACTGTCACAAACATGTCCTGCTGTTAAAACAAAAGTTTTATTATTGTGATGATGGACTATTGATCCAGAACCGCTAGAAAAATAGATATTTTCTGCGCAAAATGATTGTTTTCCATTTGGATCTATTGAACAGTATTCAACAATCATCTTTGTGTGAATCTTAACAAAAGATTCTCTGGGAAACTTTTGAACATGAGATGCAATGCATGATTGCATTAAAAAGCACCAAGTTAACAAAATTATAAATTTAATAGCATTCATGTGTTTCTCTATACTAACTATAACTAATTAATAATTATTTTTTTATTAAAAAGGAGAACAACGTGATAGAGACAGTTATATTTGTTGGCGCAATGCTTTGTTTGGACACACCAAAAGAAACAATATGCCAAAATAAACAACCATTTGCAAGACAGGAAGTAGTTTTTCACAAAACTATGACACATTGGCAAAAAATAACCTCAGAAACTATTTATAATGATAGCAAAGAGGTGAAACTTGAGCAAAAAAATACTGGTACTTGATACAAACGTTTTATTAACAGACAGCAATTCAATTTTAAATTTTGAAGACTCCGACATAGCAATTCCGCTTAAAGTGTTGGATGAGATAGATAAACATAAGAAAAGACAGGACTCTGTTGGCGTTCATGCAAGAAGTGTAATTAGAAAACTTGATGAACTTAGAGAAAGTGGAAATCTATTTGAGGGTGTCGACATAGGAACAGGAAAACTGTTTGTAAAGGGTTATGATCCCTTTACTTTACCTGATGATCTAGATATAGAAAATCCTGACAATCAAATCATAGCAACGGCGCTAAGTTTAAAATCAGAAAACAAGAAAAATAAAGTGATCATGGTTTCTCGTGATATAAACATGAGAGTAAAGTGCGATGCGCTAGAATTAGAATGTGAAGATTACTCTAATGACCAAGTCGTAGATGACATAAAAGGGTTATACACTGGACTTGCTGAATGCCTGGTGGATGAACAAATAGTAGATTCTGTTTACAAAGATGAAAATGTTTTTCTCGATGAGGATGAAGTTTCGTTGCAACCAAACCAATTTGTGATGTTAATCAGCAATTCCAATGAAAAGAAGAGTGCTCTAGTTAGATTTTGTGATTACAACTTACCAGTAAAGAAGGTCGATTCTTTTAAGAGGGGTATATGGGGAGTTAGACCTAAAAACAAAGAGCAAAATTTTGCCCTAGACCTCCTAATGGATCCAAATATACCTTTAGTTACCATAATAGGCAAAGCAGGATCAGGCAAAACTTTGTTGGCATTAGCGTGCGGACTCCAACAATGCTTTGGAGAAACGGCAAACGATAGGAACTATTCAAGAGTTATTGTAACAAAACCAGTCGAACCTGTTGGAAAAGATATCGGGTTTCTACCAGGAACAATGGAAGAAAAAATGCTTCCATGGGTTGCTCCCATACAAGATAATCTAAAAAATCTCATGGGTAATGATAAAGTTACTTTAGATATGTACATAGATGAAGGCAAAATAGAAGTTGAAGCAATGACATTTATAAGAGGCAGATCTATTGCAAATGCATTTATTATAATAGACGAAGCACAAAATATGACTAAGCATGAAATTAAAACTGTTTTAACTCGTGTCGGTGAAGGAACTAAAATTATTTTGACTGGAGATATAGAGCAGATTGATAATGTTTACTTAGATGAAACAACAAACGGTCTAACTTATGTTATTGATAGATTTAAGGAACAAAATACTGCAGGTCATATAACCCTGGTAAAGGGAGAGAGATCTAAAGTTGCAACTTTAGCAGCAAGATTACTATAAGGAGTTAACATGGAAGATATGAGTACGCTAGAAAATAAAGTAGCGCCAGACAACACTTTGAAAGAGTACATCGTAAATTACGTAGGAGAAATCAAAGAACCTGAGAATGACGAAGTAACACTTGAAATGACAATTGAAGTGTTAGCGGAACAGTTCCCAGAACTTTTACTCTGTGTAGCAGAGGAAAATTTTATTAGAGGTTATCATCAAGCGCTCACTGATGTAGAACAAGGTGAAAAGTACATGAGAGCAAAAGCGAAAAATGAAAAACTACATACGTGATAAACAAGAATTAAGAAAGGGAAATTTTGTAACTCATTCTGCAATCAATGTCATTGTGAAAGATGAACTAATGTTTGATCTTGAAATGGAAGATTTAGAAAAAATACTTAACTTATTTCCAAAAAGCGTAACAAGAAGAATAGACTACATAATTTTTGGAAATTTCAACTTTCTAAATAAGTTTAATTACAACGCTGCCTACAATGAAGGTGCAATATATGTTTCAAATATACAAGGTGATAACATGGACATACTAGATGATATAGTTCATGAAATAGGTCATAGTGTTGAAGATAACAATAAAGAATTGGTATACGGTGATGGACTTTTAGAAATGGAATTTATAAACAAAAGAAATTTGCTAAATAAAGAATTAAAGAAAAGCGGGTACAATATTCCAGATGAAAAAATGCAAAACCCTGATTATGACAAACAACTAGATTTAATATTTTCTGATAAGATAGGGTACCCTGAGATGACAGCAATATCACAAGGTATTTTTTACTCACCATATGGAGCAACCTCTTTGAAGGAATATTTTGCAAATGGTTTTGAGGCATACTATTACCATAAGGACTTATATCTTAAAAAGGTGAGTCCAGTATTGTTTGCAAAAATAGAAATGTTAGAGGAGATGGAAAATGAAGCATCAAATATTTGAAGAAGGTCAAAAATTAATTGTAAAGGCGTCACTAAAGACCCGAACCTTTGCTAGAGATCCAGTAGAAGCAATAACAACGAAAGATATACTTGCATTATTAAGAGAAAGCGGTTATAATGTAGACAAGTATAGAGTGATAAAAGAAGGCAGTTGCACAAACTATAAAACAAACTCAATAATTTCATCTGAATGGGTGTTAGAGTTGTTTGAAGAAAAGAAAGAGGAAGAAGTTGTTAAAAGTTCTAAAAAACCACGAGCAAGAAGAAGAACGACAAGAAAGCAAAAGAGTACAGAAGATAAGTTACTCGGAATTAAAGATATGGGCGGAGTGCAGTCACAAGCACA